>ERZ779637.696-NODE-696-length-19483-cov-8.830811_pt1 | contig 19483 bp, 22 predicted proteins | sample MGYA00514196_ERZ779637 | MGnify/ENA primary metagenome ERZ779637 (study PRJEB29562, sample SAMEA4376700) | mouse gut metagenome | isolation source: Cecum | study: EMG produced TPA metagenomics assembly of the A DSS colitis mouse model was used to assess the...
CCTGCCTTTTTCTTTTGCCAATAAGTGACTATCGTATGATAGCACAGACAGCTATTAAAATAAAATAATCTGACACAAAATGCATCAGATTAACTTATCCATAAGATATATTTATTTGACGAAAACTGCGGGATTCGGCGGATGGGAATTTGACGGTCTATAACAGGGCAGATAAATAATTCCGTTGTTAAAAGGCATAGATGAAATATTCTATGCCTTTTGCAGTGCAATTAACTTACAATTAACATATATGCACTTTTAGAGTTAACATTGGGGACGGTATACTTGGTTCATACAAAAAAAACAAAGGAGTGTGTTCAATATGAAAAAATTTATTATAATTGCAACCGTTTTTACACTTATGACAGGGGTATTGACAGGATGTAGCGGCAATGCTGGTTCGTTCACTGACAAAAGTACAGCAAATGAGACAACTAAGAGTTCACAAACAATAGCCACCGACGGTTCCACTTCAATGGAGAAAGTCATTGGATTTTTGAGTGAAGCCTATATGGAGGAACATGGAAATATAAAGGTTACATACAATCCAACGGGTTCTAGTTCCGGTATACAGGCAGTAGCGGAAGGAAGATGTGATATCGGACTGGCAAGTCGTGACCTGAAGGAAGATGAAACAGCAGATTTACAGGGAACGGTAGTTGCCATTGATGGAATCGGAATCATAGTCAATCCTGATAATCCGGCAACAGATTTAACAATTGATCAGATAGGGAAGATTTACAGTGGTGAGATTACCAACTGGAAAGAGGTTGGCGGCAGCGACGCACCGATTGTCTGTATTGGGCGTGAGGCGGCTTCCGGCACAAGAGACGGTTTTGAGGAAGTGACAGGCACAAAGGATAAATGCAAGTATTCACAGGAACTTACGTCTACGGGCGATGTCGTGCAGACGGTATCCGGCAATCCAAATGCCATTGGCTATGCATCGGTTGCCTCGGTTGGTGATACGGTAAAGATGGTCAGCGTGGAAGGGGTAAGCCCGACAACAGAAAGTATTCAGGATGGGAAATACAAAGTCCAGAGAAACTTCGTGCTGGTCACAAAAAAGGACACTGCTCTTTCTAAAGCTGCACAGGAGTTTTTCGACTTCGCTACCAGCGAACAGGCAGACAGCCTTATTACAGAGGCAGGTGCTGTTCCTGTCAAACGGTAATTACAGGAGGGGCTGTTATGGAAAAGATAAAAAAGACAGCAAGGTGGATGGAAAGGGCAATGAACCTGTTGTTTTTGGTATGCGGTCTGCTGACGATACTGTTTGTCGTCCTAATTACTATATTTCTCTTGATAAGCGGCATTCCGGCAATACGGGATATCGGTCTGGGAGATTTCCTGTTTGGGAAGGTCTGGGCATCTACTTCTGCAAAGCCTTCCTATGGAATCCTTCCCTTTATCCTGACATCCGTATACGGAACTCTGGGGGCAATCCTCATAGGAGTTCCGATTGGACTGCTATGTGCTATTTTTCTGGCAAAGATGTCCCCAAAGAAAGTTAGCAGTGCAGTAAGGAATGTGGTAGATTTGCTTGCCGGAATCCCGTCTGTCGTTTATGGGCTGGTGGGAATGATCATCATTGTTCCATGCGTAAGGGAGATATTTCATCTCCCGGATGGTGCAAACCTCTTTTCGGCAATTCTTGTCCTTGCTGTTATGATTCTGCCCTCTGTCATTTCCGTATCGGAAACGGCAATCGGGGCGGTGCCAAAGGAATATGAGGAGGCTTCTCTTGCTCTGGGGGCGACAAAGACGGAAACCGTATTTAAGGTGGTTGTGCCTGCCGCAAAAAGCGGCATTGTCACTGCGGTTGTATTAGGCATTGGCAGGGCAGTCGGGGAAGCGATGGCGGTTATGATGGTAGCGGGAAATGTTGCCAATATGCCGAAACTGTTTGGCAGCGTCCGGTTTCTGACTACTGCTGTTGCCAGTGAAATGTCCTATTCTTCCGGCTTACAGAGACAGGCATTATTTTCCATCGCACTGGTGCTTTTTCTGTTCATTATGGCAATTAACCTGATATTAAATGTAGTAATTAAAAAAAAGGTTTGAAGTTCCACTATTGCATGAAAATACCATGCCAAGTGGAACTAAGGCAAACCTATCAAGAACGCAAAAACAGCGTTCTTGAGGAAAATGGAGGAAATACATGTGACTGATACAATATCGAAAGCAAGAAAAATTAAGGATACTATCTTAAAGCTGATGATGGTTTTATCAGCAGGATTGATTTGCTCTCTCCTGCTCGGACTGATTGGATATATCCTGTACCGGGGCATTCCACATATCTCATGGATGCTTGTTTCTACGAAACCAAGCCTTTTGCGTGGTACGGTCGGGATTCTGCCAAACATCCTGAATACCTTATATATCATTATCATAACGCTTGTAATTGTACTGCCGCTTGGGGTAGGGGCTGCGATTTATCTGAACGAATATGCAAAGAATAAAAAACTGGTACGGGTCATTGAACTGGCAACAGAAACCCTTGCCGGAATCCCATCAATTATATATGGACTGGTGGGAATGCTCCTGTTTGTGCAGTTTTTCTCTCTGGGAACCAGTCTGATGGCCGGTTCGCTCACCCTGGCAATCATGACATTGCCCACGATTATACGCACCACACAGGAAAGCCTGAAAACGGTGCCAAAAGCATACCGGGAAGGTTCGCTTGGATTAGGGGCAGGCAAATGGTATATGATTCGTACAGTTGTCATTCCCTGTGTCATTGATGGGATTGTTACCGGCTGTATCTTATCGGTGGGCAGAGTGGTAGGTGAAAGTGCCGCACTTCTCTTTACGGCAGGGATGGCAAATGAACTGCTGTCCGTACCAGAGGCAGTGCAGGCGGGAAATGCGGGTTCTACCCTGACCGTTGCCATGTATGTATATGCGAAAGAGCGCGGGCAGTTTGATGTTGCGTTTGCGGTTGCCGCTATATTGCTTGTACTTACCTTTCTTATCAATATGTCGGCAAAGATAGCGGCGGTTAGATTGAAACAGAAACGAGGTTAAAGTTATGGAACACATTATCACGACAAAGAATTTAAACTTATGGTATGGTGCGAGCCATGCCCTGAAAAGTATCAACATGGAAATCCCGGAAAAGAAAATCACTGCGCTGATTGGCCCCTCTGGCTGTGGAAAATCCACTTATCTGAAAACATTGAACCGGATGAATGATTTGGTGGAAAGCTGCCGTATCGAAGGAGAAATTATGCTTTCCGGCATTGACATTTACAAGGGGATTGATGTAAACATTTTGCGGAAACGTGTTGGCATGGTCTTTCAAAAACCGAATCCGTTTCCAATGAGTATTTATGATAATATTGCCTATGGTCCAAGAATACATGGAATCAAATCAAAGGTTAAGTTGGATGAAATCGTGGAGCGTTCCCTGACGCAGGCGGCAATCTGGGAGGAATGCAAAGACCGTTTGAAAAAGAGTGCATTGGGCATGAGTGGCGGCCAGCAGCAGAGGCTCTGCATTGCAAGGGCACTGGCGGTAGAGCCGGAAGTCCTTCTGATGGATGAACCGACGTCTGCCCTTGACCCTATTTCCACTTCAAAGATTGAAGATTTAGCAATGGAACTGAAGGAAAAATATACGATTATTATGGTAACCCACAATATGCAGCAGGCAGTGCGGATTGCAGATAAGACAGCATTCTTCCTGCTGGGCGAGGTGGTGGAGTTTGATGATACGCAGACCATGTTCTCCACACCGTCTGACCAGAGGACAGAGGATTATATTACAGGGAGGTTTGGATAATGCGGAATAAATTTGACAGACAGTTATCGCAGCTTAATACAGAACTTGTTACCATGGGAGCCTTATGCGAGGAGGCAATTACCAATGCGGTAAAATATCTTACGGATAATGAAGAAAACAGCAAAAATATGTGTCTGGATGCGGATACGCAGATTGATAAAAAAGAGCGTGATATCGAAACCCTCTGCCTGAAACTGATTTTGCAGCAGCAGCCCGTGGCAAAAGATTTGAGAGTTGTTTCAGCCGCTTTGAAAATGATATCCGATATGGAACGGATTGGAGATCAGGCATCGGATATTGTGGAGATTGCACCTTATGTGGCAAAAAAGGGAACGCTTGGCGAAACCCATATCCGGGAAATGGCAGAAGCAGCGATCAAAATGGTGTCAGAAAGTATTGAATCTTTTGTAAAAATGAATCTGGATATTGCCTGGCTGGTAATTGAACATGATAATATCGTGGATGATTTATTTGACAAGGTAAAGCGGGAGTTGATAAAATCAATAACGGAGAGACACGACGATGCGGAGGCTCTTATGGATTTGCTGATGATTGCAAAATATTTTGAGCGGATTGGCGACCATGCAGAAAATATTGCGGAATGGGTTATTTATTCCATTACCGGAGAGCATCGGAAAAGACCTGAAAATAAGGAAAGCTCCACCAAAGGAGGAATCGGTTAACATGATTTATCTGCTGGAAGATGATGATAATATAAGAAAGCTGGTATGCTATGCGCTGTCAAAAGAGGGATTTGAAGTACAGGGGCATTCTTCTCCAAAGGAATTTTGGCAGGGACTAAATACGGAACTGCCGGAATTGGTTTTGCTGGATATTATGCTGCCGGAAGAAGACGGGTTGTCGATTCTGAATAAACTGAAAGGTAATGCAGCGACTGCGCATATCCCTGTGATTATGCTTACCGCAAAGGGCAGTGAATTTGATAAGGTCACAGGCCTTGATATGGGAGCGGATGATTACGTGGCAAAGCCTTTTGGAACGATGGAACTGATTTCAAGGATCCGGGCGGTACTGAGGCGTTCCCAAAAAACGCAGGATGACAGAACGTATACGATTGGCGGGCTGTATGTTAATCCTGCAAAACATATTATTACGGTATCAGGGGAAGCGGTATCGCTTTCCTATAAGGAATATCTGCTGTTGATGGTTCTGCTGGAGGCAGAGGGCAATGTAGTGGAACGTGACAGGCTTTTAACCAGTGTCTGGGGGGAATATTATACAGAATCCCGGACGCTGGATGTGCATATCCGGAAACTGCGGGTAAAACTGGGGGATGCCGGAAAACTCATTCAGACTATAAAAGGAATCGGTTATAAATTAGGAGGCGATTGGAATGAATAAAAAAATTTTTCGTTCGTCACTGCTTACCGTCTGTCTTGTATTGGCAGCTACCATTGCATTGATTATGGGGCTTTTGTTTCATTTTTTTGAAAAGCAGATACAGAAAGAGCTTGCCAATGAGGCCGGCTTTCTGGCACATGCTCTTGAAAATGAGGGAGCCGGATATTTTGACAGTTTTGATAACAAGAATAACAGACTTGCCGGAAATAACCGTATCACATGGATTGATGAAAATGGAACGGTATTGTTCGACAGCAGGGCAGATGTGTCCGAACTGGATAATCATGCCGACAGGGATGAAATTAAAACGGCAATGAAAGAGGGGAAGGGCATGAGTACGAGGTACTCCAAAACCCTGACGGAAAAAACAGTGAATTATGCCATACGGCTTTCCGATGGCAGCATACTGCGGGTTTCGATAGAACAGTATACGGTAGTAACCATTCTGATGGGGATGCTTCAGCCGATTTTATTCATTATGTTTGTCGCATTGATTTTAACACTGGTGCTTTCCGCAAGGGTATCAAAAGCCATTATAGAACCAATTAACAAACTGGATTTGGAAATACCGGAAAATAATGACACATATGAGGAATTAACACCTCTGTTACGGAAAATTGCAGACCAGAAAGAAACGATAGGGGAACAGCTTGCGGACGCCCGCAAAAAACAGAAAGAATTTAACCTTATTACAGAAAATATGAGTGAGGGCTTTCTGGTTATTGATGCAGACGCCAATCTCCTGACCTATAATTCTGCCGCATTAAACCTGCTTGAGATTACCCCTCCGGCAGACAGGAGTGTCCTGCTGTTCTGCCGGGCAAAAGAGTTCAGAGGCGTTATATCCGATGTATTGTCAGGAATAAAGGCAGAGAATACGATGGTGCGGGAGGAACGCAGTTACAGTCTGATTGCCAATCCGGTTTATGAGAAGGAATCCGTAATTGGGGCCGTTGTGGTTATTCTGGATATTACGGAACGTGAAAAAGGGGATATGCTGCGCCGGGAGTTTACGGCAAATGTTTCCCATGAACTGAAAACTCCGCTGACGTCTATCTCTGGCTTTGCCGAACTGATGAAAGCAGGCGATGTTCTGGAAAATGATGTGACTGACTTTTCAAAATCCATTTATGATGAGGCACAGCGGCTGATTACGTTAGTCAATGATATTATTAAGATTTCTGAACTTGACGGGCAGAGTATTCCTTATGAAAAGGAAACGGTGGATTTATATGAATTGTCAAAGGAAGTAATCGGACGGTTGGAAAAAGAAGCCGATAAGAAGAATATTACCTTTCATTTGATTGGCGGCAGGGCAGAGATTATAGGCGTGCATAAAATTTTGGAGGAAATGCTCTATAACCTTTGTGACAATGCGATTAAATATAACAAGGAAAATGGTACGGTGGATGTTTTGGTAAACCAGACGGGAGATGGCGTGAATGTGATTGTGCGTGATACGGGAATCGGGATTCCTATATCACATCAGGACAGGGTGTTTGAACGCTTTTACCGGGTGGATAAAAGCCATTCCAAAAAGGTAGGTGGAACAGGTCTTGGTCTTGCCATAGTAAAGCATGGTGCTCTGTACCACCATGCAAAGCTCAGTCTGGAAAGTACTGTGGATGTGGGAACGGTGGTAACGATTGCATTTTCTAAAAAATAATAAAGATAAATATATGCCGGAAAACAGCCCGTATAAGGGCTATGCCCGGCATATTTTTAACGCAGTTTTAACATACTTGTTATCTGCCCTTTATGGTTTATCAGATGGAAATCGTATAAAATAACTTGTGTAAACAAGATAATTACTGGAATGGAGGAGCTATGAAAAAGAAGAAAACAATAGGGACCACGTCCTGTTTAGGACGGGGAACTTCAAGATGACCATAGTTCGCTGTTGGGATCTGATCCGCTGCCACTTTCCGGCAGCGGCTGACCCAGTTGTAAAAGGTGCTTACTGCAATGTCGTTTACACGACACCAGTCAGCATCTGTCATGCCGCTCTGGCGGCATTCATTGATAAGCCGGATCTGTTCCGTCATCGGAACACGGGCTTTGCGAGTACCTGCCATAACCTATCCTCCATAATTGTAGTGAAATAGTCTAAATATCTATCCACTACAATTATAAGCGAGGTGAGTTCACGTGAACAAAGACTTATTTAAGGAATATATCAAGGAGTCCGAGCCGACAAAACGGGACAAAGGTTATGCTTGGCATACAGCTATTGGCCTGCAGGCGGTTGATGGACTTAAGATATCAGAATATTTGGTGCGGACTGCCGTCCGGAATATTGAGGGCGAGATAACATTTGAAGAAGCAAATGAGCTTTTGCAGTCCTACTATAAGGAAAATCCTACTCGTGATGCGTCAGACCGCACCGAGGAGGCCGATAAAGTCTCGACTCGGATCGCCGCGCTTCTTTCCGAGCGTGCTTTCAGCTTTACACCGAACGAGTATATTTCGATTCACAGAAAGCTGTTTACCGGCATCTATTCCCATGCCGGGCGAATTCGGGACTACAACATCACGAGGAAGGAATGGGTGTTGAATGGAGCGACCGTGCTCTACGGCAGCGCTACAGAGCTACGGGCAACGCTGGACTATGATTTTTCGGAGGAGAAGAAGTTTTCTTATAAAAATCTCTCGATGGATGAGATTATCCATCACCTTGCAGTATTCGTATCCAGACTGTGGCAGATCCATGTATTCGGTCAGGGCAAACTACAATGACCTGAAAAACGGTATTTACGAAACGACGGAGTTTCTTGAGGTGTTCCTCCTCACTCTCCTTCTGAATGAGAACCATCCGCACATCCGAAATACTCGTTAAAGAAAAAAGCGAATAACTGATAGAAAAAAATTCAGATGCGGTGGGCTTGGAGATTATCGTGAATGAAACCGAATCGAGTGTCGGTGATTTTAATGTGGATACTTATGCGACTGAAATTGGGACTGACAGAAAGATTATTATCGAAAATCAGTTGGAGTTTAGTAACCATGAGCACCATGGTAAGCATTTCCTCATAAAACAGTTACTTCGACCATTGGTGATGGAAATGTAAAAAGTAAGCCTTTGACAAAAGAACAGGCAAAAAAGCTGCAGGAAAAGGCACAAAAAGACAGCTTTATGGATATATGATAACAACACAGGAATTCGGATTCGACAATCGTTATTGGTAAGAGAGGTGTTAATCAATGTTATTTATTTATTACCCCAAATGTTCAACCTGCCTAAAAGCTAAAAAGTGGCTGGATGAGCGTAATATAAATTATACTGAGCGTCATATTGCGGAGGACAATCCCACGTATGATGAATTGAAAAAATGGTATTCCAAGAGTGGACTTTTACTTAAGAAGTTCTTTAATACCAGTGGACTTTTATATAAAGAAATGCAGCTTAAGGACAAGCTTCCTGCTATGAGTGAAGATGAGCAGTTGAAATTACTCGCTGCAAATGGAATGTTGGTAAAGCGTCCGTTGGTTGTAAACGGTGATACTGTGCTTATAGGATTTAAGGAAGCAGAGTGGATTGAAAAATTTGATTGAGGGATGGGGTACCGGGATTCCGAGACTGTTTCGTGAGATGAAAGAATATGGGCTTTCCGGGCCAGAGTTTGTGGATATGGAGAAGTATGAACATAGAAGCATATAATGCAGATTCATTGTGTTTGATTTTGACAATCATGAAATAAAGTCGTTTCAGTATTATGACAGAATGTATCCGTCCCAGGATGCGGCAGGCAGCCTTGGTAATCTTATTGCGCTGCCTATGCAGGGACAGGCGCTTAAAAACGGAAACAGCGCTTTTGTGGATGAAAATTGGAATGCGTATAAAAAATCGTCATGTTGCAGAGGAGCTGCTGGAAATTGCATATAAGAATATACAATATGTAGAGGATCAAATACATGAAAAAGAATAACTCAGCCTTATATTTTATCATTTCAGCCGCATGTCTGTTACTTTCGGCCTGCGGCACAAAACAACAGCCGGAAGAATCACTACAGCAAACGACAACTCAGCAAACGGACGCGGAGAATGTTACACAAGAAGAAATCGAAGAAGAAGATACTTCAGAGATTACCACACCTTCAAAAGAGGAAGTTTTTAACATGCGTGAAACCGTATTAGAAGGAATGTCGGATGAGGAAATCGAAAGACTGACCGAGAACATTAAAATAGCCAATCTTCGTATGGAATCCGCTTATCTGAATGATCATATTTTTGATAAATTATCTGATAAAGACAGCCTTTACTGGAACTATTTTGATCAGAAAGGCGATATACAAGTCGGTGAGAAAAACGGTACGCCGATCATGATATACAACAGATTTGACGCCGCTAATTTCATAAATCTCATTCAGGATATGCAGAAGTCAGTTCATAATGAAATGCTGGCCGCCGATCTTCAACAATTGATCGACCTGACAAGTATGGCGGCAGAAACGCACGAAATGGAGTATGCAAATAAGATTTACAAAATCCTTCATGATTTAGACTACTTTCTTTTACGATACGGAATTGAGGACGTCGGAAAGTATACGAAAGACGGCGGCGTAGTATCAAAATATTATGGCGTCCTTATTGTTTACGGAGCGGCGCCGGACACCGCAACTGAAATCAGGTAATCATCATTCCCGCTGTGTATTATGGAGGAAGATGATTAGAAGGAGTGAAATTTATGTCGGAGTGGAATCAATATATACAGCAGATTGTCGGCCACATCGACATATGTATAAAAAATGAAAAGGATGACGCCCTGACACTTTGTGAGCTGGCAAATAAGCTTGGCTATTCTGAATACTATACGTCCAGGAAGTTTCGCGAAGTTTCGGGAATGACCCTCAAAGCTTATATAAGGTTCAGAAAACTGGCTTTTGCTTTGAAAGACCTCAGAGATACGGAAAACAGCGTGTTGAATATTGCTGTGAAATACGGTTTTTCTTCTAACGAGGCTTTTACCCGTGCATTTAAAGATGCATACGGTATCACGCCAAGCGAATACCGAAGCCGTCCCGTTCCTGTTGTGCTCCGAACAATCCTCAAACCCTTTGACTGTTACTTACTGGAAGGAGCGATGAACAGCATGAGTCAAACCCATAGCAATGGAGATGTAAAAACCTATTTTGTAAAAATACCAGCTCATAAATTTCTGCATATCCGAAATTATGAGAGCATAGGCTATTGGGATTTCTGGCAGAAACAGAGCCGGATTCCAGGGCAGGACTGCGAGACTGTCTGCGGACTTTTGGACAGCATTAAAGGTAAGCTGGACGACGTGGGCGGCAGCGGGCAGAACGCGGGAAGCGGTCAGTTAATGGCCTGGATTAACGAACCGGCCGGCAGAATCTGCGGCTGGGGAATTCCGCTGGCGGAAGCTTATGGCGTCAGACTGCCTGCAGATTACTCGGGAGCAGTGCCAGAACAGATGATGCTTATGGACGTTCCGGAGGGCGAGTACATTGTTTTTGAGCACGGACCTTTTGATTTTCAAACGGAGAGCGTTGATGTTGAGGCAAAAATTGAGGCGGCAATGAAAGAATTTAACTATGAAGAAAGCGGCTATGAACTCGATCTGACTCCGAAACGGGTATTTTATTTTTATCACGACTGCGACAGGTTTTTTAAATATGTAAGACCTGTGCGTAGAAAACAATAATTATGTAAACAAATACCAATACCGCCGATGTTCTGAGATTCTTTAAAGATCATAGAACATCGGCGGTATTTTTGGCTTTCAAACAACCAATTTATTTGTTTAAACATGACAAATTAAAACCTGCGTTTTCTGTTAAAATCACAGTATGCATGAAAAAACTTTCAAAATAGTTTGGCAATATTGAAAAAATATTTAAACAATGCTAGTATGTGCTTGTGAGGAGGTGGAAGACCTATGAATGAAAGAATCAACACGCTGAAAGGAAAGCTGATTGTTTCCTGCCAGGCATTACCAGATGAACCGCTGCATTCTTCTTATATAATGGGACGTATGGCGCTGGCTGCAAAAGTAGGCGGAGCGGGCGGCATCAGAGCGAATACAAAAAAGGATATCAGAGAAATACAGTCCATGGTGGACCTGCCGATTATAGGAATCGTAAAAAGAGATTATCCTGACAGCGTGGTACATATTACGCCTACCATGCGGGAGATCGACGAGCTGATTGAGGCCGGCCCGGATATTATTGCCCTGGAGGCCACCGATGATTTGAGGCCGGGAGGCATGGCGCTTGAGACGTTTTACCGTCAGATCCGGGAAAAGTATCCTGACATCGTGCTGATGGCCGACTGTTCAACCGTAGATGAGGCCGTAAAAGCGGATGAAATGGGATTTGATTTTATCGGAACTACCATGGTGGGATATACAAAACAGAGCCGGGACGATCATATTGATAAAGACGACTTCAAAATACTCCGTACCATTCTCGGAAAAGTGAAACATCCCGTAATCGCGGAGGGAAATATTAATACGCCGGAAAAGGCCAGAAGAGTGATTGAACTTGGCGCTTTCTGCGTGGTGGTCGGTTCCATTATTACAAGGCCGCAGCTTATTACAAAGTCGTTTGTAGAGGCCTTGGAATGTGAACAGGTTTAGTTAAAAAGAGCAGGGAGACCGAATGGAGGACAGACATGAAAAGTAGAGAGACTAAAAACACAAAATTTGCATATAAGGTAAATCTCCCGCTGATTATTTTTCTGGGCGCCGTTCTTGTTTTTCCGCTGGTCTGGGGAATCTGCATGAGCTTCACCAACAAAGTGATAGGCGGGGACGCGCAGTTTACAGGACTGAAAAATTATCAAAAATTAATCGGCGATCCCGAATACCGCCGTTCCATTGTCAATACCATAAAGTTTACCGCCTTATCCATAACCCTTAAAACTGTTTTGGGAATCTGTATGGCGTTGGCTCTGAATCAGAACTTTAAAGGAAGAAATGCGGCGAGAGCGCTTTTGATGATTCCGTGGACGCTGCCCAATATCGTGGTGGTGTACAATTGGCGGTGGATATTTAATTCCAGCGGAGGAATTGCCAATCATATTTTAAAGTCCCTGCATTTGATCGATAAGGATCTGGTATGGTTTGGCTCTGCGGGACTGGCTCTGCTTACCATTGTGGTGGCCAATGTCTGGCGGGGAACTCCCTTTTTCGGGGTATCCATCCTGGCAAAGCTGCAGACAATTTCCAAAGATTATTACGAAGCTGCGGATATAGACGGAGCCAATCTTTTTCAAAAGTTCCGATATATTACGTTTCCGGAGATTAAAGACGTTACGATCCTTTCCGCGCTGATGAGTACCATCTGGACCATTAATGAATTTGAGACGGTCTATTTGCTTACCGGCGGAGGACCTAACGGCGCGACAGAGGTTATGAACGTCTACAGCTATAAAACGGCCATGCGGAGCATGATGCTGGGACGCGGCATTGCGGTTGCGGTACTGGCGATGCCGGTGTTGATGATATTGATCGGATTGCTCACAAGAAGGATGCTTCCGGAAGAAAAATAAAATGCGGAATGTGTTAAAGAGGAGGCGGCAAAGCAAAAATGAAACGGAACAATCATGTGAAAAAAAGAAAAAATAAAATCAGGATGTCTGACGTGATCGGAAGAATTTACATTGTAATCAGCTTGTTTATAGCGCTGTTTCCGATCTACTGGATGATTAATACATCGTTTAAGACGGAATACGAGATCTATGCGAAAACGCCCACGCTCTATCCCCATAAGTTTTCTCTCGACGCTTACAAATACCTGCTGGAGAATACGAATTTTATAAACAGCATGAAAAACAGCCTGATCGTGGCCGCGGTGGTTTCTGTGTTTTCCATATTGATTGCCTATCCCGTTGCCTACACGCTGGCCAGATTAAAGTTTAAGGGAAGGGAAATGTTTTCAAAAGCGATCCTGTTTATGTACCTGCTTCCCACATCCGTTTTGTATATTCCCCTGTATATGCTGCTGGCAAAACTGCGGTTAACCAACACCATATGGGGACTGGCCGTTATCTATCCGACTTTTACGCTGCCCTATATATCGTGGATTTTGATACCCCATATCGCGGACATTTCACGGGAACTGGAGGAGGCGGCGGAAGTGGACGGCTGTACGAAGCTTCAGACCATGTACCGGATTGTTTTTCCGCTGGCCCTGCCGGGGATCGTTTCGACTACCATATTTACCTTTGCCATGTGCTGGGGAGAATACCTGTATGCGTTGGTTAATCTGACGTCCCTGGATGCGCAGACTTTCCCCGTCGTGATTTCCGGCCTGATTTTCGGAGACATGCCGCCATGGAATCAGCTGATGGCAGCCGCAGTGCTTGCGGGTATTCCCATTATCATTATTTACACGCTGGCTTCCGGTACGCTGGTGGGCGGAAGAACCGCAGGCGGTGTAAAAGGTTAAGAATCTAACAGAGTCTGACTCTTTTAGAATAAATGCAAAAGAAAAAGCAAACAAAAAGGAGGCAATGCTATGAAAAAAAGGATTTTGGCGCTGATATTGGCGACAGCGATCGCTGCGGCTATGACCGCATGCGGTAACAGCAGCGAACCGTCAGGCACATCCCAGGAACCGGAACAGACGGAGGAAAGCGAACCGTCAGGAAGGGAAATTACGGTCTGGGTTGAGAAAATTTTCAGCGACGATGCAAATGCGGCCATAGAAGCAAGACTGAAACAGTATGGCACGGAAAACAACGTTACGGTACATGTGGAACTGATTGGAGCGACAGACATCATGACCAAGCTCAACGCTACAATCGAGGCGGGACAAAACGTACCCGATATTATTTCTTCCAGTACCACCAAGGTGTTGAACTATTACCCCAACATTCCCTGCCTTGACGTATCGGATCTGGTAGCCGAGATCCATGCCGAGCGTCCTTATCTGCCGTCTGCACTGGAAGGAACGCAGATCGACGGAGTTCACTATTATGTGCCTTACCACAGCTCGTCCTGTATGATGTTTGTCAGAAAAGATAAATTGGAAGAGGCCGGCATTACACAGATGCCTGCCACATGGGAAGAAGTATTTGAAGCGGCAAAGGCCATCAGCGATCCCGAAAATGATTTTTACGGATTGGGCATGGGCTGCGGAGAAAACGACGACGACGATGAAAATACCCTTCGCCAGTATTTCTGGAATGAAGGCGGATATCTGCTTGACGCAGACGGGAATATAACCGTGGATAACGATGTGATTAAGAAATGTGTCACAAACTGGGCCGATCTTTACAAGAACGGCGTGATTCCTCCCGATGCGACGACTTGGGATGCAGGAGGAAATAACGGCTCTTACCTGGCGGGCCGGACCGGTATTGTTTTCAATGCGCCCACCCTGTATAACGCTATGCGGAATGATGAACAGTACGAGGAGCTTCTTGCGAATACGGCGATCCTTGCACCGCCGGCAGGTGCGGACAATAACGTATACATGAGCTTCCCTGTAGGTTTCAGCATTATGAACACCTGTCAGGATGTACAACTGGCTTCGGATGTTATTAAATATCTTGTGGAAAAAGAATGGTACGATGAATACCTGGGAGCCATAGCGCCAATTTATGCGCCGATGTTCCAGGACGCGGAAAGCAATCCCGTATGGACGGATGATGCGGTAAACGCCGAAGTGCTTAAATACGTACAGAGCGCAACCGGTTATTACGGATATCCCGTAGCAACCATCAGCGGACGTTCTTTTGCGGCAAAGCACTATTTTACATTCCCTGTTGGCAAGATGTACAACCAGGTTGCGACAGGTTCGGCTTCCGTAGAGGATGCCGTTAAAAAGATAGTCAGCGATCTGGAAGATTTCAAAGACCAGGTTGGCGAATAGAAACGGACGGAGGAAGCCATGAGTGTAAAAGTATGGATGAATTTTGATCCAAAGAAAGTAGATCTGGATTATCTGATTAAACGGTTTCAGGGGCTGGGTTATGAGGTGAAAGCAGAAGCCGTGCCGGTTGATCATACGGAGGCTGTTTTGGAAAAGGCCATGGAAGCGGACATTGTGATTGCGGCAATGGAAAGATGGGATGAAGAAAAGCTGGCGGCTGTGGAGGGTAAAGTACGCTTTATCCAAAAATACGGCACCGGACTGGATACCATCGATCTGGAAGCGGCGGGCAGGCACGGCGTTGCCGTTGCCAATGTGCCCGGCGCCAACGCCGCAGCGGTAGCGGAGATTGCCCTTTTGCATATACTCAACGTCGGAAGAAAGTTCTCTTCCTGCGTCTGCGGCGTTAAAAGCGGCAGATGGAATTCCACGATTACCGGCACCGAGGTGGACGGGAAAACCGTAGGACTTTTGGGATACGGCAGGATCGCGAAAAATCTGGCCAGAATGTTGAAGGGCTTTAACGTTAATATTCTTGCTTATGATCCCTTTGTACGGACCGTACCAAAAGAAGACGGCGTGACCCTGGCCGGTTCCGCACAGGAGCTGTTCCGGCAGAGCGATATTGTCAGCCTGCATATTCCCAGTACCAAAGAGACAAAAGGCAGTGTGAACGCAGCCCTTTTCTCACAGATGAAAAAAGGCGCTTACCTGATTAACACCTGCCGGGGCGACGTAGTCAATGAAGCGGATCTGACAGAAGCGCTTCGCAGCGGACAAATCGGTGCGGCAGGACTGGATGTACTGGCGGAGGAACCGCCTGGGAGCGATAATCCTCTTTTGTCGATGGACAATGTTTTTATCTCTTCCCATATGGGCGCCGAGACCTTTGAAAGCGGTTACCGCTCGCAGGTAATAATGGGAGACAATGTGGAGCTGTTTGTAAACGGAAAATTAAACGACAATGTGAGGAATAAAGAATTTTTAAAAAATGTCTGACAGGAGGGTGAGACAATGGATATAGAGAAATTTTACGGTGTTTTTCCGGCATTCTATGCATGCTATGATGAAAACGGGGAAATCAGCGCCGAAAAGACACAGGCGCTGGCGCGGCATTTACTGGAAAAGGGCGTACAGGGATTATATGTAGGCGGTTCCTCCGGCGAGTGCATTTATCAAAGCGTAGAGGATCGAAAAAAGATTTTGGAAAATGTAATGCAGGCCGTAAAAGGAAAGCTTACCGTGATTGCGCACGTTGCCTGTAATAATACGAAAGATTCACAGGAACTGGCGGCACATGCGGAACAGTTGGGCGCAGACGCAATCGCGGCCATTCCCCCGATCTATTTCCACCTGCCGGAATATGCCGTAGCGCAGTACTGGAACGATATTTCCGCGGCGGCTCCCGCCACGCCGTTTATTATTTATAATATTCCCCAGCTTGCGGGAACGGCGCTGACAATGTCTCTGTTCAAGACCATGCTGGAAAACCCCATGGTAATCGGCGTTAAGAATTCTTCCATGGCGGCGCAGGATATTCAGATGTTTAAAACCGCGGCAGGAGAAGGACATGTCATTTTGAACGGTCCGGACGAACAGTTTATCAGCGGCCGCGTGATCGGCGCAGACGGCGGAATCGGCGGAACCTACGGCGTTATGCCGGAACTGTTTCTTACCATGAACGAGCTTCTTCAAAAAGGAGAAATCGAGAGGGCAAAGGATGTTCAAAATGCCGTAAATAGTGTAATATATAAAATGTGTGAAGCCCATGGCAATCTGTATGCCGTGATCAAGGAAATATTGAGAATTAATGAAAAGCTGGATATCGGAGGCGTGCGCAGGCCGCTGACGGAGCTTATTCCTGAGGATATGCCGGTCGTTAACGAGGCGGCGCGGATGATTCGGGAGGCTGTTTCAAAATACTGCGTTAAATCTTGTTAGGCAGGAAGGTGCATAAAGGTTGAAAACAATTTTATGTTTTGGCGATTCCAATACCCATGGCTACGACGCCTCGGTTCAGGGCAGATTTGATGAATTTACCCGGTGGCCCTGTCTGTTACAACAATATTTGGGACAAGGCTTCCGTGTAATAGAAGAGGGACTGAGCGGACGCACTACCGTTATCGACGATCCGCTTACGGAGGGCCTAAACGGTTTACGGGCCATTACGCCTTGCCTGCTGACCCATGAGCCGGTTGATCTTCTTGTTATAATGCTGGGTACGAACGATACAAAAGAGCGGTTTGGCTTTACCGCCCGGAATATAGCAGATGGACTGAGACGCCTGATTATTAAGGCGTCTCAGACTCCTGCATGGAAAACGCAGCCAGCAATTCTGGTTGTGGCGCCGCCGCCTGTAGACAGAAAATATCGGGAGACGGATATCCATGCCGTTATGGGAGACGGATGCGTTGAGAAATCCGAGGCGCTGGCGGAATTTTTTCATAAGACAGCCTTGGAGCAGGGCTGCAGCTTTCTGGATGCGGCAGCCATAGAAGGCGTAAAAATGTCTTCCTGTGATTACATGCATTTAGACAGGGAAGGCCACGGACATCTCGCCCGTAAGCTGGCGGAAATCATACCGGAAATTTGTGGCTGCCGGAGGGCAGATGGGAGCGACCATGAAAAATTATATCAGTGTTGACATAGGCGGAACCGAAATCAAATACGGACTGCTTGCGGAGAACGGCGCTTTTCTTAAAACGGCCGGTACGCCTACGGAGGCGGAAAAGGGCGGCTCGTATCTTATGGAAAAGACCGGGCGGATCGTGGGCAGTCTGCTGCAGACGGACACGGCGGGAATCTGCATTTCTACCGCGGGTATGGTTGATTCGGAACTGGGAAAAATCCTTTTTGCCAATTCCAATATTCCCGGATACACGGGAACGGAAATAAAAAAGCGGATGGAAGAGGCATTCCATATTCCCTGTGAAGTGGAAAACGATGTATACTGCGCGGGTATTGCGGAATATTTTTCGGGTGCGGCGTCCGGCAGCAGTCAGGCGCTCTGCCTTACCGTGGGTACAGGAATCGGCGGCTGTGTCATGGTAAATGGCCGGATTCTGCATGGAGTCAGTTATTCTGCGGGATCTGTGGGGTATATGCATATGCCGGACGGCAGGACTTTTGAAGAGGCGGGTTCGGTAACCGCATTGGTGCGCCGGGTGGCGGAGAGAAAAAAAGAGAACCCGAACCGGTGGAATGGCAGAAAAATTTTTGACTGTATTGCAAAACAGGATGAGATTTGTATCCGGGCTGTTGACGAGATGACGGATATCCTGGGATTGGGAATCGCAAACGCATGCTATCTGTTTAATCCCGAAGTGGTGGTGTTGGGCGGCGGAATCATGCGCCAGGAGGCATATCTGCTTCCAAGAATCCGGGCGTCGCTGGAACGCTGTCTGGTTCCGGCAGTTTCTTTGAAAACAAAACTGCGTGCGGCAATGCACCATAACAAGGCAGGAATGTTGGGTGCATTTTATCATTTCAGGGGGAAACAAAATGGCGGAGAGCAATAAGTCGATTGTTCCGGTGATAGAAACAAAATATGACAGTATGACACAGTCTGAAAAGAGAATTGCGGATTTTTTTATAACCAACCGGGAAGACGGGGATTTTACCATAAAAGAGTTATCCGGCAGAATATTTGTGTCTGAGGCGTCCATATCCCGTTTTGCAAAAAAGTGCGGATTTGACGGATACCGGGAGTTTTTGTACCGGTATAAAGAGTCTCTTCGGGAGAGTAAAGAAGAGATAGCTTTAAGCACGAAGACGGTTATGGATACCTATCAGGATCTTTTGAACAGAACATGCTGCCTGATGGATGAGGCCCAAATTGCGCGTATTGTTCAATATATGGACCACTGTAAGCGGGTTATAGCCTGTGGAATCGGAAGCTCGGGATTGGCAGTCAGTGAGATGGAAAGCCGTTTTATGCGGATCGGCGTGGATATCGATTCTCTGCAGGATGCCGACCGCATGAAGATGCAGGCAATTTTTGTGGATGCGGAAAGCCTGGTGTTTGGTTTCAGCATCAGCGGGCAGACCGGGCCGGTCCTGTATTTGCTGAAGGAAGCACATAACAGAGGCGCGAAAACCGTGTTTATTACGACCCGTGACAGAAACTGCTACAGGGAATTCTGCGATGAGGTAGTGCTGACTGCCTATTCAAAGTTCTTGGAGACGGGCAGCACGGTATCTCCTCAGTTTCCGCTTCTTTTGATGATTGACGCCATCTACAATGAATATGTCAGTCAGGACCGGAACCGGAAGATGGCGCTTCACGGAGATACACAGCGCGCATTGTACACCCGTGTTGACGCGCCGGGCCGGTTATCGGAGACGTAAAACAGTGTATGGAAATCAGCGTTTAGAGGATAAGGGATTTAATCTGTATGAGAAGCACAACGATAGAAAATGCAGGGCATGGCGGTTGCTATGCCCTGTATTTTTGTTTGCCCAGCATGGGCGTTTTCTAACGGGTGAAAGTCCCGAGTGCGC
>ERZ779637.698-NODE-698-length-19357-cov-6.473371_pt1 | contig 19357 bp, 15 predicted proteins | sample MGYA00514196_ERZ779637 | MGnify/ENA primary metagenome ERZ779637 (study PRJEB29562, sample SAMEA4376700) | mouse gut metagenome | isolation source: Cecum | study: EMG produced TPA metagenomics assembly of the A DSS colitis mouse model was used to assess the...
TCGGTAAACACCTGTTCTTTTTTGTGTTTCCAAAACTCGGAATTTCCTATAAAGAAAAAAGAGGGCTAACCAAACCATTTTCTGGCTTGATTAACCCCCAAAAATACGGGCTTTTCTTAGAACTTGCCTTCCTTAGCGGCTTCCTCAATCGAAACAGCCACAGCCACCGTCATACCAACCATCGGGTTATTGCCGGCACCAATCAGACCCATCATTTCCACATGTGCCGGAACGGAGGAAGAACCTGCAAACTGCGCATCGGAATGCATACGTCCCATGGTATCGGTCATACCATAGGAAGCGGGACCAGCCGCCATGTTATCCGGATGGAGCGTACGGCCTGTGCCGCCGCCGGATGCAACGGAGAAGTATTTCTTGCCCTGCTCGTTGCATTCTTTTTTGTATGTACCTGCAACGGGATGCTGGAACCTGGTCGGGTTGGTGGAGTTACCGGTAATGGAAACGTCCACGCCTTCCTTATGCATGATGGCAACGCCTTCGCATACATCGTTTGCACCATAGCAGTTTACCTTTGCACGAAGTCCCTCGGAATAGGATTTGCGGGATACTTCCTTTACCGTATTCGTATAAGGATCATACTCCGTCTCCACAAAAGTAAATCCGTTAATTCTGGATATAACCTGTGCCGCATCTTTTCCAAGACCGTTCAGGATAACCCTCAAAGGTTTCTGGCGTACTTTGTTTGCTTTCTCCGCAATACCGATTGCGCCCTCTGCTGCCGCAAAGGATTCATGTCCTGCCAGAAAACAGAAGCACTCGGTTTCTTCTTCCAAAAGCATCTTACCCAAATTACCATGTCCAAGACCTACCTTACGGGTATCCGCAACGGAACCGGGGATACAGAACGCCTGAAGACCTTCGCCGATTGCAGCAGCCGCATCCGCCGCTTTCCTGCAGCCTTTCTTGATTGCGATTGCAGCGCCTACCGTATATGCCCAACATGCATTCTCAAAGCAGATGGGCTGGATGCCCTTAATCTGGTCGTAAACGTTAAGACCCGCATCCTTCGTGATTTTCTCCGCTTCTTCGATTGAAGATATTCCGTAACTGCCCAACACGGAATTAATTTTATCAATTCTTCTTTCATATGATTCAAATAATGCCATCTTTTAAGTCCTCCTATTATTCTTCTCTCGGATCGATAATCTTAACAGCATCTGCCACGCGGCCGTACTGACCTTTTGCTTTTTCCCATGCCGTGTTCGGATCGTCGCCCTTTTTGATGAAATCCGTCATTTTGCCGAGGCTTACGAACTGGTAACCGATAATCTGGTCATCCGCATCCAATGCGATACCCGTAACATATCCTTCAGCCATTTCAAGATAACGGGGACCCTTCTTCAAAGTACCGTACATGGTACCAACCTGGCTCCTAAGCCCTTTTCCGAGGTCTTCCAAACCTGCGCCGACCGGAAGCCCGTCTTCGGAGAATGCACTTTGGCTTCTTCCGTATACGATCTGTAAAAATAATTCCCTCATGGCAGTATTGATGGCATCGCATACAAGGTCCGTATTCAATGCTTCCATGACCGTCCTTCCCGGTAAAATTTCAGCCGCCATGGCTGCGGAATGGGTCATGCCGGAGCATCCGATGGTTTCCACCAGCGCTTCCTGGATGATGCCTTCCTTCACGTTCAACGTGAGCTTGCAGGCACCCTGCTGGGGAGCACACCAACCTACACCGTGTGTCAAACCGGAAATATCCTTCACTTCTTTAACCTTCACCCAGTTTGCTTCTTCCGGGATAGGCGCACAGCCGTGATTTACGCCCTGTGCAACTGTACACATTTCTTCAACTTCCTTTGAATAAATCATGTGAAAACTCCTTTCAATATGTAACTTGTGAATATTTTATCATAATCGCATGTATATTTTCGCACATTTCTTACAAAAAATCTAGTACCTTTCCAAATATTATTAGAATTTTTTGCATTTTTTTCACCCGCGCTTAAAATTTTTCGAAGAACTTCTCCAGCTCTTTCAACGGCACGGCTGGACTGTAAAGGTAGCCCTGGTAAATATAACACCCAAGCTCCTCCAAAATCCGCCTCTGCTCCTCGGTTTCCACATACTCCGCAATCACTTCGTAATGCAGCGACAACGCCATTTGGCGGATGCCTGCAATGATGTTCCTGGACCGTTCGTTTTCCGCTACCTGCTTCACAAGGCTTCCGTCCAGCTTCACCGCCTCGAATTCGTTGGACTGCAGATACTGCATGGAACTGTGTCCCATGCCGAAATCATCCATGTGGAAAACGATTCCCGCCCGCTTTAACCTTGCCATCCGCTCTGGCACCGCACCGGACGTGGACAGCGCCATTTGCTCCGTGATTTCCAGGCACAGGATGCAGTCCCCGAAATCATATTTTTCCAAAATCTCCTCTACCCTCCCGCAGAAGGTCTCCGATTCCATCTGGGCAGGCAGGATGTTCACCGCCATATGCATCAGGTTCCGCTTTTTCGACAGGTATTCCAAATCCTGTGCCGCCCTGTCGATGAGCGAAATGCCGAAATCATCCAACATATCGTTCTGCCTTGCCAGTTCGATAACCATGGGCGGATATAAAAACCCCGCCACCGGATGTTTCCACCTAAGCAGCGCCTCCACGCCGTAAACGGAATTCTGGTTCGTAATCTGCGGCTGGTAATAGGTCCATATCTCTCCGTTGTCGATAGCTTCCCGCAAATCCCGCATCAGTGTCCTGGCGCACTCCCGCTTTTCCTTCGAACCTTTCCGGAAATTAATGGTTTCTCCCCGTTCCTCGCAGGCAACCATCTCGTCACGCAGTTTTTCGATGCCCTGCCTGAACACCTTTTCACTGCGTTCCTCGGACAATTTGATAAACGGCGTGTAAATCATGGCGCCCATTACCAAAAGCACCGCCTGGAGAATCCCTCCTGCAACGCTTCCGGTACAGAGGTATCCGCTCAAAAGCACCGGCGTCGTCCACCCCACCTGCACCGATGCCACGGGAACCAGCCCAAAATACATACTGAGCGCAGCTACCAGAAGCTGTGCCAAAGGCACAAGCACAAAGGGTATAATCATAATGGGATTAAGCACCACCGGCAGACCGAACAGCACGATTTCGTTAATGTTAAACACGGCGGGAAGGATGGCAGCCTTAAACAGGGTCCGGTCCTTTTTGTTGTTCCTCAATGCCAGCGCCGCCAGCAGGCAGAGCGTGGAACCGCTCCCACCCATTAATGTAAAGGCATCCAGGAACGTTTTCGTAAAAATGGGAACCTGCCCGGATGCCACACCCTCCGTCAGCGCCGCTTCGAATACTTCCGTGGACACGATATGGAGCATGTCGCTGCCGTGAATCCCAAAAAACCACAAAATCTGTGAAAAGAAAATGTACACCGCTGCCCCGAACCCTCCGGTACCCACTGTCTCGAACAGCCTCACCAAAAGTCTGGAACCGAAGTTATGCAGGTTCGTCCCCACCCCAAGGAATGCCAGCACACAACGGAACAGCGCCCACAGCAGAACCACGCATACGATAGGCATGATGGCTTCCACCGTGTTGCGGAAGTCCGCATCAAGCCCCATCTGGTATTTGTTCTTAATCCGCCGTCCGTACCCCGCCCGTATCTTCCGGAATGCCGTACAGCTCAGGAGCGTTACCAAAATCCCCGTAAACAGCCATGTGGCGCCGAATACCGCATAGGAAGCGCCCCCATCCCCCTCCTGGACAAATACCATATAGGAAACAAAGCTGGTCAGCATGTAAAATCCCGGTTCTTCCTCATCCGCCTGACAGGCGTAGCTGTAACTTACAGCCAAAATCACAAACAGGGTTACGGAACCCATGGACGCATTATATACCCATAAAATAACCTGATATACCGCACCCCGTGCCACTGCCCGAATCCAGGCCTGGTAACCCGCCGCCGGAAAGGAAGTCATCAGCACGCAAAACGATCCGATGATAAAAAACGGGATGCACAGCATAAGCCCCCTGCGCAGGGAAATGACAAAATCATTGTTTTCCATCCATGTCATGAAATTACTGTCTATTTTTTTCTTCTGCCCTTTTTCCATTTTTACAACCCACTTATTCCACTACTCCATAACCGGTTTTTCCTGTTTTCCGGTTTCTTCCAAATCAGCAATGCACATGAGTATCAGGAATCCTTCCTTGCAACAATGTGATCCTTATCTTTGTAAATGCAGCCCGCCGGAACGCATCCCCTGACGGAAGATGTGGGGTAAACACTTGCCTTCTTCCCGATTACGGTACCGGGGTTTAACACGGAATTGCAGCCGACCTCCACTTCATCCCCCAGCATGGCGCCGAATTTCTTTAACCCTGTTTCCATACGTTCTTCCCCTGCCCTGACCACCACCAGTGTCTTATCGCTCTTTACGTTGGAAGTGATGGAGCCTGCACCCATATGTGCCTTATAGCCAAGAATACTGTCACCCACATAATTATAGTGGGGTACCTGCACTTTATTGAACAGCACCACGTTTTTCAGCTCGGTGGAGTTTCCAACCACTGCCCCCTTTCCCACGATGGCATTTCCCCTGATAAATGCACAATGGCGGATTTCCGCATCCTCATCTATAATGGCGGGACCGTTTATATATGCGCTGGGAAATATTTTTGCGCTTTTTGCCACCCAAACGTTTTCCCCACGTTTCTCATATACGTCTTCCGGAAGGCGGTTCCCCAGTTCCACGATAAATGCGCTTATGCCCGGAAGTACCTCCCACGGATATTCCGCCCCATGAAATAATTCTGCCGCAATGGTTTCCTCCAGCATGTATAAGTTACTGATTTTTGCCTGTTCCATTTTCAAATCCATACTATCATCCTCCTGCATTGTTTATCGGTTTTCTTTCCCATTTTTTTAATTCCTGTAATTCTCCGCCGCATGGTCAAACTGCCGAAACAGGAATGCCTGGTTCCCCAACTGTTTTACGATGTTCGTCCTTCTTGTCACAAAATCGTCCAGTTTGCGCATGTATTCGTCCTCGGTAATGTTCCCCTCTGCTACCAGGGTCAGCCCCTTCTCCCAGCTCGCAGTCAGCGCCGGGTCTAACAGCGGTTTAATGGCGCCTGCCACTACTTCGTAAACCATTTCTCCCATTAGGGTGGGCGTAATGACCTGCGTTTTCTTATTTAACGCCAGGTATTGGATGTTTACGAGTTTTTTCAGGATTTCCGCACGCGTGGCGGAAGTGCCGATGCCGCTTCCCTTAATCTGCGCCCTCAGCTCGTCGTCCTCGATAAACTGCCCCGCGTTCTCCATGGTCAGAATCATCGTTCCCGAATTATAGCGTTTGGGCGGCGTAGTCTCCCCTTCTTTGATGTCCATCCTTTTTAACGCCAGCATATCCCCTTTCTTCAGCCGCTGTACCATGGCAATGAATTCCGGGTCTTTCGTATCCGCAGTTCCTTCCTCCTGCCCTCCTCCGTTTTCCGCATTTTCCTTTTCCTGCGTTCCCCCCTTTTCCCCTGTCTTGCTGCCCTGGGACTTTTCCTCCTTTCTCTTTGCAAAGGAGTATTCCGTTACCTTTAAATACCCTTCCTGTACCAGTACCTTAAACCCCGCGAAAAATTTCTCGTCCTTTAGCGCCACCGTCAGGGAAATTTTCTGGTATACCGCCGCCGGATAAAAGATACCAAGAAACCGTCTGACGATAATCTCATATACCTTTGCCGCCGTAGGATTTAACCCGCCCAAAGCGTTCCATCCCTGTCCGGTCGGTATGATGGCGTAGTGGTCGGTAATCTGTTTGTCATTGACATACCTGGTCTTTGCGATATTTTTATGGAAACCGCCTGCCAGTATTTCCCCCGCAAAAACCGCTGCCGGCGCATATCCCCGCAAACCGCCGATATTCTTATGGATTTCCTTGGCAACCGCCGTGGACAGTACCCTTGCATCCGTCCTCGGATAAGTGGTCATTTTCTTTTCGTACAGTTCCTGCGCGATGCGCAGCGTTTCATCGGGACTGATCTTAAAATATTTGGAGCAGTCGTTCTGCAATTCCGCCAGATTATAAAGCAGCGGCGGGTTCTTTGCCTCCTTCTTGCGTTCCACGGCTTCCAGCACAGGCGGCTGCTGCGGCTCCTCCCTTAAATGGGCCGCCAGTTCCTCCGCCGTCTTCCGCTCCTTAAAACCGTTTTCCTTATAAAGCAGCGGCGACTGGTAATACTTCGTCCCCTCCACCGCCTTCCACTCGCAGTCAAACACCTTCCCTTCCGACTCCACCCCTGCCACCAGGCGGTAAAATGGCGTTTTTACAAATTCACGGATTTCCCGCTCTCTATTCACCACCATTCCCAATACACAGGTCATCACCCTGCCAACCGAGATGACGGCACGGTCCGCCTTTAAATAGGCTTTGATGGAATTACCGTACTTTAACGTAAGGACGCGGGAAAAATTAATACCCATCAGGTAATCTTCCTTTGCACGCAGATACGCCGCCGCACAAAGATTGTCATAAGCGGACAAGTCCTTGGCTTCCCGTATCCCTCGCAGGATTTCCTCCTCCGTCTGGGAATCAATCCACACACGTTTCCGCTGCTTTCCTTCCACATGCGCCTGCCGCTCCACCAAACGGTAGATATATTCCCCCTCCCTTCCGGAGTCCGTGCACACGTATATGGTATCCACGTCCGGACGGTTTAGCAGCCCGCTCACAATCTGAAACTGCTTCTTCACGTTTTCAATCACTTCATATTTAAATTCCGAAGGAATGAACGGAATCGTTTCCAATGACCAGCGTTTGAGCTTCTCATCGTATGCCTCCGGATAACTCATCGTCACCAGATGCCCCACACACCATGTAACGACAGCATCCTGTGATTCCATGTAACCGTCCCGGCTGCTCATATTCAGTTTTAACGCTTTTGCAAATTCCCTTGCCACACTGGGCTTTTCCGCAATATATAAATTTTTTCCCATCCGTACTCCGTTTATGCGCCCGCCATACCCGGACGGCCGCTTCCATTCCTTACAGTTTCCTGATATCCACAAGCGTAAGGTTCTCCTTCCCCTCCGCTTCCCAAACAATCCTCTCGTCAAACAATTCCGCGTATAACCATATATAATCGGTGCGCAGCCCGGCATCCTGCGCCGTTTCCAACAGCTTCCGGTAATCGGTATAAGCCATGCCCATGCGGCTTGCCATGCAGCGCGCCAAAAGGGTGTGCCCCTGCGTATCCTGAACCACGATATCGATGCTGCCTTTTTTCCCAAACCAGCTTCCCATGCGCTCCGGCTGCAAAGGAAGACGTCCTTCCCCGGCGCACCGTTCCATATGCTGCATACAAACCCGGCGGAATGCATCCTGCATGTACCGGTCCCGGTCCGGCAGAATATAAGTATTGTAATAACGCTCCGGCGACATTTGGAACAGCCGGTCCGCCCCTCCGTACAGGTAAGTATAATAGAACTTCACATAATCATTGCAAATCCGGTACAGCCCCTTTTTTGCGCCGTCCTTTGTGTACCCGGCATCCGGGCATTCATAGGAGAATACCTTTTCCACCAGATTCATTCCAATCAGGTTTCCGAGATACACGCTTAACTTTGCGCGGGAAAAACCGGTATGGCGGTACAAATCATTCAGCTTTTCCTTCCCTGCGGCAAGCGCCGCCAGTATCGTATTGTATACCGAAAGCTCCCGCAATTCCTCCGCCATCAGGTACTCCGGCGCTTCGTGCAGCCGCCCCGTCTTCGCCAGGATGTTCCGGCAGACATTCTCCTTCACGGACAAACGCCTGTCAAAACATTCCCACCATCCCGCCACACCTCCGAGCATGGCATATACTTCCATGCACTGGCGCACGCCGTAGTCCGGAAAATATTCCCGCAAATGAAAAAAGCCCAATTCCTTCAGCTTAAAGACGCCCGAAATTCCCCGCGCCGCGTTCCCGATTCTGGAAACCATGGCATTCTCCACCCAACGGATGCAGGAACTGGTCAGCACCACCATGACCCCCTGTTCTCCTGCTGCCTGCGGCAAGGCAAACAATGCCTCCGTCACCGCCTCCCCCATACGCACCATGCGCTGGAATTCCTCCACGATAACCACTGCCTTGTCTTTCCCCTGATTACCTGCCCGTTTTTCCAAATCCTTAAGCGCCAAGAGATGTTCGTTCCCGGAACAAGCCCTTGCCATATGGTAATGACAGGGCTTGCCTCTTGTAAACTCGCGTAAAACCGCAGTTTTTCCTATGTATTTCTGACCATAAAATATCAGGAGACAGCTTCCCGCCTTCCCGTAATATCCTTTCAAATCTTCCAGTTCCGCAGTCCGTCCCGTCAACATAAGTATCCCTTACCCAGCGCTTATTTCAAAAGTTCTTCCACATCCTTGGCAGGCATCGGTTTCCCAAGAAAATAGCCCTGGATGTTATCGCACTCAATGGATTTTAAATATTCATACTGTTCCTGCGTCTCCACACCTTCCGCCACCGTTTCATAACCCAGTTTCTTCACCATATAGATAATGGCTTCCGTAATGATTTTCGTATTGGAATCCGAAATCACCGTATCGATGAAAGATTTATCGATTTTCAACGTATTAATCGGCAGCCCTTTCAGATAAGACAGGGAAGAATATCCCGTCCCGAAATCGTCCAGCGAAATGCGGAATCCGTAATCCTTTAAGATTGCCAGCTTATTGGTCATTTCCACGAAATCGTCAATTAATATGCTTTCGGTAATTTCCAGTTCCACTTCGGAAGGTTCCACCCCGTATTTCTCTACGATTGCCATGAGCTTACTGACAAAATTCGGCCTTTTGTACTGGATGGCGGATACGTTAATGGACAGAATCAGGGAAGCATGGTATTTCGCCTTCCAGTCGGCATAAATGCGTACGCTTTCCTCAATCACCCAGGTACCGATGGACACGATGGTGCCGTTCTTTTCCGCAATCGGTATAAACACCGCCGGACTAATCATCTGCCCATCGTCGTCCTTCCAGCGGATTAACGCTTCCACCCCGCGCAGTTTTTTATCCTCCACATGGTACTGCGGCTGGAAATACATAACGAAGTTTTCGTGGAAAATGGCTTCCTTTAACTTATTTTCAATATCGATTTTCTGGAGAAATTCATCCAGAATCGGTACGTCAAAATACTGCATGGAATCTTTCCCGGCACCCTTTGCCTTAAACATGACAATTTCCGCACAGTTAATCAATTCCAATGCGCTTTGGGCTGCTTCCGGGTATTCCGCCACGCCCACGCTCACCGTAATGGTAAGCTCCTGCCCGCTGCTTAGGAAAAACGGTTTCTTTAACCGCTCCCGGATCATCCGGTATATCTGCTCCACACTCCGCTCCCTGACGGGATTGTGAATACCGATACAGTAAAGGTCGCTGTTGAAATGGGAGACAATCACCTGATCGCTCTGCAGGGTTCCCAAAAACTGGCCGAACTGCTGTACCACTTCATCCCCCACAATGATGCCAAGCCCGTCGTTAATCTTACGGAAATCATCGATATCCATGAACATCACGGCGACCACGCTTTTATCGTCCTGCGCCCAGCGGACGAAATTTCCCAAAAGGCGGACAAAATAATTCCGGTTATACAACCCGGTCAGGATGTCATAATAAGCCATGTAAGTCAGTTCCTCATCCTGGCTCTTGAACTTCGTAATGTCCTTAAAGCGGATGACTTTCTCCAACGGTTTCCCGTCTTCCCCGTAATTCACCGTAGCCTCGCATTCCATCCACCTGCCGCCCGTCAGCGCCACCGTCAGGCTGTCGCCGGTTAATCCCCTCCGCTCGGCAAACAGCAGTTCCTGCAGGGAATGCCTGTATTCTTCCTCCACGAAATCCGGAATCTTCCCGAAATCTTCCTCGCTTTCCACGTCCAAATCAAAAAAAGAAACCCAGTTTGCCAGTGTCCTTACTTTCCCCGATTCAAAATTGTAATACAGAATTGCGCTGCTGGACGTCTTACATATCATTTCAAACATCTGCTCGTCGCTGGTGATTGTCGGATTCGCTTCCTGCCTCACATCGTGCCGTCCCATTTTTCCATCCATTTTTTATTCATCCTTCCCTGCCATAGAAACCGTCCCCACCCGTCGTTTGCCTTATTTTTTTGTAATATACCCCTGCGCTTTTAATAATTCCGCACAAAGTACCGCACCGCCTGCCGCACCCCGTACCGTATTGTGGGACAGTCCCACGAACTTCCAGTCATAAACCGTATCTTCCCGCAAACGTCCGACACTGATGCCCATACCGTTTTCGTAATCCACGTCCATCGTTACCTGCGGACGGTTATCTTCCTCCAAATACCGGATAAACTGCTTCGGCGCGCTGGGAAGCGAAAGCTCCTGCGGTACCCCCTTAAAGTTCACCAGCATCTCCACCAATTGTTCTTTCTGCGCTTTTTTCCTGAATTTCACGAATACGGCCGCCGTATGCCCGTTCAGTACGGGAACACGGATACACTGGCAGGTGATGACCGGCGAAACGGCGGGAACGATTACGCCGTCCTTAATCTCCCCCCAAATCCGGAGGGGTTCTTTCTCGCTTTTTTCTTCCTCGCCGCCAATATAAGGAATAATATTGCCTTCCATCTCCGGCCAGTCACGGAACGTCTTTCCTGCGCCGGAAATCGCCTGGTACGTGGTCGCCACAACTTCATAAGGTTCCAGTTCCTTCCATGCGGTCAGTACCGGCGCATAACTTTGGATGGAACAGTTGGGTTTTACCGCCACAAATCCGCGCTCCGTCCCCAGTCTTTTCTTTTGGAAATCAATGACTTTCATATGGTCCGGGTTAATTTCCGGCACCACCATCGGTACGTCCGGCGTCCAGCGGTGGGCGCTGTTGTTGGAAACCACAGGGGTCTCCGTTTTGGCATATTCTTCCTCAATCTTCTTGATTTCTTCCTTCGTCATGTCCACGGCGCTGAACACGAAATCCACTTCCGCCGCCACTTTCTCCACTTCGTTTACGTTCATGACCACCAGTTTCTTCACCGCTTCCGGCATGGGCGCAGTCATTTTCCAGCGGTCCCCTACCGCTTCCTCATACGTCTTCCCCTCGGAACGCGGGCTTGCCGCAATGGTCGTCACCTCAAACCATGGATGGTTTTCCAGCAGGGAAATAAACCGCTGTCCTACCATGCCTGTTCCGCCTAAAATTCCTACCCGTAATTTTTCACTCATAATATCTGCTCCTCACTTTTCTGGATTTTCTATCTTGTACTTTTCTTATACCTTTATGCCTTTTCCTTTAACCAACTGCGCTCCAAAAACGTACGGCATGCACATATGGCTTCCTTCATGGCTTCCTGTGACGGCGCCCCGGCGGTCATCCTTTTCTCCACGCATGTCTCCAGGCTGACGGCATCGTATATGTCCTCCTCAAAGAACGGGCTGATTTCCTTTAATTCCTCCAGGGAAAGCGCATCGATGGACGTATTTTTTTCAATGCAGGAAAGCACCAGCCGGCCGATGATTCCATGAGCATCCCGGAAAGGTACGCCCTTCCCCACCAGATAATCCGCCGCATCCGTAGCGTTGGTAAAGCCCTTCATGGCACTCTCGGCCATAACTTTACGCCGGAACTTCATCGTCTTTAACATACCGTTAAACAGCGCCAGACAACCCTTCACGGTATCGATGGCATCGAAGGAAAGCTCCTTATCCTCCTGCATATCCTTATTATATGCCAACGGAATTCCTTTCATCGTGGTAAGGATGGATACCAGCGCACCATACACCCTTCCGGTCTTGCCGCGCACCAGTTCCGCAATGTCCGGGTTTTTCTTCTGCGGCATAATGCTGCTTCCCGTGGAATAGGCATCGTCAATTTCCACAAAACCGTATTCATTGGAATTCCATAAAATAATTTCCTCACTGAACCGGCTTAAATGCATCATAACCGTGGAAAGCGCCGACAGAAACTCAATCAGGTAATCCCTGTCCGCCACGGAATCCATGCTGTTAAGCGTAGGTCCCTCAAACCCAAGCAGGGAAGCCGTATAGCCCCGGTCTAACGGATACGTGGTTCCCGCCAGCGCGCCGGAACCGAGCGGACAGTAATTCATCCTGCCGTATATGTCCTTCAGCCTTAAGCTGTCCCTTTTAAACATTTCAAAATATGCGCCCATATGATGTGCCAGCGTAACGGGCTGCGCTTTCTGCAAATGGGTAAAACCGGGCATATAGGTGTCCAGGTTTTCCTCCATCAAGGTCAAAAGGGTATGTAACAGTCCTTCCACTTCCTCCGCCACATGCACCACTTCCGCCCTCGTATACAGTTTCATGTCAAGCGCCACCTGATCGTTGCGGCTCCTGCCCGTATGCAGTTTCTTCCCTGCCTCCCCGATCCTTTGGATTAAGTTCGCCTCCACAAAACTGTGGATATCCTCATATTCGTCCGTAATTTCCAGCCTTCCGCTTTTCACGTCCTCACGGATGCCGGTCAATCCTTTCACGATACGGTTCTTTTCATCCTCCGTCAAAATCCCCTGTTTCTCCAACATCACCGCATGGGCAATGCTCCCCTCGATGTCTTCCTCATAAAACTTCCGGTCAAAAGAAATGGAAGCGTTAAAACGGTAGACCAGTTGATCCGTCTCCTTTGTAAACCGACCGCCCCAAAGCTGCGCCATGGTAATTTCCTCCAAATTCGTACAATATATATGACATTCTGATTTTGATAGTACCATATTTGGAAATGATTTTCAATCTTTTTGCGGACTTTGGTGAAATTCGGGGTAACAGTTCACACCCCTTTTTCGCGCTTCATATAATATAGTATATTCCGAACAGGAGGAATCTTATGGAACAACCACTTTTGGAGCTCAAAGACATATGCTACTCCTACCACAGCCTGAAAGGCGAAACACCCGCCCTGTCCCATGTATCGTTCCGTATTTACAAAGGCGAGTTTACCGCCATTGTGGGACCTTCCGGCTGCGGCAAATCCACGCTGCTTAACATGATTGCCGGACTGACCGCCCCCGAAAGCGGCGAAATCATTTTTCATGGCGGCAGCCCGGAACAGGTCACGCAGCAGCCCTGTACCCTTACCCCGTCCTGCCCCCGCATTGGCTACATGCTCCAGCATGACCACTTGTTTGAATGGCGCACCATTTACCAAAATGTCATACTGGGACTGGAAATCAACCACATGCTTACCCCCGAACGAAAAGAACGGGCCATACAGCTTTTAAAGGACTATGATTTATACAAATTCAGGGACAAGAAGCCGAACGAACTGTCCGGCGGCATGAAACAGCGCGCCGCCCTGATCCGTACGCTGGTGCTGGAGCCGGAACTCCTGCTCCTTGACGAACCCTTCAGCGCGCTTGACTACCAAACCAGACTGTCCGTTTCCTCCGATATCTGCAGCATCATCCGCTCCACGGGTAAAACGGCGCTTTTAATCACCCACGATCTGTCCGAAGCCATCAGTCTTGCCGGACGCATCCTCGTCCTCGGACGCCGTCCCGCCACACTCAAATGTGACATTCCCGTCCGCCTGACACTTACGGACGATTCTCCCCTTGCCTCAAGGAATGCCCCCGAATTTAAGGATTATTTCAACCGATTATGGAAGGAGATTTCAGATGAAAACCACAGACAACCTGAGTTTTCAGGAAAAATATGAACGTGACTGCCAAAGGAAACGCCGCATGGTAATCCTCGCCCGCATCCTGCTCCTTGCCGTTTTCCTTCTCCTATGGGAAGGCGCCACGAGGGCAGGCTATGTGGATTCCTTTTTTTTCAGCAGCCCCAGCCAGGTCCTGCTGTGCTTCGCCGGTATGGTAAAGGATTATTCCTTTTTTACCAATACGGGAATCACTTTATTGGAAACCATTGCCAGCTTCCTTTTGGTTTTTGTAATCAGTATGTTGTCCGCCACGCTTTTATGGCATTCCAAAAAATGTTCGGAAGTCCTTGAACCCTATCTGGTGGTTTTAAACAGTCTCCCGAAATCAGCCCTTGCCCCCTTATTCATTGTATGGCTGGGTACCGGAATAAATACCATTATTGTAGCGGGAATCTCCGTCGCCGTCTTCGGATCAATCATCAACCTGTACACGGGTTTCCGACAGGTGGACGGCGAAAAAATAAAACTGATTTATACCCTGGGCGGCGGGAAACGGGATGCCTTCTTTAAAGTAGTGCTCCCCGGCTCCATCCCTACCATTTTAAGCAACATGAAGGTAAACATCGGTCTCGCCCTGGTGGGCGTAATCATCGGGGAATTCCTCGCGGCACGAAGGGGGCTCGGATACCTGATTATTTACGGTTCACAGGTGTTTAAACTGAATATGGTCATAACATCCATCATCATCCTCTGCGTGATTGCCATGGGGTTATATGAAGGAATACAAGTGTTGGAACGCTGCTACCGGAAACGGATTTAAACAACCCGGCGGAAGGCAGCGGGGCATCAAACTTACAACGCTGCAGGAAGCGGGGTATTGCCCCTCGTGGCAGCCGCCAAATATCCGCACAAATGCGGCTGCCTGGCCCGTTGCCCGCTGGAATTCCCATCCCATTCCTGCATATGGCGGATTCTCATTTGGGCAAATGTCTTCCATCCGCCGGACATTCCTTGCGGCGCTTCAGTCATATGGTAAGTATTTGATGTAAAATTATCCACAGGGAATCCTCCTCTTTTTGTTTAAATTGTTACCATTCACACGCAAAGATATCTATGAACATAATATGGTTAAAAGCGACTTATACCTTTCCGTTTCATTTTTTATGTCTTCATCGGTAACACCGTAATACAGATATATCTTTTTGAACAGTTTTTTCAACCGCTTCATGTTTTTCTTATCCCCGCTGAACGAGCCGTCAATCACCTGCCAGACAGTTTCCACCCCTATCTGCATCATACAGTCCCCGGGACATTTTATTTCATATATGTGGAAATCCAAAGGGAAGATATCCTCAGCGATTTCCGCAGCCTTATTGTTCCGTTCCTGAATCTGCTCCAAAAATGCCTTTATAGTTCCCACATCTTCCCCTTCAGGCGCTTCCACATCCATCAGCTCCCCGAGCAGTTCCGGGCGCTGGCGCATTACCAGGGATGCCTTTAAACACCTTCTCTGCTCTAAATAATTATGTGACTTCCGCGAAACCTCCACCGCACCGTATTCCCGTTCCAGCAATTCCACGACTTCCCCCAAAGTATGGGGATTGGCCGTAATCCTCTTTTTTATCCCATTCCGCTTTATTTTGTAAAAGAATTTCCGTATACGTGTTGTGAGTTTCACCTTACCGCCTTTCCCTGCGATAAAAATACTGGTTGGTCCGTCTGCCCCTCCTATCACGGATACGCTGCCTGCGCACTTTCCCATATCTGCATCTCCTTCTCCCAAGCCAATTCAAAAAGCCGGCCGCTATTCCATAAGCTGCAAATCGTACAATTTCTTATACAATCCGTCCTGCCGCAGCAGTTCCTGATGGCTCCCTGTTTCCCGTATCTTCCCCTTATGCATGACCATAATCTTATCCGCATGCTGTATCGTGGACAGCCGGTGTGCCACCATAATCGCCGTCCTCCCCTCCATCAGCTTTTCCAGCGCCTGCGTAATCATGCTTTCCGTTTCCGTATCGATATTCGCCGTCGCCTCGTCCAGTACAAGGATGGCCGGATTATAAGCCAGCGTCCGGGCGAAAGACAGAAGCTGCCTCTGCCCGGCGGAAAGGGTGCTGCCCCGTTCCGTTACCGGTTCCCCGTAGCCCCCCGGCATCTTCCGGATAAAAGAATCCGCATTCACGATTTTAGCGGCCCGTTTTACGTCTTCCAGGGATATGTCCTCATTATCCAGGGATATGTTCCCCTTAATATCCCCCGTAAAAATAAAGACATCCTGCTGCACCTGCCCGATTGCCGCCCGCAGCACATCCGTATCCAGTTCCCGTATATTGACGCCGTCTATCCTTATTTCCCCTTTCTGGATATCATAATAACGCCCAATCAGGTTCAGAATCGAAGATTTACCGGCTCCCGTTGCGCCTACAAAAGCCACTTTTTCCCCCGGTTCAATGGTAAAACTCACATCCTTTAAAATATAATCCTCTTTTTCATAAGCAAACCAGACATGGTCAAACTCAATCCTGCCCTTTATCCGCACCTCCACGGGATGTGCCGGGGAAACGATTTCCGGTTTTTCGTCCAAAACGGAAAACAGTTTCTCGGCGGACGCCAGCGAGGACTGCAGCGTACCGAACTGCTCCGCCAGTTCCTGGATGGGTTCAAAAAAGGAACCGATATAGCTGATAAAGATAAACAGCGTCCCCAGCGAAAGGGTTCCTTCCAAAACGGAAGCGCTGCCGGCGCCGATGACTAGAATCATGGCTGCCACCGAAAGCAGATAGATGACCGGACGGAAAATGGCAAACGTCATAACTTCCCGCCAGTTGGCGGCAAACAGTTCCCCGGATTTACGTTCAAACTCCCGGTATTTTTCCTTTTCCCGGACAAAAATCTGGATTAATTTCATGCCGGAAATATGCTCGGACAGAAACGTATTCAATTCCGTAATCTTCGTCCTGGTAAGCTGGTATGCCTTTCTGGAAAGGGCGCGGAAAAAGAACGTCAGCACCGAAACCACCGGCAGCAGCGCAAAGGAAACCACCGCCATCCGTACATGGATGGAAAGCATGACCACCGCATACCCGATAATCTTCACCACATTTTTAAACAGCTTCACGAGAATCGTGGAGAAAAGCTCGTTTACCGCCTCCGTATCGTTGGAAACACGGGTTACCAGCTTTCCCACCGGCGTCGTATTAAAAAACCCCAGGGAAAGACTGTGTATATGGGCAAAAACCTCCTCCCGCATCCGGTATATGATTTTCTGCCCCATCTTCTGCAGCATCCATGTATCCGCCGCGTTTAAACCAAACCCGGCAAGCAGCAGTAGGAAATAAAGCCCTGCCGCCATAAGGATTCCGGCAAAATCAAAGCGGCGCAGCTCCCTTAAATCCTCCCCGGAAAGCAGTACCGCCCCCTGCTCCACATATGATGCCAGCAGGGCATTGTCCGCATCTTTAAGCCGCGCGCATTCCTCCGCATCCAGCCGCTCTGCCATATAATACCGGTTTCCGTACAGAATCATTTGGTAATATTCCGCCTCCTTCCCCGCAGGCCGATTCCCGGAGCGGTTCCCCGGTATGCCGTTCTTTTCCCTCACAAGATAAATTCCCCGGTACGATACCGCTCCCGGCGTGTCCGGTGACGTTTCCGTGTACGGCTTCTGGTATCCGTTGATGTAATCGTCAATCGCATCCCCGATAATGACCGGCCGGTAAAGCTCCACCACAATAATCAGAAGAACGAAAAAGGTAGCCGCCGCCATCGTCCATTTATGGGGTTTCAAATACCGAAACAACCTTTTCATCCGAACGTCCCTCCCTTCCCGGCATCCTCGGACACATGCCCCGCATCCAATGCCGCCTTCTGTTTTGAAACCGCCGCTTCCAACTGCTGCTGCTCAAACATGCTGCGGTAAATACCGTTTTCCCGCATCAGTTCTTCATGGTTCCCGATTTCCTTTGCTTCACCATCCTCCAAAACCAGTATCCGGTCCGCATTCTGTATGGTGGAAATCCGGTGGGCAATGAGGATGGTTGTTTTCCCCTGCCGGTTCCGCCTAAGGTTCCGTAAAATATGTTCCTCGGTATCCGTATCCACGGCGGAAAGGGCATCATCCATAATCAGGATTGGCGCATCCTTCATCAACGCCCTGGCAATAGAGCTGCGCTGTTTCTGTCCCCCGGAAAGCGTAACGCCCCGTTCCCCCACAATGGTTTCATATCCGTCCGGGAAAGCCACGATATTTTCATGGATGCACGCTGCCCGGGTGGCACGGACCACGCTGTCCATATCCCGGTCATCAGTGCCGAAAGCAATGTTGGATTTTAGGGTATCGGAAAACAGGAAATTATCCTGCGGCACATAAGCAATGTTTTCCCGCAGCGTCTTTAACGGAATTTGATTGATATCCCTGCCGTCAATCCGTATCATCCCCGGTTTGGTCTGATAAAGATGGAGCAATAGATTGACCAGGGTGGATTTCCCGTTACCGGTACGCCCGATGATTGCCAGTGTGGTTCCTGCCGGAACGGAAAGACTGATATCCTTTAAGGTCGGTTCGCTGTGTCCCCGGTGCAGGAACGTCAAATGGTCCAGTTCAATATCCCCTTTAATCCGTTCCACCTCCAGGGTATCTTCCCCGTCAAAGATTTCCGGTTTCTCGTCAAAAATTTCCTGGATACGGCGGATGGAAGCCGCCCCCTGGGAAAACATGTTAATGGCATCCCCGCAGGCAAGCATGGGCCAGACGAGCATATTAATATACTGGTTAAACGCCACAAACCGTCCCAGCGTGATATCCCCCACCAATGCCAGATAACCGCCATAAACGAGGGTAACCAGGCTGGACATCCCGATCACCACATCCAAAAGCGGCATTACCACGGACTGTAAACGGACCACGTCCAGGTTTCTGTCCATGCTGTTCCGGTTTGCCTTCGCAAAGGCACGAAGCTGCGCGCGCTCGCGGACAAATGCCTTGATTACCCTTACGCCGGAAAAACTTTCCTGCACGAAATCCGTAAGGTCAGAAACCGCTTCCTGGCGTTTCAGGAAACGGCCATGTATGATTTTCCCGTAATATATTTCCCCGGCACAGATGAAAAGCATGGGGATGACCGCAAGCAGCGTCAGCTTCACATCCACGTAATACATCATTTGGCAAATAACCATAACGGTCATAACGGAAGCGTCAAACACACAGATAACCGCCGGACCAATGGACATGCGGACCGCATTCAGGTCGCTGGTAAAACGGGTCATCAGGTCGCCGGTCTTATGCCCGTTGTAATATTCCACGCTCATTTTTTCGAGATGTCCGAACATATCGTTACGAAGTTCTTTCTCAATGGAACGGGAAGCGCCAAAAAGAAAATAGCGCCACAGGAAACGCCCTACCGCCAGCGTAAGACCCAGCCCGAAAATGGCAAACAGACAGGAAACCACCCCGTCCCAGCCAAGCGTACGCGCCGCCAGCCCGTCCGTAACCGTCCCTGTCAGCTCCGGGATGTACAGATTGGCAAAATCCACGACAAAAAGTGTCAGGATTCCGGCAATGTACCGGAAGCGGTGTTTTTTTATGTATTGCAGGATAAATCGGAATGCACGCATGGGAACCTCCTTGGACCATTGACATAATCTCTATTTTATACGGATTCGGGAGATGTTTCAAGGGAGGATTTTATCAATACCGGCTTCCTGAAAATAGCCATAAAATCTGTAACTCAAACTTCCCACACCAGTTGGTGTGCTGAACCTTGAAAAATCAATACT
>ERZ779637.701-NODE-701-length-19319-cov-9.572467_pt1 | contig 19319 bp, 19 predicted proteins | sample MGYA00514196_ERZ779637 | MGnify/ENA primary metagenome ERZ779637 (study PRJEB29562, sample SAMEA4376700) | mouse gut metagenome | isolation source: Cecum | study: EMG produced TPA metagenomics assembly of the A DSS colitis mouse model was used to assess the...
CACGGGCGGCGAATTTACGCTCCTTGCGGCGGAAAAAGAAAGCGACTGCAGAAAAGTCCGCAGTAAAATTGGCGCAATTATTGAAAATCCGGGATTTTACCCCAAAATGTCCGTAAAGGATAACCTGGAATACTACCGGATTCAACGGGGAATACCCGGTAAAAATGCGGTAGAAAAAGTCCTTGATGAAGTAAATCTTAAATATGCCGCCGGAAAAAAATTTGATTCCCTGTCCATGGGTATGAAACAGCGTCTGGGACTGGCGCTGGCGCTGATGGGAGAACCGGAATTTTTGATTCTGGACGAACCCATCAACGGACTGGACCCTGCGGGAATTATTGAAATACGAAACCTCCTGCTGAAGCTGAATCAGGAAAAAGGCATTACCATACTGATCTCCAGCCACATTTTAACGGAACTGCAGAACATTGCGACGGAGTACGGTTTTTTAAACAAAGGAAAGCTGATTGAAGAAATCAGCGCCGCCGAATTAAAAAAGAAATGCCGCAATTATCTGGAAATTAAGGTTACGGACGCCGCAAAATATACCGCGCTTCTGGAAAAAGAGTTAAACTGCACCAATTATAAAGTTCTTGACGGGAACTGTATCCATATTCCCGACGAGGTGGAGCAGATTACCGATTACAGCGCTTTGGCGGTTCAAAACGGAATGGGCCTTCTGTCCTTTGAAATGAAGGAAATTAATCTGGAGAACTATTACATGAATCTGATCGGCAAAGAGAAGGAGGAACAGGCATGATAAATTTTATTAAAAGCGAACTTTACAGAGTTTTTCATACAAAAGGATTTTATCTTTTTACAGGTTTCGGAGTAGTCATGGTGCTGGCCATGAATCTGGTTTTATGGATGTGCGGACTGAATACTCCCGAATTTCGTTATAACACCACGGGCTTTGCCTTTTCCATGCTTTATTACGGCGGATTCCAGCCGATTTTGTTTATGACCCTTGGTATAAGCACCGTTATTTTTTCCGGCGAATTTAAGAACAAAACCATAAACAACAGTATCGCCTTTGGGTGTTCCGCTAAGACCCATTTTATCGGCAAGCTGCTGGTTATCCTCCTGTGTTCCCTGATCTGCATGCTTGTGACAGAGGGAACCCTGATCGGTTCCGGATATTTACTGCTGCAGGACAGCGGTCCGGCGGAGACTGCGAAGGTTATAAAGGCCACAATAGCCTGTACTCCTATATTGATTTGCAGCGTTTGCGCAGCCGTATCGTTATTTTATATTCTCAGAAGCGAAGTAAAAGGTATGTGGGCATGGCTCGTTCTGATAATTGGCGTGACAGCAGTCATAACACTGTTTGGCATGAAATTTGAGCCCATGAGACAATTAAGCCGATGGCTGATATACAATCTTGTAGTAGAAAACAGCATGGATCCTGCTACCGGCATGACGGTGATGGTCTGGGAAACAAGCGAGGGATTTTACCGCTGTATTCTGGCCGGTGTAATAGGTATTCTTGTATTTGTGACAGCAGGCCTTGCCGGCGTATATAAAAGAGACTTAAAATAATTAGAAAGCGCAGGAAAACAGGGGAGGTAAGCTTATGATCTATATTTTTATAATTGTCGGTATCATTTCAAGCTTTTTTGCCCTGCGCTTTTTCCTGCTGACACATAATTTAAAAAAAGCGCGGAGAGAATTGGAAGAAATTATTCAAAACCCTCAGGAAAACAGCATCCTGCATAACAGCGTTCCGCAAAAACACGCGGAACGCCTTCTGGCGTCCATGAACGAGTATATTCTGGCAGCCCGCAGGGAACGGATTTTTTATGAAAACAGAGAGAAAAAATTGCGGGCCCAGATTGAAAACATCAGCCATGACCTGCGCACGCCCCTAACGTCTCTGATCGGTTATCTGGATATTCTGGACCAGGACAGCCTGAATGAAGAAAACCGGGAATCTCTTGAAGTCATCGAGCGAAAGGCCCGCGCCCTCCACAGCCTCATCAGTAATTTTTATGATTTATCCAGACTGGAGCTTGACGACTACCATCTGACTATGGAGCCGCTGGATCTGGCACGCTTTACGGACGAAACGATGCTCCAGTTCTACATGGAATTTGAAAAAAGAAGCCTGACGGTAGAGATAAACAAAAAAACGCCGGACGGGCCGGTTTTGATTTCCGCGGACAACGGCGCTCTGACCCGCATTTTTTATAATATGAATCAGAATGCGCTAAGATATGCCGTAAGCCATTACCGGGTAAACTTAAAAGAAGAAAACGGAAAGGTTCTCCTGATTTTTGAAAATGACTGTAATTCTCTCAAAGAAGATGATATTGCGCATCTTTTTGAAAGGTTTTATGTCAAGGAAGCTTCGCGGACAAATGAAAGCACGGGACTTGGACTGACCATCAATAAGCTGCTTACGGAAGCCATGGGCGGAACGGTCCGGGCGGAGCTTGAAGGGAATTGGTTCCGGGCGGCGTATGAGTTTGGGAGGTTGAACGGGTGACTGCTAAATAAGCCAAACCGGTACGAGCCAATTTTTTTCATCGATGGGCAGCAGGTCAGAAGCCATGCAGACGACACAGCCGTTTCCTATTTCTACTTTCAGTGTTTCCAATCCGTCAAATGTTTTCGTCGTCCCGACCGGGTCAATAGCGTGAAAATTTTTAATTGCGTTTTTTCCGGGCGAAGCGGCTTTTTTTATTTCTATGGGAGAAAGAATCCCATTTTGATAAATCAAAAGATCGATCTCCTTACCGGCGTTCAAATACTTTTGCTTCCACATTGTACAGTTCGGTAATTTATATTACAATAACAACAGATTCTTGAGATAAAAGGAGGAAATCTACCTATGGAATTCAACAACTTTACGTTAAGGTTTGCATCAGGGCAAAGAAATGCTGCTCCCGGCCACTGCTGAAATAATTATACCACGCTTCCAACGTATCAGATTGAAAGACTTCCAATCGCTCAATGATTTGTTTTGCCCAGAGCAAAGATCCGGTGGAACTTGCAGTAATCAGATTGTGATCTGCGACAGATGGTTTGTCCACATAGAACGGCTGTCCTTTGTAACCGGGACAACACATTTCAAGATACCCCATCCCATTACTGGTGTGTTTACGCTGGTCCAGCAGACCGCCATTTGCAAGTGCAACAGTGGCGCCGCAAATGGCACATACCGTAGCGCCTGCTGAAAGAAGATTTTCAGCTTTTTTAATGACAGCGCCATGTTTCGGATCGTCCCAGGCGCCTGCACCCGGCAACACTAATACACTTTTTTCATTTATCGCAATATCATGAATGGTACAATCAGGAATTACGGTGAAGCCGCCCATTGTCTTGATGGGGTCTTTTGAGATACCAGCCGTTTTGACTGAGATACCCGGCGCATCCTTTTTGAAAAAACGCTTAGAATTCAATTCCGCAGTAACATACCCCAATTCCCAATCTGCTAATGTATCAAGGGTATAAACATAGACTGTAAACATACTTATCCTCCGCTTTCTTTTTTGTTGTGCTTTTCGCTTCTTTATTATTGTACCAGCCAATCGTTGACATCAGTATGGCAACAATTTATAATAAAAGAGCATTTTTGAAAGGCGGTTACCGGATGAAAGTTGACAGGCTTGTTAGTATCATTATGACGCTCCTCGATAAAAGGCGTATAGGCGCACAGGAGCTGGCAGACATGTTTGAAGTTTCGCCCCGTACAATCTATCGTGACATAGATACAATCAATATGGCAGGTATTCCTATTCGTTCAATATCGGGAGTTGGCGGCGGCTTTGAAATTATGCCGGAGTACAAAATTGATAAAAATGTTTTTTCGGCTGCCGATCTTTCCGCAATTTTGACAGGGCTTTCCAATCTTTCCAACATAGTGCGAAGTGATGAACTGGTAAATGTTCTTGCAAAAATCAAGAGTTTTATCCCTGCCAACAGAGCGAAAGAAATTGAAATAAAGACAAATCAAATCTGTATAGATTTAAGTTCCTGGTCGGGCAATGAAAATATCCAACCATATTTGCAAATGATTAAAGCAGCCTTGGAAGATTGCAGGCTGCTTTCCTTTGAATACATAGCTCTCCATGGAAATAAAACCGTGCGGACAGTTGAACCATACCAGCTTGTATTGAAAAGCAGCCACTGGTATGTATATGGATACTGCCTTAGTAGAAGCAGCTACCGCCTGTTCAGACTGTCCCGTATGTCAGACTTACAAATAAGACAGCAAACTTTTATGCCGCGGGATTACCAAAAACCTGTTTTGAATTTTGAGGAAATCATAACAACGCTGCAAACTGAAATTAAAATACGTATTCACAAATCCGTGCTGGACAGGGTACTTGAATTTTGTACCTACGACCACTTTGTTCCGGATGGCGACGAGCATTACATCGTAAATTTCCCGTTTATTGAAAACGAATATTACTATGATATTCTTCTTAGCTTTGGAGATCAATGCGAGTGCCTCGAACCATCACACATTCGCGCAAAAATGAAGCAGAGAATACAAAACATAGCTGCCATATATAAAGACTAAAATCATGCCACTTCTTCCGCCCGCACTAAAGCCGCGTCGATATGCGGACAGAAATTCGCATCGCCGATTTGTTTGCTGAAACCGGCCTTATCCATCACCTTTCTGGGCTGTTCGTTAACATGTGATAAAATAATTTGAATCCCCTTCTTGCTGCACCGTTCATAAAGTTCGCTCAAAGAGCGCATTGCCGTTGCGTCGATCGCGTTTACGCTCCTCATTCGAAGAATCAGACACTTCGTATCTTCCTTTACGGAAATCTTTAAAATTTTATCTGCCGCCGCAAAAAACATCGGCCCGGAAATTTCATAGACAAGCGTATGCGCCGGAACCGCCCGCAGCGTAATACTGTCCGGGTCCTCGTCTTCGTCCATATATTTCCATCCCTCTACTTCCGTTACATCGCTCATACGCTTCATAAATAAAACAGCCGTAAGCAGAATACCGGCTTCAATTGCCAGAACAAGATCGAACACAACCGTCAACACAAACGTAAGCGCCAGTACCGCAATATCGCTTTTGGGCGAAGACTTGCATAGATTGACAAAAGTCCGCCAGCCGCACATATTATAAGCCACCATAAACAGAATGGCAGCAATACACGGCATGGGGATCAGCGCGGCGTAAGGCATCAGAACCACCAGAATCAGTACAAGGGTAACGGAATGAACCATGCCGGCCACCGGCGTACGGCCTCCGTTTTTGATATTGGCGGCCGTTCTTGCAATAGCTCCCGTAGCGGGTATACCGCCGAACAAAGCCGAGCCCACATTCCCGATTCCCTGCGCGATCAACTCCATATTGGAACGATGCCTGGAATTAATCATACTGTCCGCTACAACACAGGAAAGCAGCGATTCAATCGCGGCCAGAACCGCAATGGTAAACGCATCCGGCAATATATCGCGGATATCCCCCATTGAAAAAGACGGGATATGAAAACCGGGCAGCTTATTGCTGATCTCGTATAAGTCACCGATTGTATTTACCTTCATGTGAAAAAAACGAACCATCAGGATTCCCGCGATAACTGCAAGCAGAGATCCCGGAATGGTTTTATTAATAAAAGGCCAGATAATCAAAATAGCCAGGCAGACTACTCCTACAAGCACGGCCTGCCAGTTAAGGGAATGAAAATTTTTCACCGCGGCTTCCAGCTTTTCCATGGTTTCAATTGTAACTGTGTTCGCAGGATAAGACAATCCCAGAAAATCCTTTACCTGTCCGATTACAATCGTAACCGCAATCCCTGCGGTAAATCCCGTGGTAATTGTGTAGGGAATGTACTTAATCAGATTACCAAGCCTCAAAACGCCCATAATGACAAGAATAATCCCTGCCATAATGGTTGCCAGAATCAATTTGTCCATGCCTTTAGCCACAATCCCCGCTACGATCGTTGCAAAAGCCGCGGTAGGGCCGGCAATCTGTACCCTGCTGCCGCCCAGAAAAGAAATTAAAAATCCGGCGATAATCGCCGTATAGATACCCTGTTCCGGCCCCACGCCCGACGCAAGGGCAAGCGCTATAGATAAAGGCAGCGCAATAACCGCCACAATAATCCCGGCAATTACATCTTTCATAAACTGTTTCTTAGAATACGTTTTCATAACGGAAAACAACTTTGGTTTCAACTTTTCCATAATTCTGCTCCCTCATAAATCTGAAAGAAAGGCTATTCTCTGTCCGGATCGTAAGAACCCGTACCAAGAATAGCCAATTGTTAGTTTTCTAATGTGCACCCGCACCGGTCGATCATTCTGAAGTAAGCGTAAACTGGCCAACCAATTCCTTCAGGCAGGCGGCCTCTGCGGAAAGCTGTTCACTGGCAGCCGCGCTTTCTTCAGCCGTAGCGCTGTTACTCTGTACAACGACCGAAATTTGATTAATACTTTCGGAAACCTGCTCAACCGATTCCGACTGTTCGCCGGATACTACTGCTATATGGTCGATGGAATCGACCACTGACTGAATACTGTCTACGACACCCAGGAGAACGTCTGCCGTATTCTGGGCAATCTCCGTACCGATATGTACGGCTTCCGTAGAATTTACAATAAGCTCCGATGTATTTTTAGCCGCCTGTGCAGATTTGCCGGCCAAACTGCGGACTTCCTCTGCGACTACGGCAAAACCCTTCCCGGCGCTGCCGGCCCGGGCCGCTTCCACTGCCGCATTCAGAGCCAGTATATTTGTCTGGAATGCAATATCATCAATGGTCTTAAGAATCTTTTCAATCTGCTCGGAACTGGTTTGGATTTTTTCCATCGCCTCTACCAGACTCTGCATTTTCTGATTGCAGAGGATGACTTTTTCGCCGGCCTGATGCGTCTGGCCCCTGACATCCAATGCTCCGCTTGCCGTGTTTTTAACCTGCCCGGAAATGATGCTGACCCGTGCTGCCAGTTCCTCAACCGTGCTGGCCTGCTCCGTAGTCCCCTGGCTGAGCGTTTGTGCGCCTGCGGATAACTGATTGCTGGCATTGGCTACCTCCTGCGCAGAATTATTGACCTGGCGCATGGCGTTGTTCAGTTCGGTCTTCATATGGCGCATGGAAAGCAATATATCCTGAAAACTGCCCACATATACATCTTCATGCTCCGTATGAACATTCAGATTCTGATTGGCCATCTCATTAAGCAAATAACTGATGTCGTTGATGACGGTACGCAGCCCCTCCACCAGAGTCTCCGTAGATCTCACAAGCACGCCCGTTTCATCCTTGTTGGTAATCTTCGGCATCGGTGTTTCCAAATCACCCTCTACCAATAGCTTCATACGTTTTACGCAAGCCCGCATAGGCTTACCGATATTGACAGCCAGAGCCAGGGCTACAATAACGGAAATTAATATGGAAGCGGCAATCACCGCAATATTAATGACCATTGCGTCCCGGGTGGATTCCAGATAATTGATCTGCGGCGCGGTCACTGCAATGCTCCAGCCGTCCGTATCCGGCACGGGAGCATAAGCCGCAAACATTTTATCTTCACCGTTTGTATAGCTTCCAAACCCGTTTTTCCCCTGGCGCATTTCGGAATGGATCGCTGCCAGCTCCAGCAGCGACGGATCGCTCTGGGCCTCGGCCTCTATGTTTTGAACCGTTATCGTATCAAGCGTGATGTCGGCAATCGTATCGCCGGACTTATTAATCATGTAAGCCCTGCTGTTTTTACCAATCTGGATGGCCGATACAATATCATTTAAAAAGGTCTCATGGGGAACAAAGTATACGACGCCGACAATAGATTTCTCATGGTCTCCTTCGGAATATAGAGGCGCCGCTACCATAATGGAAAGTTCCCCCGTGATCTTGCTGATCAGCGGTTCTGATACAAAAACATTTCCCTGCATGGCCTGACGAACATATTCGCGGTCTGAATAATCATTTCCGTCAAAAATACTGATACCGTCCGCATCGACGACATTTCCCCTGCGGAAACCGTGCATGGAAACGCGCCCGTCAATAATAGCCTGCTTTTCTTCCACTGACACTTTCGGATCGGACAACTGCGGAATACACCCTGCCTCCATTACGGCGTTCTTATATGCCGCCAGCTCCTGCTGTGCGCGTCCTGCCGCCAGGACTGCCGTCTGACTCATCATCTGTTCTACGGTGGACATAGTATTATTGTAATTCAGTGTGATACTTGAAGAACCGGACGCAACCAGTCCGATCAGAACAGTAAGAATAAGGCATAAGGTGATTTTGGTTCGAATGCTTTTCATTTCAACGTTACCCCCTGCTTACATGGCTGAAATAAGAGATGTTCAGATTATCTATTCAACCGTTTTATTAATATTATAGCTATTATAAAAGCTACCGTTCCTGCTTGTCAACTGCTACCGTTTATCGATGCTTTTTATGTATGCAAATGCTCTTTTGTGTTAAAATATGTGTATGTAACAAAAAAGATGAAATCGAGGTGTCGTTATGTGGCTGCTGTTTGCCCTTCTATCATCCGTATTTGCAGCGTTGACTTCCATTCTTGCCAAGGCAGGCATTGAAGGAGTGAATTCAAATCTTGCCACAGCTGTCCGGACTGCGGTGGTATTAATTATGGCATGGGGCATAGTGTTTTTAACCAATGCACAGACCGGACTTGTCCGAATCGGAAAGAAAAGCTGGCTGTTTTTAATTTTATCGGGCCTTGCAACCGGCGCGTCATGGCTTTGCTATTATAAAGCGCTGCAGGAGGGAGACGTTTCAAAGGTGGTTCCCATTGATAAATTAAGCGTTGTGCTGACGCTGATTCTTGCCTTTATATTTTTACATGAAAGCTTTACGGCCAAATCCCTCATTGGCTGTGTACTGATCGGAATGGGAACGCTGCTTATGGTTATGTAAATTTAATATTGATACAGGATACAGACGCAGGTAGTACCGGCGCCCACCGTCCAGAAAACGACATAATCCCCAATCGATAAATCGTGGTTTTCCAACGCCCTTGCATAAGCGAGAAAAGGACTTGTTGTGCCGGTATAACCAAATTCATCTCCGACAAAAGTAAATTTATCGATATCCTCATTCAGTTGTTCGCAGACATATTCAATGTTTTTACGGGCAAACTGGGATAAAAAGTATTTTTTAATATCCGCCTTAAGCAGATTGTGCTTAAACAGCAATTCTTCAATCGAAATTTTGGCGCTGTAAAAAGCTCCGTCCAGGTTAAACGCAGTCCATTTTACCAGCTTGTCTTCTATATTAAGATTCTTTTCATGTACGACGCTGGTCATGCCCTTTGCGGGAAGAAGAATTTTGTCATGATTACTTGAATTGGTGTAAATGTCCGAATCGATAAATCCCCTGTCCGTATGAAATACATTTTCCAGCATAACGGCACAGGCGGAATCCCCGAAATTTGAATAAGAAATAGCTTCGCTATAGCGGGAATACCGGTTTAACTGATCGGAACCCACAAGAAGCGCATACTTAATATTAGGATTATCGCGCATAGTACGTGAGATTTGTTCAAAGGCAGCGAGCATACCGGCACAGTTTGCGTTTAAATCATAAACCATACATTTGGAACCCGCGCCTATCAGAGAATGGATTTTGAGCGCATTGGAAGGAGCGATATATTCCGGCGTACCGGAGGAAAAAACGATCATATTCAGCTGAGATGCCTTGATATGAGTTTTTTCCAATACATTTTTGGCCGCGTTATATCCCATCGTCAGCATGGTTTCGTCCAGGCTGTCCGAGATATACCGATGATTTCTGCCTGTTACTTTTAAGAGTCCAGTGATGTCGGTACCCAATTCTTTAAAGTGTTCGATAAAGTAATCGTTGTCCACCTGGTGGTTAGGGTGATAATAGCTGATACCAATAATCATACAATTATTTTGCATAAGGACACCTCTTTATCTTTTGTATTTTATTTTTTTAAATTGCCTCGCTTGTATTTAATATTTTTGACAGGTTATCAATACTCTTCTGTACGGTCCCCATAGCGTCCATAACAGATTCGACAGACGTTACCTGATCTTCTGTGGAAGCGCTGATTTCCTTGGTAGATTCCGCGGAATTTGCTGAAATATCTGCCAGTTTTTCCATAGAAGAAAGCATATCTTCTTTCAAATCCGAAATATTTTGCAGTTCCTGATTCAATTCGCCGATAATACCAATGACTGCCTCCGAAGATTCGATCATCGTTTTAAATACATTTACAGTTGTATTTAACTTGCCGGAAGACTCCGAAACAATAGCGCTGTTGTGGTTCATTGTATTGCGGGTAGTTTCAACGATATTGACAATCTCCTTTAAGATCTCATCAATTTTTCTTGTGGAGTTGGTGGATTGCTCGGAAAGTTTTTTGATTTCGTCGGCAACCACAACAAACCCCTTTCCGGCTTCGCCTGCGCGGGCCGCCTCTATTGCGGCGTTCAGGGCAAGAAGATTCGTCTGCTGTGCAATACCGGATATGGTATCTATAATGTTACTGATAAGAGCGGATTTTTCCGATAAAATTTCGATTTCTTTGGAAGCATGCTGCGTAGACTCAATATTTTCCTGAAATTTATCGGTTAAATCTTCAATAGAAGCAATGCCGGTATCATTATTTTCCTTCAAAGTATTCATATGTACGACCGTGGTATTTACCTTTTCTTCGGAAATGCTGAGCTTATCGGCAAGGTCGTTAAACAGCCGGAGACTTCCCGTGACTTCGGAAGTCTGAATATCGGAATCCGATGCGATCCCCTTTGTGGTATCGGCAATTTTCTGTGACAGATTGCTGAATTCGTCTAATGAACTGTAGATATTGGCAGAAGACTCCTTCAGGTTATCAAAAGCGTCTTTCACATTATCGATCAAAACGGCCATTCTTTCTTCTTTCGTTTCTACCGTTTCAAAAAGCTTATAAGTTCGTAACGAAATAATATATGCAGTCATAACGCCCAGCATAAATACCAGCATAATAAACACCCATACAGGCAGATTATGCATTAATAAATAGGAACTGGGAAAAAGGAACATGGCCACGGCATTGACTGCGATGGTAACGATGGCGTTAACCAAAACAACCGATTTGTCATAGTAAGCGATCGACATGACAAGAATCAGGAAATAAGCCTGCGTCATGGCGCCGAATTTACCGTCATTGGCAAAAACTATAATAATTGCGCCCACAACCGGGAGGATAGAGACATAAATATATTTGGCGAATTTACCAAGCTTTTTTTCAAAGATTTTTGTAAGAATACCGAACAAAGCCATAAGGAAAACAATGGCATCTTTAATCGTACCGCCTAAAAATAACATGACAAAAGTAAAGGCGACCACAGGAATTGCTGTGTTAGCAAGAAACATAATAAAATTCATTTGCTTTTCTTCATTCTGAAGTATGGTTAGATTCATACTTAACCCTCCCTTTAAGTAAAATATTGCACATATAACTGCAATTTTTTTGTGTCATTTATTATAACATATACAAGTATTGCAATACAATATTATATTATTTGCCCAAACTCATCATTTTGACTAAAAGATTGTATGTATAAAAAAATAATTGATAAATGATATAAAAGCAGAAAAACAGTTAAATAAAAACAAATAAAATAGGAGGGATGCGTTAAGAATATGGATATGCCGATAAGGGAAGGAAGATTGTAAACGTTGTGCCTTCTCCCTCTGTCGAAGACGCCTCTATCCGGCCCGCGTGTTCTAAGACAATAGCGCGGGTAATGGCAAGCCCCAGTCCCTGTCCGCCTTTGCCGCTGCGGGTGGTATAAGAACGGCGGAAAATATGAGGGAGGTCTTTATCCGGTATGCCGCAGCCGGTATCCGAAACGGCAATGCGGGCAAAGGAGTCGTCGGCAGTGAGAGAAAGCGTTATTTTACCGTCCGCCGGCGTAAAGTCGGCGGCGTTATATAAAAGGTTTTCAAGGGCGCGGAAAAGCCGCTCCGGGTTTGCCATAATACGGCAGGGAACCGCAGTAATATTTTCAAGAAAATTCGGCCCGTAAAGTTCTATGATGGGGCGGCAGTTGTGATAGAAATCCGAAAGGAACGTATTAAGCAGCACAGGCTCCATTTTGACAGGAGCGCTTGTCTGGGCGGCTATTTCCTGAATGGATTTCAGACGTTCGGATAAAAGATTACACTGTTCTTCTATGTGAAGAATTCTTCTATGCGTGTTCTCATCCAGCATAATGTCGTTCAGCCGTATAATCTGCGCCATGTTTGAGAGAGACGTCAGGGGAGATTTCATATCATGTCCCAATTCCGCGATAAGCTGTCCCCTTTCCATAAGAAGCTTCTGCAGATGTTCCGTTTTTTCTTCGACTTCCTCCTGCAGGTGGAGATTCAGTTTTTGGTTTTCAACGGCCATCGCCCTGTTGCGCCGCACCATCAGATCGGCAAAAGCCATGACCATGCAAAATGCGCCGTACTCTTCAGGATATGCGCCTGCAAAAGGCTCGCAGGTCCCGATCGACAGGACACTGTACAACAGACAGATGCCGTTTGCAATGGCGGCGGTCAGAATGACGCCCGCATCAGGCATCCCCATCAAACCTCCATAGACGGCCAGGCTGATCAACAGGAAAGCCATAACCGCTTTATACCATGAAATGAACGGCCCGTACCAAAGCACAAGACCGGGAACCGCAGGAAACAGAAATACAGGCGCGACAACGACTATGCCGCAGACTCCTGCCGACACAATGCGAAGCGTCTTTTTCAGGCGTCCCCGGCCGTCCGGCAAAAATAACAGCAGCGCGATCCGCAGGGAAAAGTATATACCGGATACGGCGGCGGCATCCTCCGCCGCATAAAGCGTGCGTACAAACGGTACGCCAAACAGCCTTAAGAAGGGATAACATATCCGCAGTGCAAAGGACAGACTTAACAGACCAAAATAAAAGGTAACGGACTTACTGCCGTTTTCCCTGCGGGTCCATAAAACAATGCAAAATAAAGAAAGTGTGAGAGCGGAAAAGAACAACAGTCCATAGATGAATATACGGGCGGCAATGAGACGGCTGACACTGTCTGCATCCCCGATTACGGGAGCATACCAGATTCCGCCATAATAATGGGAATAATTGGCGGTTTGAATAATCAGTTCCCCTTCGCCGTCAAGATTAAATGAATACACGGTGTCTTTGATCAGGGGAGTATAACGGTCAAAAGATATGTTGCCGGTTTCACCCAGACACAATCCATTTACATAAACCCTGGCGGCGCAGAGGGGCTCCTGCAGATATAGCAGGACATTACCGTTTCCCTTCAGCCGCAGACGCCATGTGGAGACCCCATAGGGGTTTTTGTCTTCATGAAATAAGGCAAGATTTGGATATTCACCGGCCCATGTGCCGTAATAAGGCAGCGCCTTATCCAAAAAATCCTTTGGACAAAGCAGTCTGTCCGGATATAATTCCCAGCCATCCACAAGAGAACAGTATCCTTTTTCTGGAATTACGCAAAGATTGTCTTGTGTAAGAACTGCCTTTGATATATATTTATTATCATACCGGCTGATCGTCAGCAATACGGTCAGGCTTAAAATAATTATGCCTGTAATAAGCAGAATTGTCCGGAATGAAGATCTGGTAAACAGGGTTTGTTTCATGATACTTGAATGTCCTCCCGAAAACTGATGATAAAGGAATTTATATGAAAAAATATTATAAATTTTTATTCGCATTAACTCTTATGATTGTCCTTGTATTATATAAGGATATTTTGGCTGCCGCAACGGCAGAGGAACAAAATATGGATTCCGTGTCCACCGGCGCCGCCCTGACCGAATGGCTGGAGGCGCACAAGAATACCGGCGGTACGGTAAGACTGTCGGATCACGTGATTTTGGACGGAGAATACATTTTTTGTTCGGATGCTATGAACGGCCCCGATATTATTGTCAACACCGGTCAATATACCATTACCGTAACCGGAGAGATTGAGTTTTTGAGCGATCATCATTTCATCTTTTCGGGGCAGCCGGAGGGCAGAAGTATATTTTATGTGGCGGAAAAAGGTATGCTTTCCATGACGGGCATCACAGTGGAAAGCGGGCAATACACATTCTGGCAGGAGGAAGGCGCCGGGTTGTCAATTGACGGCTGCCGTATAACGGGGGATATTCATTATGCAAATACTCCCTTCGTGGTTGAATGGGATTCGGTCTGTATCGTTGTGGAAAAAGGACAGACATTAAGCGATGTACTCCCGGAGACTATAAACTGCACGGTTAACCGTCAGGGGCAGGTTGGCCGCCATGAGCCGGTTCCTGTCTCATGGGATCTTACAGGAAGCGAAAAGCAGCAGGAACAAAGACGGCGCCTGCGGTTACAGGGCTCCTTTATACAGGCGGCGTCCGCGGAATCGGTAGCGTGTACGGCAGCTTATAATGATTATCCGCTGACTTTTACGGAGGTGAAGGCTTCGGTAACGGGCAGCATGTATATGTTTCAGGGCTGGTATACCAAACCGGAGGAACGTCTGCCCATCACGGTGGTATCGGAATATTCTTTCGACGGTGAAAACTGGTTTACGGACGAAGAAAAAATTGTGGAAGATAATAACGCTTCCTTCCATATTATTTTTCCGTCCGAACAGTGCGGTACGGCGGCGTACTCCAACATATATATCCGCTTGCGCTGGGATGATAATGGAACCGGATATTTTTCCAACGTGCTCTGCTATGCGGCTGATAACCTGGACTGTGCGGAGGATATAGGCGGCAGCCGGGGCGGCGGAACTTCCATTATAAATCCGCCTGATCCGCCGCAGCAAAACATTGGCGGTACTTTTCCGGAAGAGGAGCAGCCGGTTCAAAATGAAGACCATAATACCGATTCGGATAATGCCGGGGCGTCCCACGGATCGGATACGAACCAAACGGAAAGCGGCGGTGAAACCGGTCCGGACCCGGCAGAAGCAGTGCAGCCGGCATGGACAGAGTCCTCGAATGTCGATACGGAGCCGCCGTTGCAGGCGGAATCAAAAACTGACAGTGAAGAAGATATTCACCGTGATGACTCCGAAGCCTTTGAAAAAGAGAGGGAAATTGCTGCCGTTATATCCGCACATGAAGAAAACAGTACGCACTTTCACCAGGTAAAGGAACGGATTCCGGGTGCTGACATGCGCAGAGATCGTGCCGCCGTGGCGGCAGCAGGATTTGTGCTGTTATCAGTTATTGCCGGAGCTGCGGTATTTTATATGCAGTCCCGGTCAGGAACAAAGAGATAGCCTTTGTATCGTTTGGTCTGGATGTAATCGTGGTCCGGACAGATTTCATAGAGCTTTTTGCGGATGCGCGCCATAATAACCTGCAGAGATTTCTGTCCTTTGTTGATGGGCGCCTTCCACACCGAATCATAGATCTGCTCCGGTGTAAATATCTCATGGGGGTGTTTGGCGAGAAAATACAGCACGTCAAATTCGTAGGATGAAAAATCCACGGAGGATGCTTTATAGCTTACACTGCAGGAGGAAGGGCAGATAGAAAGAGAACCGTAAGTAAGAGTTTTAGGCGGTTCGGCAGCCCTGCCGGAACGGATACGCGCCTGCACCCGAAGTTCCAGTTCTCTTAAACTGTAAGGCTTGCATACATAATCGTCTCCGCCGACAGATAATCCCCGGATACGGTTTTCTTCTTCGGCATAGCCGGAAAGAAAAACGACAGGCAGGCCTGTCTTCGAACGTATTTTTTCGCATAATGCGAAGCCGCTCATATCCGGTAAATCAACGTCCAGGATAACGCAGTCAAGCGTATTGGATAAAATGATTTTTTCCGCCGCCTGTGCGGTACCTGCGCAGACAACCTCATATCCCATTGCGCAAAAATACGTCTTATTATCTTCTAATATCATTGGATCATCATCTATTATTAAAAGTCTGTACATAATTATTCACACCTTTATTCTGCAATTCAAAACGCTGATTCTAAATCCAGTATAGCATAAATACATCCCCCGGATACTTTTTTTTATTCCGAAAATAAACGTCAGGTAACAATAGGTGCCGGACGGTTTTTTATATTAAAAAATATTGTAGAATAATGTCATCAAAAATAAAAAAGACAGGCACAAACAATGTGCGGAATGGAGGAATCACAATAATGAAAAAACGGAAGAAGGCTCAGAGATTGCCTCCGGTACGGACTGGACACTTGACAAAGACGGTAAGCTGACGATCGTGTCCCAGGATGGAATAACTGGCTGGAAAGCGGAAGAGAATGGTAAAGCCGCACATAAGTAATAACAAAAAAGTAAGCGGGACAAAAGATGCGACGCTCAAACCCTCCAATTACACGGTATCATACGCATGGGCAACAGAATCGGAAGCGGAAGACGATACGAAGTATGTTTCCGATAACAAGGTTAAAATCACAATAACGGACGGAGATGCCTGGGCTAAAGTTAAAGTAACGGTAACACCCAAGGAAACAGGCAGCTACGGCCTGGCGGAGGGAGCCGTTATCACAGGCGAATACTATGTGAGAAGGGCCGATGAAGCAACCAATCTTTCCAAAGCAAAGGTGACCTTCTATAACAAAGCGGGTACGCAGCTCAGGTCTTTGGAATATAACGGCAATACCTTCTATACGCCCGCAGGAAACAATCCTGAGGCGGACGCTGTCCCGGAGGACCCCAACGCAGTGTATGTGAGAGTGACCGTAAGCGGCGCAACGGTTGATCCTGACCTGTATGATGTGATCTGGACAAACGCTACGGCCAAAGGAAAGGCTACGGTAGTCATCCGCGGAAGGGGCGTGCCCACAGAGAAAGGCATGGCAGTCGGAAGCAAAAATCAGGCAGTCAGCATCAAGGCTATGGGCTTAAAGGGCAAGAACCTGAAATCCTACGTCGAGAAGGCCGTAAGTAATCTGAAAAATATATTTTCATTAATTTAATAATGCAAATCCATGTTTACTATTTACGCAAAACTTCTTATGTGTAAAGTATTTATAAACGTCTTTGTTAAGAGAGGGTAATAAAAACAAATGAAGATGCGGGAGGGTAAACTATGGATACGGATAATATCAGGATTGAATATGAAATGAGCTTTATCCTTCAGGTATTTGCTGACGCGAACGCATTTTGGAGAATACAGGGTACCGCTCAATGTGTTTTTTCCATTCCTGGTCCGGAAGCTTATGACTGGAGCATATTCCGGAATATGAATAAGCAGCAGATGCTGGCACATAAAAATTTACTGAATTTTGAAAGCCTTACCTATGATTTTATGGAATGTGATACAACAAGTAAATTTCATGTTTTTCCACAGGCCAAGACAGCAAGAAACTTATGGAAGATATTCCTAATAAGGTAAGAGACGTTTTGAGAATTATTGTTGATGTGAATTTGTTGACTGAAGACGGAAAAGAATATATTGAAATTTGTGTTAATTCGAACACTTATCCTGTGAATTCGGTGCGGCCCTTGCCGATGTGCAGCGGCATGATGCGTGTGGTTGCCATGATGGAATCCTCCTCGAACCGGGCTGGCGAAAAGCGCGTTTCATATTGTTCCTCTGCAAGCGCCCGAATCTCGCCGCAGATTTTGCAGTAATGCCCGCGCATTTTCATTCCGCCTCACCGTCCTCTGTCAGAGCATACAAACGGTGGACCGCCCCCATAACGGTGTTCCATTCCAGATCAGCCGCATAGGAAAATTTCCTGCGGTAAGCGGACCAAAGCGCCTGCATCGCATGGCTGTTTTCTACTTCGGAAAACACTTCCTTCGCTTCTTTCAAATGCCTCTCGGTCCCGCGCTTGCGGGCGGTAGCAAGGAGCGCGTGGCGGAGAATATCGGAATCCAGCGATCTTCCATGAAGCTGTTCCAGAATGTAGAGGTCATAAAAATCCCTCATGCGGGTGTTTGTTATGGTTCCGCATTAAAATCTGTGCGTCCGCCGATTTCTCCCTTGCGAGATTGCGGATCAAATCTTTCAGCTGCCTTGCTGTCTTTATCATAATAGCACCTCCAAATACTGCCGTAAAATTTTTTCAACCCGGAACATCCCGGCGTACTGCATCAGCCTCCGCAGGTTTTTCTCTTTCCTGCGGGCGTACATTTTGAGCGCCCCTTGAAATGTCTGCATCTCAATGCTGCTCCGGCAGCGAAGCAGGTCGCAGATGGTCCGCTCCATATCATAAGCCGGAACCGTATGCCCGAAAGGGGTTTGCGCCGTACTCTTTCCGACGCCATGCAGTTCCGGTTTTATGGTGTAGACCAAAACCCCGTCCGCTTTCAATCTGGTCGTGCTGTATCCCCGTTTGACGGTAATGGAATAGGGGGAAGGCTCCCGGTCGGTCAGATCATGGAAAAACAGCGCCGTTTCATGAGAAAAAATCCCCTGGCTGCATCGTAAATGGAGCAGGTACATCCCATCGACCCAGGCATCCGGCGATACATAAACCCCATGTGCCGCCTGTTCCAATTCTTTTTCCTTCACATAATTGTAAAAAACGGATTTTGGAATCCCCCGTTTCACCACCTCTGATGTTTGGAGCATACCGCGCTGTCCCTCTAAAATCGTGTCCAGCTGTTCAAACTGTGTCATGCCCTCACTTCCTTTCGTGCTACTATTATACATGATTGTAGCACGAAAGTAAATAGCGGCAAAAAGAAAAAGCGGAGGAAGGCGCGGCGAAGAACGCCGTTCCTCCCTCCGCAGATGGGGCAGATTGTCCGGTCAGGAGAGCTTGGTGATATCGGGGTCAGCGTGAAAGGAGCTGGCTATTTTTAATTTGGCTAAAATTTTGATTGGATAAAAATGTATATTTTTTTGATGTTGAAATTGCCTAAAGAGGTGGTATAATTAGGCGAAAAGAGAGGAGCTAGGCGAATGCGGATTTTTAATTATGCTAATTTAAAAAATCACAAATGGGATTCGGAAATTCTTGGATTGGTAGCACAGATCCATGAGTTTAAAGGAAAACAGGAATTATATCTTAAGCAGAAACCAGTTGCACTGGAAAAACTGGTCGAGATAGCAAAAATACAAAGTACTGAGGCTTCCAATAAAATTGAAGGTATTGTTACGACAAGCACCAGACTTCAGCAGCTTGTTATGGAAAAGACGACACCAAAGAATAGAGATGAAGAAGAAATTATGGGGTATCGGGATGTTTTAAATACGATCCATGAGAGCTATGAATATATCCCGATTCGTTCCTCTTATATTTTGCAGCTCCACCGGGATTTATATCAATATTCACAGAAGGATATAGGGGGAAGGTTTAAGAATACGCAGAATGTGATAGCCGAAAGCCACCCGGATGGATTGCAGACAGTGCGATTTACTCCTTTGGCGCCTTATGAGACACCGGGGGCAATCGAT
>ERZ779637.702-NODE-702-length-19264-cov-18.219376_pt1 | contig 19264 bp, 22 predicted proteins | sample MGYA00514196_ERZ779637 | MGnify/ENA primary metagenome ERZ779637 (study PRJEB29562, sample SAMEA4376700) | mouse gut metagenome | isolation source: Cecum | study: EMG produced TPA metagenomics assembly of the A DSS colitis mouse model was used to assess the...
TACACCAGAGTAAATTCCTTCGGAATTAACTCCTGAAGAATGCTTCGCATTCTTCCATGCTGTGCCAGTACGTTACCGACGCAACAGACTTATACTAACACAAACGTTTCGCGTCGTCAACCCCTTTTTTTAATTTTACAAAACTTTTTTCTCTTCTGTAAATTTAAAAAATCGGGAAAAAAAAGAAATCTCAATCTCTTAAGATTCTTTTTAAACGGAGAAAGAGGGATTTGAACCCTCGCGCCGCGTAAGCGACCTACACCCTTAGCAGGGGCGCCTCTTCAGCCTCTTGAGTATTTCTCCACAGTCTGAACTATTCCTCTACCAAATATATAGTTCCGCGTCTCCACAACGCAAAGTAATTATACATAAGGTCGTTTTGTTTGTCAATGCCTTTTCACGGATTCCTTTTTAAATCCGCCTACAAATTTATATTCCCAATTATAACTTACAATATTCCCTGATTGCCGTTTCATATAAATTCTGTCCTGTCGAATCAATCACCACAGTCACCGGAAAATTTTCGACTTCAAGTCTGCGAATCGCCTCCGTCCCCAAGTCGTCATAGGCAATCACTTCCGACGCTTTGATGGAGCCGGCAAGAAGCGCGCCTGCGCCCCCTACCGCTGCAAAATACACCGCACCGTTTCTGACAATCGCTTCCTTCACCTCATCGGAACGCTTCCCTTTGCCAATCATGCCTGTCAAGCCCAGATCCAAAAGCGCCGGCGCGTACTTGTCCATCCGGCTTGCCGTGGTCGGACCCGCAGACCCGATCGGTCTGCCCTCTTTCGCCGGAGACGGTCCCATATAATAGATAACATTGTCCTTCATTTCCAAAGGCAGCGCCTCACCCTTTTTCAGAGCCTCGTACATTCTCTTATGCGCTGCGTCACGCGCGGTGTAAATCGTGCCCGTCAAATACACATAATCTCCCGCACGCAGTTCCTTTGCCGTTTCCTTATTGATAGGTGCCGTTACATGCCGCTCCATATTGTCAGCCCTTTCTTTTTCTCAATTCGGTTTCCAACTACACTTCCAATCCCTGCACATACCGCTGCCAAAGCTGCTTCTAATTGCACCATCCTGCTATTCCTTCCAGGGGTCAAATGTATATATATTGTGTCTGCAAAAAAGAAAGCACCATATATATAGAAGAAACATATTCCACCATAACAGCCAACCGCAAAATCACCCGCAAAAAATCAGCTTCTACAGCACCCGCACCACATGCCTGTTCACATGACAGCAGATGTTGACCGCCACAGGCAGCCCCGCTATATGCGTGGGATAAGTTTCAATATTAACCGCCAACGCTGTTGTCGTACCGCCAAGACCTCCCGGTCCGATTCCGGTTTTGTTAATCTGAGAAAGCATTTCCTCCTCCAGCTCCCTGACATAAGGAATCTCCGACCGCTCGTCCACAGACCTCGTCAGCGCGTGTTTCGCCATCAGCGCACACTTCTCAAAGGTGCCGCCAATTCCGACGCCAACCACCATAGGCGGACAGGCGTTGGGACCCGCATCCCTGACCGCCGTCAGAATCGCGTCCTTCACTCCCTCCACACCGTCAGCCGGTTTCAGCATGAATACCCTGCTCATGTTCTCACTGCCAAAGCCTTTCGGCGCTACCGTGATCTTAACCTGTTCCCCCGGAACAATTTCACTGTGTATGACCGCCGGGGTATTGTCCTTTGTATTCTCACGAATCAGCGGATCACCAACCACGGACTTGCGCAGGTAGCCGCTCGTATAGCCCTGCCGCACGCCCTCGTTGACTGCATCAGTCAGGTTTTTGCCTTCAAGGTGTACATCCTGCCCTATTTCCAGAAATACCACCGCCATTCCCGTATCCTGACAGATCGGGATCATGTCCTTCCCTGCAATTTCTAAATTATCCTGCAGCTGCCCCAGAATCTGTTTCCCAAGCGGCGCTTCTTCCGTCCGCGCCGCGCACTTCATCGCCCGCTCCATATCCGCGGAGAGAAAGTGATTCGCTTCGATACACATTTCCTTGATATTCCGGGTAATCTCTTCCGTCGCTATCGTCCGCATGTTTCCTCCGTTTGTTCTATGTTCATACGTTCAACCCGCGCCCATTCGCAAAACCGCGCCTACAGCGCTTCCCGCTGCTTCGCAGCTTCTTTTGCTCATGAGCGGGCGCTCCCTCAGAGCATCATCTTCCTGTCAAACTCGTGCAAGCACGGTTTGCCCATCAGAACTGCTCTGGTTGAACTGTCAACCGACAATCTGCGCTCTCACTTCCTCAAGCTCTTCCGGTTCCACTTCCTGCGGTTTCCAGCCGATCTTCTGTCCGTCCGCGCTGTAACGGGGTATCAGGTGAAGGTGAAAATGAAACACGGTCTGTCCCGCGAGGTCGCCGTTGTTCTGCACAAGATTAAATCCCTCGCACCCAAGCTTTTCGCGCATCTTAATCACCATTCTTTTTGCCAGCTTCATCACCTCGCCGGCGCTCTCCTCGGGCAGCTCAAAGAGATCCGCATAGTGGTCTTTGGGCAGGATCAACGCATGACCTCTGGTCGCCGGACCTTGGTCGAGAATGACGCGAAACTTTTCGTCTTCATACAACGTCTTTGCGGGGATTTCCCCGTTTGCAATTTTACAAAAAATACAATTATCCACTTTCCAGTCCTCCATTTCATAAAACGGTAACCATTCAGTCTCTTTATAATCTGCTGGCATCAAGCCATGCTAAATCACTTCACAATGGGACGGCTCAGCCTGCCCCGAACTGCAGCACCTGATCAAGGGACCGCAGCACCTTAAAATCACCCTTCATTTTCATATCGCCTGCCATAAAGGACGTCTGAAAGCTTGTCCTCCCCGAAACGATATCCGCAAATGAAGCGCGGTCAAGCTGTATTTCCACATCTACACGCCCACCCTCCCCATAATGGCAGTCAAGACTCGCACCGTCTATCGCAATCATAAGCGGCGTCTTTTTCTCCTCGATCACTATCTTAAATCCCGCCGCAAATCCCGGCTGCGGCACAAAGTGCTGCCGGATCTCCTCCACAAATTCCGTGGTGTCTTCCTTCTCGCTGCTGCCCATCATATCGCGGAACAGACTCGCAAGCTCTTGAATATCCGCCTTCTGCCGCTGCACATAAGTATCATCCGCCACATACTGGGAAAGCTGTTCCGACTCCTGCGGCGTAAACTGGACGGTCTTGGTGATTGCCACCTTCTGCTTTACCGCCTGATTGCTCGCCGGCAGACAAGGCATTTTCTGATTGATCGTGCGGTAAAGATTCTCCGCATTTTTCTCAATAATCCTGATATAATCCCCGTTTTCCTCCAGAAGAGACGTATCCGCAATGTAACCGCAGAGCCCGCTGCACGGGAGTCCGCCGAGAATCTCCCACGCCGTGGCAAGATTTAATTTCCCCTCCTGCTCTCCGTAGGTGGTAGACATGACGATCGGACACATATAAATCCGACTGATTTTTTCTTTATCTCCGTAAAGCCAGCAGGCGTCCAGAAACAACTGCATGTAGCCGCCAATCCCATACCATTCCAGCGTCGTTGCGAGAATCACGCCGTCCGCGTTTTTCAAAGTCTGCGGCAGCGTAGGGATGCTGTTTTTCTGCTCGTAAAGATAGAAAACCTCCACCGTCACGCGAAGCTCCTCCAGCACCTCCTTCATCTTCTTTATCACAAACAGCGTGGGATCATCCATAAGACCTCTGCCGCCATAATAAATATTGATCTGCATAAGACTCTTTCCTTTCTCACCCGTGATCGGAAAACACCTTTATTTTCTTGCACGCCACGCTGGCAGCCGCCGTCGCAAAACCCATCAAAACGCCGCCCACATGAGCCGCGTTGTTCACTCCCGGGCTGGTAAACCCGCAGTAGAGCGAAAAGGCAATCGCAAAAGCCACCCTGCCCGCCGTCATGTACTCCAGCTTTCCCCGATGCGCCATAACCAGAAACAGCAGCGCGCCCTCCACGCCGAAAACCGCGCCGCTCGCACCCGCCGAACTGCCGTAGGCATTCGTGAAAAGCTCGTATCCCATAGAAAAAATATTTCCCGCAAGCCCGGAAAGCACATAGAGCGCCGTATAGGAAACCGCTCCCAGCCTGCGTTCCACAATCGCTCCCACATAATAGAGAACAATCATATTGCTGAAAAGGTGCTCCACATTCCAATGTAAAAACATGCTTGTAAACAGGCGGTACCATTCCCCCTGCCAAAGCGCCCTCAACTGAAATGCACCCTTATTATATAACAAATCTCCCGTAAATGTACATATCAGAAATATAATTACATTCAACGCAACCAGAATAATATTCACCCACGACAGCGCCCGCCAGTCCACCCTCTTTTTCGGCGCGGCTTTCTCTCCCGTCGCCGCTGCGCCCTCCCGTGCCAGCGAAAACAGAAACTCCTCCAGAATATCTTTCCAGCCGTAGAAATCCGCCGCCTGTGTTTCGTGGATCAGCAGCCGGTATTCCCGCGAATCAATCACCCAGCAAAAACCATCCCCTCCGCAAAGCTTTTTCGCCTTCTCCGTGTCCTCACTCAAAATAAGCGTCATCACATGGACTTCCCGCTCGCCTCTGTCGCGGAAAAACGCCTCGATCTGCTCTTTCAGATGGGTATACTGATCCGTTGAGATATAAAGTCCCTGCCTGTAGTCGATCACATGGAGCACCGTGATTCCCTGCACTTCCCTGCGGCAGTAGAAGTTAAACTCGGGCAGATTGGACGGTATCTTACCGTAGCCCTGCTCGAAGAACAGATTTTCCAGTCGATTCAGCGTTAAAATATCCATGAGAAAAGAGTATCATGTTCGGTTGGGGATGTCAAACCGCCGTTGTCTAAAACAAACTCATCTGCCGATATCCGTCCGATTCACTCTTCTGTCTCCTCAGTTCCTCGAAATGCCTGTCCAGCAATTCTCTCGCCTCTGTCTCCGAGAACAGCCATTCCTCCATATCCGCCTTCCGGAGTATCAGCGGCATACGACTGTGTATCCCGGTCATGCACCCTTCCGCCTCCCGGGTAAGTATGGTAAATCGATCCCCCTCCGAATCTTTATGGTAGATTCCCGCCAGATACAAAACATCTTCCGGCGCAAAAAACGCATACTTCTCCTTTTTCTTTGCACCGATATCCTTCCACTCGTAAAACTTACACGCCGGAATCAGACAGCGGCGCGCCTCAAAATCATAACGGAACATGGGACGCTCTCTTACCGTTTCCGTTCTGGCATTAAAAATCAAAGTATGATTCCTCGCGGACGCATAGCCCCACTTAAGCACGTCCGCCACCACACTGTCATGATCCGCCCGCAGCACTAACGCTGGCTCCGAAGGATGCACATCTCCCATTTTGGCGTTCTTCCGGTCGATTTTCCCGGCTATCCTCTCAATCTCGCGCATTGTCTCGTCATCTATATAAAATCTTCCGCACATGGTTTCTCTCCGATTTTCCCTGACATTTACATGGAGCTTCACAAATCCCTGACATTTTCACCTTCCACGTCTATTCCTAATGTAACCCCGCTGCGCCTCTCTTTATTCAGCCCGCCGCTCATATGGGAGACATTTCCTTTCAGGAAGCTGGCACGGAAAATCGCATCCTCTCCGTATTTTTCACGAACCTTATCTACTGCCTTGTCCAATTTTTCCAGTTTGTCGCTTTTTTCCATGTCAAATATGCTGTACTGCCGCCCGGCATTCTCCTGCACCTTCGACGTATGAACCCCAAGCTGGCGAATCGGTGTTTTCCTGTCCCACAGCTTACCGAATACCCGGCATGCGGCTCCGTAGATTTCTTCCGTGATATTTGTTGGAGAGTCCAACTGCATCTGCTTATTCATTCGCTGGAACTCACAAGTTGTCAGATGTACGCTGACCTCGCTGATCATCACGCCGTCAGCCCTAAGTCTCGTGCCCACCGTCTCGCTTAAAGATAGCAGCAAATGCTTCGCATATTCCTCCGTCACAACGTCCACTGGAGCTGTCATGCTGTTTCCGTACCCTTTATTGGCTTCATGGGAGATCATGCCCGGGTCCAAGTCGGCGCCTCTCGCAAAACTTTGTATCGTCTGCCCATGCTTTTTTAGCAGAGAGCGGATCATTCCCTCGTCCGCCTGTGCCAGTTCCCCAATCGTCTGTATGCCGACCTTGTGCAGCTTTTCCACCGTTGCCCGTCCTGCCAAAAACAAATCAGAGACAGGGAGCAGCCACATTTTCTGCTCGATCTCTTCCGGAAACAGTGTGTGCACTTTATCCGGTTTGGAAAAGTCCCCCGCCATTTTGGACAAAAGGAAATTCGTCGAGATGCCGACATTCACCGTAAAGCCGAGTTCATCTCTGATCCTGTCCTTCAGCTCATACGCCAGATTCACCATCTGTCCCCGACCATACAGCTTTTCAAACCCTTCAAAAACCACCCACGCCTCGTCGATACTGTATTGGATCACATTATCGCTGTACTCTTTCAGTATGTTCATAAAGGCACGGGACGATTTGACATATAAGCCGTAATCCGGCGGCACGATCACCAGTCCCGGACATTTTCTCTGCGCAGCTACAATGGGTTCGCCTGTCTTTATGCCATACTTTTTTGCCGAAGTGCTCTTTGCCAAAACAATTCCGTGGCGTTTCTCCTGATCTCCGCCCACAATACTCGGTATCAGCCTGATATCCTCTTTCTCGCCCAGCACATCCACCCGGTAGGCTGCAGTCCATGCGAGAAAGGCGCTGTTGACATCTATGTGAAATACATATCTGCTCATCCCTACAGGAATTGGAAGATACGCCATCGCTGGGTTTCGACATTGTACCTCACCTCTAAGGTTTTGCACATATCTCCCATTTTGGTCTTGCAGATAAACTGTTTCTCCCTGATGCCCACATACTTTTTTTCACCCCGTGACACGACCTGCTCAATCCGGTATCGCCTGATCTCATGTTCTTCTGTCTCAAGGCGGAACCATTGCGGCGTGATTCTACCGTCCCGTTCTGTCAGCGACATCATCTGAATCGGAATACTGGTCTGCCCGTCAGACAGCATTCCCTCGTAAAGCCTCTCCTCCATTCCCTTCACCTCCCCCCCTGCCGGTAAATGTAATTTCATGTTATCAAACGTATGTTCTCTTGTAAAGATGAAATATTTACCTGCACAATTATGGAAGTATGCGCAAATAGGGAGATTTATTAATCATACAAGGTTTCCCACGACTCCGCACCCATTGCCCGGAAGCACATCTCTATCTGTTCCCTGTTATTCTTTTCTTCCGCAAGGCAGGGCAGCTCGTCCATCCCGAAATAGGCAAAGCCCGTCGTCTCGATATTGGGGGTGAACCCTCCGCCCGTCACCTCGCACTGCATGAATATTTTGCATACTTTGTAAGCGTAAATGGGCAAATTGTGTTTTTCCCTGTCCTGAACCGCAATAATCCGTTTGACGGTAACGTCAAGCCCCGCCTCCTCTTTCACTTCCTTTATCGTATTTTCCATGACGGAAACATTCACGTCCACCCAGCCGCCCGGCAATGCCCACGTGCCATTTGCCTCATGCACAAGCAGTATTTTCCCCCCGCTAAATATAGCCGCCCGGGTGTCTATTTTAGGGGTCTGATATCCCACATCGCCGCAGAATAAATCTTTCACCTTTTCAAGTGGAATCTCCGTCTTATAGCTGAGCATTTCCGCCGAGATTTCTCGGATGCGCTCGTATCGCTCCAGCTCGTATTTATCTTTACAGTAAAACAATCCCGCCTGTGCCAGACTCTGAAGCTCGACCGCCCACTGCAGCCATTTTTCGTTTTTGTCCATCGTGCTATCCATCTAAGCCTCCTCCGCCAAAAACTCACGAAGCACTCTCTCCGCCTCCACCGGATCAACCATTTCCTTGTTTACTTTGACAATTTTTGCGCAAAGATCACTTCTCAGCTCTTCTATCTGCTCTTTTGTGCCCGCACGAAGCATGCGCTCTACAAGTTCCTGTGCCCGCGCAGACCTCACCTCGGGCATCCCCATCCCCTTCACACGCATCCGCACTGCCCACGATACATCAAGCAGCTCTTCCAACTCCATCGAGTTCATCAATTCTTCCATCCTGCTATTCACCCGCTTTCTTGTCCGCCGGAGCGACTATTCCGCTCAAAATATCCCTAACGAAAATCGTTTCAAACTCATTCTCCTCCAAATTTTCAATGACATACTCTACGGAATTATCACTTGCCTTGTCAGCTTCCGGCACCTCCTTGCATTTACTTTTGACTTTCCTTCCATCAATGATATACAGTACAGGAAGGAACAATTCATAGTCAGCCGTTGAAACCATATCTTTGATTGCATTATACTCCCCTTTATCGATAATTCCAACATTAAATTTCTTTTCTGCGCCTGTCTGCGCCTGTCAAAATACCCGTGATATTATTGCCGATTACCCTTGCATGACGATCTCCCGTCACGATCTGCTCCAAATATCCTCTGCATATTTTACAGGGATTTGAAGTCGGCGGCTGCCCTAAATCATTAAACTTAGTAGTACACCAGACATAATGTACATTTCCATAATATCTTCTGGATATGATATAAGCCAGATAGGTGCCCACCGAATACAAAATTGGATTTTTTTCTGTATTCAGTTCCATTTTAGATTTCCTCCGTCCTAAATTCTGTATCTGTACTTCTCACCGATAACAATAGTTCAATTTCCCAAACCGTATCTCATCCCCCGGCTCGATCTCCACCGTCTCCTGCGGCTGCATCCGCAGCCCGTTCCTGTAAGTGCCGTTCGTGGAATTCATATCCGTCAGCTGTATCACGTCCCCCACCTTCTCGAATCTGGCATGAATCCGGCTGACGGAATCATCCGCCAGAACACAGTCCACACAACCCGCCATTTTGCCCACTGTAAATGGAAATTTGTTGAGTTCAATATGGTTTTTATTTTTCTTATCAAGCGCGTACAATTTCTGTTCCGCTATTTTTGCACTGTCGAAAAAGACCGTGTTTCCGCAGACCTCTTCTTCCGGCACATCCTTTCTTTTTCTCGCAGGCGCTGGCAGCCCCGGCTCCCGCTCACGGCTCAGCACATGTTCCAGAGAAACCTGCTCCTGCCCCGGCAGGTAGAAATCATTCATCCCATCCAAAAACGTTTTATCAGTCTCTCCCTCTGCCGCCGCCTTTTTCTTCCCCCTCTTCGCAGCGCCCTTCAAAATACCCGTAAGCCCCGCAATCAAACAGACGCCCAACAGCGCGCCGCATCCGAGAAGCGTCAAAATCTCTTTATCCGACAGCTCGTAGGAACCGTAAATATAAGCAATCCCCGCAATTCCCAGCGCGGAAAACAGCGCGACAAACGCGGAAAAGGGGCTCTTCTTTTTCACTGGTTCAGGCGGCTCAGGTTTATCTTCTTTCTCCTCCCACGACGCAGACGCATTCTCCCGGAAATCACGCACGTCCGCCTGTGTGTATGTCTGTCCCGCCTTTTCGTTTTCAGAAGAATCGTTTCCGGGCAGCAAAAATATATCTCCCCGTCGTCCGCCGGGTTCTTGCGTACCCTTATCAGGCTTTTCTTTCTGCTCCTCCACATCCCCCATAATCTGCAGCGCGTCCCACAGCGAAAAACCGTTGTCCTCCGCTCTCTCATAAATCTGATAGATACAGTCCGCCAGCCGTTCGTCCCCGTTATCCATATGCTCCAGCAGATAGTCCATAAGCGCCTCATAAGGTCTGTCCTCCTCGTAATCCGGATAATAGAGCCCGATATATTTTTTGCGCGACAAATCATAAAAGATACACGCCGGCAAAAAGACAAGCCGCGTCTCATCCATAAAATAATCGCCCACCCTGCAATACATTTGATAAAGCTGCTCAAACAGCTCATGAATCTGACCATAGGACATTTGCCTGTCCCGGTACAAGCTTTCCATGGTTGTTCTGGAACTGATATCATAATAAAAATAGGTCATACCGTTCACATGCCGCATGGAGCACCGCAGAATCTCTTCTATTTTATTGGAAGCGAGCTGTCTGCACTGGTAACTTTTCTCCGGCTGCCTGCTCTTGCACGGCAATATCATGTAACTGTGTTTGTAATCCCTGAAAAATTTTGCCTCAAGCATCTGTATCTCCTCCGATTTTATCTCTGTAACATTTCCGCACCCCTACCCTGTCAACTGGCACAGAAAATTTCTTCCACTGCCGTTCAGTCCGAAAACATATTTCCCGCCCACCTGCATCTGCGTATCATCTTTGTTGGATTGATGATCTGCGCTTTGGCACGCGTGCGGATGCGCCAGCCGACTTTGCCGTGCATGGTAAACAGCTGCCGGATCGGCACCTTCACCTGACACTCCCCGGTCACACTCGCCGTATTCCCGTTTTTATCCACCGTTCCCTGCACCTTTCCCACACCGAAATACTTCTTTCCGAACTGTTTCTGCATGTTTGCGCTTATGTAAGGCGCCACCTGTCCCTCATCCTTCTGTATGCTCCCCCGGAAACAGATTGTGTAGGCATCCTGAAAAAGTACGCATTTGTCATAGGAATAAAAGGATAAGTAGATCAGAAGAACGAAAAGAAATAGTGTCCATGTGATAAGGAAAGAAGCCTCCAGCGTCATATATCCCTTCGCCGTCCTTTTCAAAAACATACCACCACCCCCATTCCCAGAAGCAGAAACGGCAGGAACGGGACTTCCCGGTCGCGCTTTATCTTCCCGACCGCCATCAGCACGACCGCCACCGCCGATTCCGCCATAAGTCCCACAAGCAAGATCAGGAAACAGCGGTAAACGCCCACAAACAGACCGATCATCAAAAGCGTCCAGCCGTCGCCGTACCCCACCTTCTCCCGTGTCAGAAAACTGAGCAGGAAAAATCCCGCACCGGGTATCAGGGAAAGCATTGCCTCCACAATGCCTGTCTCTCCCATCGCCCCGCAAACCCGAAAACAAACCGCCGTCAGCATTCCAATCCACACGACCGCCAGTGGAACCTGTCTGCTGAACCCGTCAAACACGGCGCAGACCGCCAAAAACAAAAATAGTACAATTTCTATCCACATTTAGAGCACCTCCCTCTCGCGCCCACCTCCGACAGTGTCACGGTATAAATTGTCCTTTTCAGTCCCGGGCAGTCCAGCCGCTTATGATAACTGCTGCCATAGTCTGTGATAAACACCTGTCCGCCGCCTCCGCCCGCGCCGCAGGAACCACAGGGCGCATATTTCTCGCCCGATGCGTTGCGTCTGTCGGACACGGACTGCGCGGACACCGTCTCTATCTTCGGATTTAAATACGTGCAGTTCCTGTCCAGATGATAAACCGTTCCCGTTTTCGTGATATAAACCATAGGGTCTTCCTGCGTGCCGCTGCTCGCCGATCCGGCTGCGTCATACCCCGTCCACGCCTTGCCGTAATACCGCTGCGACATGGAGAATCCGTCAAATCCCATCAGTCCCGCAAAGGGTTTTACCCGATAAGATACTCTCAAATCAATGATATCCTCCGCTCCCATCACCGAGGAGCCAGCGAAGGACAGCCCGCCCGCGCCGCCCTTCACGCAGGAACTTTCCAGATAGGATCTTCCCACGTATTCCACAATCTGCCCCCTTGCATACCCTTCCGTGACCACCACACCGGAAAGCCCGTCCGGCAGCATATTTCCCACTGTATTTTCGTAGGCATATCCCGCGAAAGCCAGTTTGTTTCCCACCTGATGCAATGCCGCGTTAATCCGGCTCTGGGTCCCGATCATATTCACCGCGAAGAGAATATTGAGCACCGCGAAGAGGAAAAACGGCAGGGCAAAAGCCGCCTCTAATGTCATGGACGCTTTTTCGCGGGAGAGGATAAAAGATGCCCCTTTTACCAGTGGGAGTCCAATACTTTGAATGTGACTACCTTGATGTGCCTCAAGATATGCCCGGAGAGAATGTGCTGTCGATTTAGTTTTATTTTTCCTACATAGCCGTAAAAAGGGCATCTTTTATCACCTCCCGCGTCAATAGAATCCATATCTTCTCGTCATTTCGTAGGAATAGCCGAAACGGCTCGCCACTTCCAGATGCGCCTGATACGCGTCAAAACAGCCGTCCAGACGAAACCTCGCATTGCCGGGCGTCTGTCGAATATCCATTTCCATGATATCCATAGCGCGCCCCGTCCGCGTCCCGGCATCCTGCAAAAAGACCATGATCTGCAAATATTCTTTATAATTTAAACCGTTCCCCCCGGAATCTTCTGTGAGACTTCCCCTCACATTCTTTAGGCAGCCAATCCCCGTTTTCCAGTCGGCAGCTGTCTTAAAAATGGGCACCCTGCCGCCGCCAAGCAAGATTTTCACATCCTGCAGACTCTCCACGTAAGCCCACGCAAAGAGAATCGTGTACTTGACCGGCTCCGCCAGCGCGGGCATAAGCATCACTGCCGTAAGCGCCGTCGCCAAAGCCTGCGCCTCCGCCATCTTTGCACCGTCCGAGAGAAGGTACATCATATTTGCCGCCTCCCGCCAAAGCAGGAGTTTCTTCGCCACCTGCTCCAGATTCTGCCAGTCCGTGTCTTTTCCCGCCAGAATATATTCCATCTGGTATTTCAAGAGCGACTTGTCCATCTCCGCCCCGTAATACCCGCATTTTTCAAAGAGGTATGTCTGGAAAACCAGCTCATTCGGCTCGCCGCCCGCCTCTGCCGCCTCCGCGCACAGACCTGTACCCGCCATCCTGCCGGGGCGATGGGAAATATAATCTCCCAAATTCACCTTGACCGCAGATACTGCGGACGGGTTTTCCAGCACAAGGTTTAGCACCCCGCCGCTTCTCAAGGCATTGACGGAATCTGCCGGATTGTTGAGCGGCACTTCCTCCGTCTCCCCGTCCTCCGTCTCTTTTTTGGGCAGACCGATCGCGTCAATCTCCGACTCGTACTGCCGCCGCCATCCGTCCATGTCCTTTGTGTCGATTCCGAATCCCTGCAGCAAACCGACATTGCCAGTGAGTTTATCCAAAACCGCCCCCAGCGGATAATCATTCATATAGTCGGTAATCTGCCGTTTCAACACCGCGCCGCCATCATCCGACGCAACGGAATACTCCGGAATCTCCACCATACCTATGTCCATTGCCAAAAAATCCCTGCCGCCAAACAGGCTCTTTCTATCTCCCGGACGGCAGTTTTTCTGCATATAATTGCGAAGATGCGCCTCCGTGTTGGCAATTTCCGGATGAGAACCGCCGTAAGACGTATCTACGAACAAAAGATCATACTGCTTCAAGAGCTCCCTGTGGTATTCAGCCAAAACGGAATTCATACCGATATCCGTCACGCACTCAAATTTCATGCGGATGGCGCTGATCCGTGCCCCTTCTATTACCGTGAATACAAGGGACAGGATCAGCGTGAGGGATAGCGATAAAAATACCGTTATGTATCCCCGCCTCATTCCATTACCGTGTTGCTGTCTTTGGTGATCTTCTCGAAGACTTTCTCCACCAGCTCACGAAGCTGTGTCTTGAAGATAATGACCAGACCGATCAGCACCACAATAATCAGAATGATTTCCACCGTGCCCATACCTTCCTCTTCCCGCAGGAAGTCTCCGAATCCTTTGAGTCGTCTGTTCTCTTTTTTCTTTAACATGTCTGTTTCCTCCTTTTGAATGTAGTTTATACAACAGTTATAACAGTCAGTTTAGCGTGAATGAAAAATACGCCGGTATCATAATAATTACCATGACCACGCAGAGCATCATCATCATTGGCAAAAGCAGTTTTGTACCCGCCTCCTCTCCCAGCTTTTTTGCCAGATTTTTCCGCTCCGCAAAGGCATTGTCCGCCTCCTGCCGCAGTACCCGCAAAAGATCGTTGCTTCCCTTTCTGATATTCTGCGAAAGCAGTGCGGACAGCTTCATGTAAGCCTGCACCTGACACCGTTTTCCGAAATGCGCGTAAGCCTCCGTCTCCGACCTGCCGCCCCGCAGCTCATAGCAGGTCATCAAAATTTCCTCGTACACATACTTTTTTCTCTCCTCCCTCTGTTTTTTGTAGTCCTCCCCCATCTTCAAAAAGGCGTTCCGAATTGTCATACCCGCGCCCATGTAGAGCGCCAGCTTGTTGACAATCTCGGGATAATCCAGAAGCAGCTCCCTCTTTCTCATCTCCAGCTTTTGGTCCAATTCCCTGCCCCTTCCCCAGTAAAGCACACCAGCCGCGAGGAATACCAGAATCAGAAAATAACCGCTGCTGTCCTCTATGATCTCACTCCAGACGACAGGCTCTGTGCCGACCTGCTCCGGCAGCGTCATAACCTCTTCGGTTCTGCTGCTCTCCTCCCTCTCCCGCAGCAGTACCTCTATCCGCGCCCGCAGCGCCTCCTCCGGCGTATAAATCACAGGATTGATCTGCACGGGAATCTGCAGTTCCCGAAGCCAGTCCTCGTAGCGAAACGCCGCCGTCAGCGTAACGACTTCTCCGCCCGCAAGCTCCTCGTTGTGCACCGTCCCGTCCGTATTGACAAGAGAGTACGCGCTGCTCTCCCAACCGATTCGGAAGGGGTATCCGTCCAGAGCCGAAACCAGATCCAGATTTGCCCGCACATTTTCCAGACCGGCGTTCCCGTTAAGGATCGCCCCCGGAAGCAGCGCTGCCGCCTCCGCATAGCTTTTTTCCAGTTCTTCCTCCGTGAATCTGCGCTCCTCCAAAAGATAGTCGAAAATTTCCTGCTGCACGCCCGGAATCTCCGCCTTCAGACCTATCTCCACATCCCCCTCCCCGTAGGCGTTTCGGGCGAGATAACCACCTCCTGTCAGCCTCGCGGCGCTGTGCGCGCTAAACCATGCTGCGAGACAGAAAAGGTCTCCCACGAACACCACCGTGAGCAAAAGCGTATACAGCGTAAGATAGTGCTCCCGAATCTGCTTTTCCGCCGGAGTTCCCGGCTCCAGCGTTTTCAGCTTGTCCCCGAGCTGCCTTGCATAAAGCGCACGTTTCCAATCTCTCCTTCCCTTCTTTGCCTTCTTCTGCCGTTCCTGCTGTTTTCGGAAAATGCGCGCCGCCATTTTTTGAAACGGATTCCCGCTTTCTCCCAGAGACAGAAGAAGCAACGCCAGATAACCCGCTAAAATCGCAGAATAAACGTAAACCATTCCTTACTCCTTTCCCTAAACTTCAATGTCCACAATCCGTTTGGAGAGCAGATAAGCCGCGCCGTAAAAGAGCAGGCACACCGTCATCACCGCCACGCCCACGAGGTTGTGATAGAGCACGTCGAAAAATCCGCGCGAGGTAGTTCCGATATAAAAGATAATCAGAAACGGCACCATATTCATAATTTTCTGCTCCATCCTTTTTGCCGCGATCATAAGCTGAATCTCCTTGTCCGTCTCGATTTTCTGCTCTATCACTCCGGCGGTCTTTTCCAAAATTTCCGTGAGGTTGCCGCCGCTCCTCTTGGCGATCAGAAAGACGTCCGCAAACTGCATGATATCGGGCAGCCGGCTTCTGCTCCCCAGATCGTACAGCAGCTTTTCCAAAATCACATTGTTTTCCAGTCCCCGTATTATGTGCCGCACTTCCAGACAGATCGGGCTGTCCGCGCCGTAGAGCAGTTCCACATCGCGGTAGGACTCCCGCAGGGCATTCTCTGTGGAATATCCGGCTTTGACGTTCGCCGAGAGCGCCAGCACCAGATCTTTAAACTGTAAACTCAGCTCCTGCCTCCGCTTTTTTGCCAGATCCTTTTTCTTCTCTTTGATAAAGAGGACAAAGACGGGAAAGAGCAAAATACATGCCGCCCATGACCGATAGAAAAAATATCCTATCATCGCCACCACAAGCGCGCCCTCAAGCAAAGCAAGCGCCCCCTCCTTCAGCGAAAAATGATATTCAGCATAATCCGGCAGTCTGCAGCTTTTCGACATATGAAAGTTCTCCTTTCTTCCGAAGCGTGCCGAGGATTTTTCCTCCGCCTGTCTCTCCCTCCTCCTCGAAGCGATAGAGCGGGCTTAAGACGATTTTCCCTTTTTCAAAACCGCGCACCTCCACAATTTCCAATACCTTTCTCGTCTTATCCCGAAGCCTCCCCAGATGGACAATAATGTCAATCCCTGAGGCAATCTGCTGTCGGATCGCTTCTAACGGAATCTCAATCCCCATCAGAATCATATTTTCCAAACGGCTTAACATGTCCCGCGAGCTGTTGGCATGTCCCGTTGACATGGAGCCGTCGTGTCCTGTATTTAAGCACTGCATCATGTCAAAAGCCTCCCCGCCGCGCACCTCGCCCACGATTATCCTGTCCGGTCTCATTCTCAAACTAGTTTTAATCAAGTCCCTGATCGTGATCTCCCTGCACCCTTCCACGTTGGCGTTCCTCGTCTCCATTCGCACAATATTCCGTATGCTTTTTATCTGCAGCTCTGCGCTGTCCTCTATCGTTATGATCCGCTCTTCCTCCGGAATGTAGTTGGACAGTGCATTCAAAAACGTGGTTTTCCCGGAGCCCGTCCCGCCGCTGATAAAAATATTGTATTTCGCCCGCACGAGCCTGCTCAACCACTCGCACACCTCCTCCGTGACAGAGCCGAACGATACCAGATCTTTCATGGTGATAGGCTTATCGGGAAAGCGCCTGATCGTGACGATAGGTCCGTTTAACGCCACCGGATTTAAGACCACATTGACGCGGGCACCGTTTTCCAGTCTGGCGTCCACAATCGGCGACGCCTCGTTGACCGTCCTGTTGCAATCGGAGACAATCTGCTGTATCACATTTTGCAGTTTCTCCTCGCTGTCGAAACGCAGTTCACTCTCCATCAGCCTGCCGCTTTGTTCAATGAATATTTTGTCAGGTCCGTTGATCATAATCTCCGTAATTTGCGGATTGTCCACCAGTTCCTGCAATACATCCAGCTTGCGAACCGCGTGGAAAAGTTCTCTTCTGAGTCTGCCTCGCTCCGACAGGGACATCGGTCTTTCCCGGCATTCCCTGACAAGCATCTCGTCTATCAACTCCCGAATCTCCTCATCGCTGCTCTCCTTGGAATAGTCAATGCTCTCCTGCAGTCTTTCCTTTAAAATTTTTCTTCTCTCCTCCGCGTTATCCATAAATGTCCTCTTTTATGATGGATTTTACATATCCCGCCAGCTCCCCGTGCGTCATCATGTCCAGACTGTCCGGCAGTTCCTGAAAAATTGGGAAACGGCATTTTACCGTCTTTTCCGATATTTCCCCGAGTTCACCCTGCTGCAGCATCCGTTCGTACTGTCTGAGCTTTGCCTGCGCAAAGGCGTCTTCCCTTGTGATGGTATATATTTTCTGACAGTTTTTCAGCAGCTCAAACAGCCCGTCTATGCCGTCGTCCAGATCCAGAATCATATATTCGTACTCCCCGATCGCGGCAATGTCCCTGCAGAGCGCCAGCCACTGTTCCCCCGGCACCTCCCTTATTCCGAGCGAATACTGCATGGGCGGAATGTAATCAAGTCCCCCCGCATTCTGGATGATTGTGGGCAGCCGCAGCGCCAGTTTTTCCCTTGCGCTCTGAAAGTAGTACATGACATCCAGCATGTCCGACTGATATTCCCGCCGCAAAAGTTCTCCCAGACCGGAATACATTTCAAAATTCAGGTACATTGTCTTATGCTCCTTCGCCAAGAGCTGTCCCAGCGACAGGGCAAAAGAGGTCTGCAGACACCTTTTTACCGGGGAATAAATACCTATCATCTTAACTGCCGTGTCCGTCGCCTCCGGGCAGCCCTTCCACCCGCTGCCGTCCGCAATGACATTCAGCATTTCCCGTACCACCAATTCAGGGCTTTGATACTTGCTGATACAGCGCATGTCCTCCCTCGCCGCTCCACTACTTTCCTGCGGAATCAATGTCTGTTCCGCCTCACCGCCCTCCCGCAGAATAAACATCTGCGCCACCTGTGTTCTGATATACTCCTCTTTTATTAACCGCCACGCACTCTCCGCAATGAGGAGGATCTCTATCTCCTCCCTTTCCGCAAATTTTTCCAGTTCTTCCACCGCCGTGAACAGATGCAGCGTATAGGGAAGCTTTACTTTTTCCAGAAGGTACTCCGCCATGCGGAATGCGTAACCCTCCTCCGTGTCGCAGATTGCCATAATTTTATGTGTCAAAATAATCCTCCTATTCTGCACACCGCACTAAACAAAATCGGCACCGCAAAGTGAATTTTGTTTTTACAGTAGGTGTGATAATCTTGTTTCAAATCCTCACCGTAGATTTTCCAGTGTCCCGTCCGCCAGACTTCATGCAGATACGAGAAAAAATACCGAAATCTCTCCCTGCCGTTTTTCTCCGCCGCAAGCTTTATCAGCGAAAATGCCGCACCGATCACAAAGGCTCCCGCCAGAACGGACAAAAATTCTCCCACCGTCAAAAAACTTCCGATCATGACAAACAGTTTTACATCACCCGCGCCGAGTGCGCCTATCACATACAAAGGATACATAAGCAGAAACGCTGGAAGCACAGATGCCAGAAGATCCGGTAATCCCCGACCGGACAAAACGCCGCCCGCAATGCCGATTACCATGCCCAGAAGAATAAAACCGTTTGGAATCCGATCTGTTTTTAAGTCCGCCAACGCGGAAAGTAAAAGCAGGAGAAGCAAGACAGATTGACAATAGGTCAGTCCAATACAACCACCTCCACCTCTCAAAATAAAAGTATAAAAACCTGACTCAACGAAATAATTGGAAGATCTTCCCGATGCCCTGAAGCGAGAAGCGTGTATTCCGCAGAAGGGAATGACACATAGAATTTCTTGAGCTGTGACTTGAATTATAGCACAATAAAAAAACTTGTCTATAGCTCTGTGCGAAAAAAACTAATTTTGTAAAATAGTTACAAAATTTTGAAAAAATGAATGCCGTAAAGTACCGCAACGCCCGGAAATCCAAGGATTCCGGATGTCAAAACCGTAAAGGGATTGATTCCCACCGCCACCTGCATCTGTCTCGCCGCCAGCATATAATTAATCGCGTAAATGCCCACCGTTCCCATCACCGCACGCAGTACAAAATTGACCAGCCACTCTACCTTTCTGCCCATCGCACCGATTGCCAGCACAATCAGACATACCGCCAAAATCGTCACCACTCCGCTCGCATTTCCCATAATCCAATCCTCACAGTCCGTCCCGCCGCCCCGCGAAAACGTCCTCCTGCCTGTCTCCCTACAGCATATGTACGGGCTATTCATAATATTACATGAATATTTCTGGAAATTTTTACCTAAACTAATGTGAG
>ERZ779637.703-NODE-703-length-19227-cov-6.528062_pt1 | contig 19227 bp, 17 predicted proteins | sample MGYA00514196_ERZ779637 | MGnify/ENA primary metagenome ERZ779637 (study PRJEB29562, sample SAMEA4376700) | mouse gut metagenome | isolation source: Cecum | study: EMG produced TPA metagenomics assembly of the A DSS colitis mouse model was used to assess the...
CGCCCAAAACTTCCTGCGAATTATGGCTGGATCAAAGGAAAAAGCCGATCCGGTGTAATAAGTTTATTTTTATTGCGTCTATGCACCATCGTTATGAAGGCGGCGGGTTTATGTTCTGCCCAAACGCCGATTATAAAGATCAGACATTTGAAATCTGCGCAGTGGGAAATATCCCTAAATTACTGATACTTTTTGCGCTGCCGACCGCCTTCCTCGGAAAGCATTACTTCTTTAAAGGAGTCGATGCATACCGCGCACATACCGTCCGTATCCGGTGCGCCGCGCCGCTATGGGTACACACGGACGGAGAGGCCAAAACACAGGCAGACCATATCGTTCTGACGCAGCATACAGAAAAGCTTCGCATTATTTCCTAAGTTTTTCTTAATATTATCTGAAGCTTATCAAAAAGTAATTGCATTTTTTTCAAACTTGGCTATACTTAAGAATGTCAATGGTACAACAATTTAAAAGTTTAATGTTTACAGCTGTTTGACATGGAGGAAGATTATGGAAAAGTTGAAAAAAATGTTTGTGCGGTATCACCACGCGCTGCCGCTGATACTTTACGGTATCATTTATCTTTCCTGGTTTGCCCATCTGGAAAGAACCGTAACAAAAAACTACCGGGTGATCCACATGGGGATTGACGATTATATCCCTTTCTGCGAGGTATTTGTAATTCCTTATTTTTTATGGTTTATTTATGTTGCTGCCGTTATCATGTTTTTCTTTTTCAAGAACCGGGACGATTATTACAGGACTTGCGTTTTCCTTTTTACCGGAATGACGATTTTCCTGATTGTATCTACCCTGTGGCCCAACGGACACCACTTAAGACCTTATACCATGCCCCGGGATAATATTTTTACACACCTTCTGATCGGACTTTACAAAACGGATACGCCCACGAATCTCTGGCCCAGTATCCATGTTTATAACTCGATCGGCGCGCACCTTGCCATTGCAAAAAGCAGTTACTTTAAAGATAAACCCTGGATCAGGTGCGGCTCCTTTGTATTAGCCGTTTCGATTATTTTATCCACAATGTTTATCAAACAACATTCCGTATTTGATGTGCTGACCGCATTCGGATTATCCGCTATTATGTACATCCTCGTATACCGTTATGACTGTGTGCTGGCGCTCAAACAAAGGATTCGGGACAACCGCAAAAAAACAAGACCGGAAGCCGTTTAGGCTCCCGGTTTTTTATTTTAATTAAATTTGAATATTTTCTGGCAGATCTTATAACCGTCCACGGATATTTTTCTTCCGCCTTTTCCCGGCAGATTCATAGCGCTTCCCATAATGCCCCGCCGCATCCAGGAAAATAACATTCTGTCTTTTTGTTTCATATACTGCCACAGTTCTTTTTTCTTCTCCAGATTTTCTTCGGTTTCCGACCGGATCAAAAGTACGGAAGATACCGTTGTGATGATCTCCAGATAATTACGCATATATTGGTGAAGCCTTTTCGTCTTCATAATTTTCAACTTATTGTCCACATAAAAATCAATCATCAGCTTGTTGACCCTGATCTGCTGGTCAATTCGCGAAATCATCACCGTTTCATTGACCGACTGATCTTCCCTGCCGATATAATAACGGTAAAAATTTTCATCCAGGTAATACATGTTTTTCACATGCATAAGGGGTTCAAACACATAAAGATTATCTACATAAAAGGTATGCTCGGGAAGTCTTATCCCACAGTCTCTAAGCAGTTTTGTCCTGAAGATCACGGAATGCATCAGAATATAATGTCCTTTGTGAAAACGCTTTACGTCTTCCCATCCAAACAGCCTGCTTTCCGGAAGGATATGGCGGTAATGCATAACTTTTTTACGTTTTTCCCCTTCCTTCTCATACACAAAATTGCTTATAAGCATGTCCAACGATCTGGCTCCGCCGGCAAGCTCTCTTAACACATCCAGAATTTTGAGATACGCTTCCTTTTTCACCCAGTCGTCACTGTCCACCACTTTAAAATACAAACCGGTTGCATGATCTATACCCGCGTTCACCGCCGAACCATGTCCGCCGTTTTCTTTGTGGACCGCTTTCACGATAGTAGGATATTTTGCCGCGTATTCATCGGCAATCGCAGCCGTATTATCCCTGGAACCGTCGTCTATAACCAAAATCTCCACATCCTCGCCGCCTGGCAGCAAAGACTCTATACACCCTGCCAGATAACCCTCCGAATTATAACTGGGTATCGCAATTGATAAAAGTTTCATAATCTGTTATTTCCTCCTGTTTTTCCTCTATTAATTTATCATTTCCCCGTAAAATATTCAAGTACTCCGTATAGGCTGCAAAAGCCGAGGGTATGGGGTAACGCTCCCCCGCTTCCCGCGGATTTACAAACAGCCACTCCGGTTCCCCTGCATCCCCCGGACAGGATGTCTCCTCTGTGTATAATTCATCCACCCGAACCGCATAACCTTTCATATGCCATTCCACATGGCTGAAAACATGCTTTGTTTCCGGAAGGCTTTTTATGTGAAGAGGCTGCAAACCTGCCTCCCGGCAAAATGCAAGCGCTTCCTTACGGTTTTTATACCCTTCTGTCATCGGAAATTCATACATTCCCGCCAGAAGTCCCCGGTTCGGACGTTTCCTTAACGCAACTTTTTCTCCGTCCAGTAAAAGAAATACGGTCTTCTTCTCCCGTCGCCTTTCCTTTTTGGGGGTTTTATGCGGAAACTCAGTTTCCCGGCCGTTTCGGTGCGCCTCACAGTATAATTCCCATGGGCAGCTGTCACAACGTGGCAAACCGCCGGGCACACATACCAGCGCTCCAAGCTCAATAAGAGCCTGCGTAAAATCTCCCGCACGCTCCGGGGGTATCATTTTCCTTACCCGGTCTTCCGTCTGTCTTTTTATCCTCTGGCTCAGCACGTCCCCGGGTTCCATGACCAGCCTTGCCATAACGCGCAGAACATTTCCGTCCACTGCCGGCTCCGGCTTTCCGAAGGCAATGGAGGCGATCGCCCCGGCCGTATAGCTGCCGATTCCCGGAAGATTTTTTAATGCTTCAAAGCTGTCCGGCATCTGTCCGCCGTATTCTTCCATGATAATGTGCGCGGCCTTTTGCAGATTGCGTACCCGGTTGTAATAGCCAAGTCCCTCCCAAAGCTTTAACAGAGTCTCCTCCTGTGCATCGGCAAGCGCACGGATATCCGGGAGTTTCGACATAAACCGATCAAAATAGGGTTTTACCGCTTCCACTCTTGTTTGCTGCAGCATAATCTCCGAAATCCATACCTTATAGGGCGCCGGGTCTTCTCTCCAGGGTAGAATCCTGCGGTTCCCGTCATACCATGAAAGCAGTGAACCGGCCAATTCTCCCCGCCCGCCGATACAGGTCCGCACCGGACTGTCAATCCGCATTTCCTGCGGCGTCACGGCACAATCATAAGCGAGAACCCGCACTCCGGCATCAGCCGCCTCACGCAAAGCCGCCGCAAACTCCGGCTGTGTCCTGCCGTTGGGAATAAAAAAATCTACGTCCTTCATCTGAATTACAAACATTACACAGGCCTGGTAACCGTCTTTTTGGGCCTCCATTAATTCTTTTAAATGTTTAACGGCCCGATCCGATGGAGCGTCAGGAAAGGACACCACTCCTCCTTCCTCCAGAGTGACGCCCTTTACTTCCATAAATATTTTCTGCTCCCCACTTTCAATATAAAAATCAAACCGTGAATTTTTGTATTTTACTTCCGGCTTTATCAGCGTAAGTTCAGGAAAGAGTTCCTTTTTTCGCAGCCACTCCTCCACCGCCCTGTTAGGCGCCTGGGAATCCATATTAATGATCCGCCCGCCCTTTTTTACTGCTACCAGGTCATAAGCGGTTTTTCGTCCTTCGTGGGCTCCCTCTTCCAAATAAACTTTGGCTCCCTTTTGTAAAAGCTCCCTGCAGCGGCCGGTATTCTTCACATGCACGGTTTCCTTTTTACCCAGCAAATCCACATATGCAATGAACCGGTTAGGACGCTCCAGAAAGACCGCTTCCACAATTTGTCTGTACTTCATATAAAACTCTCTTTCTCTTTTTGTAAGGCACACGGGCGGCAGGCACTACTTTGGACGCTTCCGCCGTATGTACGGCCTGATCGTCAAAAAAGATATGTGCGCCAAAAGCTTTAAGAATCTCCGCTTTATGAATTCCCCCAAGAAAAAATGCTTCGTCAATCCGTACATCCCATGCACGCAGCGTACGGATCACACGCTCATGGGCCGGGGCGCTTCTCGCCGTTACAAGCGCGGTGCGAATCGGCGCCTGCATCGGCGGAAAATCCTTTTGCAATCCTGAAATAGTTCTGAGAAATCTCGCAAAAGGCCCTTCTTCCAGGGGATTGCCCGCATTCAGGCGTTCATTCTCCTCAAAAGCCTGCAATCCTCTCTCTGCAAATATTTTTTCCGAATCCTCATTAAATAATACGGCGTCTCCGTCAAATGCAATGCGGATCTGCCCGATCCCTTCCGTTGTCTCGTAACCGGCGGCGCTTCCGCTGCAGATAATTCCCGCCGCAATTCCGGAATCTATGGCCTGCTGCACATCTTCCTCACAGGCCGATAAAAAAAGATCCGTCCGGAAAGCGTTCAGGTAAGGAGCCAGGGAAGCGCCGCTAACCAGAACCGCCCTGGAAATATTCAAGCCGTAATAGCGGATTGAATTAAATACTCTCAAGGATGTATCCGGACTGTTATGCGACATGATAATCACTTCTACGGTATTTTGATGACCGGGCAGCTCATTCATATTAAGAAGCGCTTTAACCAGTCCGAAACCCGGTCCTTCTTTAAGAATTTCATTTTCATGTTCTATCTGATAACGGCAATATGCCTCCACGCCTTCCTTTTCAAAAATTTGATTTTCTGCGCACAGATTAAAAAGCGCTCTTGAAGAAACTCCGATTACCAGCCTGCGTTCCAACTCATAAGCCATGCCAATCCTCCTTATTCTCTCCCTTTTGTGGGTATGGAATTCCGGACGGCCTTTAAGTTGATCCGCGTTATCTTTTACCGCATGCGGCTGCTTTCATACCGGTATTTGGTCATCAGGCAGTTCTTCAGTCCCTGAAACTGTTCTTCCAAATCCCCTTCCGAAAGTTCCACATCACAGGCAATCGCCATCGTCGCGAGCATGTCGCCGGTAATCCGGTGATGAAGCCCCGCCAGAATGTTCAGTCTCTGCTCATACGTATCCGCATCCAGAAATTCCAACACCATTGGGTCAATATTCAATTCCTCTTCCTGCGAACCGGTTCCCTCCTCCCGATTCAGTTCAAATCGGTATTCCTGCGATACATTCGGATATTTCTCCCGATCCACTCTTTCGGAAAACATGGCGAGAGGCCTCGCATAGATTTTGTGTTCTCCGTACATTGCCTGATAAACGACAAGCTCTTCACCCGTCTCCGAATGTTGTGCTACCGCTATAACCTGATACAGATTCCCTTTAAAATGTTTATATATTTCGTTTGCTTTCGGAATCCTCATATTTTCCCTCTCCTATTCATTTATATCATTTTTGCTGTCCTATAAACTTCCCTTAATAGTTTGTCAGACCTGCTTAATATTATAACACAGATACAATTAAAATCTCTACGCTCATCACATCGTTCATCCGTCCGGTTTTAACCGCCTCTTCCGCTTCCACACAGCGCTCCACGGCACGCCGCAGTTCATGAACCTTAAATTTTGCGGCCTGCGCTACATATTTGCCCGCTACAAAGCCCGGCAGTCCAATCTTCTCGCCGATTTTTTTCTGATCGAATCCTTTTGCTTTCAGTTCTTTTACCTGCAAAAGCATATTGCACTGTCTGGCTATCAGAAACAGGATCCGCATGGGCGGCTCCTTTAACGCCAAAAGATCATAATAAAGTTCCAGAGCCGCTTTCTGCCGCTTATCCGCAATCGCATTAATCATATCAAAAATACGGCTGCTGATTCTGGTCACGCAGACCGCGTCCACATCTTCCGGTAAAATGGAATCCCTGCCCAGACAATAGGAAAACAGCTTTTCCAGCTCCATACGGATATTCTCCATATCCGTACCTGTCTTATTCAGAAAATAGGACAATCCCTGCTGCGTAATCTGTTTGCCCTCCTGCTTAACCAGGCTTAGAATCCACTTTTTGAGCGTTTCCTCATTCTGCGCTCCGAATTCCACACAGCACCCGGCCAAAGCCGCCGCTTTATACAGCTTACTGCGCTTATCGACCTCCGTCTCCGCAAATATAAAAAAGGCGGTATCACAGGGCGCTTTCAGATAATCGGCAAGGGTTTCTCCGCCGCGTTTAAAAAGTCCGCTGTTTTCGATGAGAAGCACACGCCTTTCTGCAAGAAAGGGAAGCGTTTCGGCCAGATCTATAATCTGGGGAACATTCACATCCTTTCCCTCGCAATAATGAAAATTCATGGTGTCTCCATCCGCACAGAGGGCATTCTTAAGCCTGTCTTTATACTGCTTACGCAGATATGCCTCTTCCCCATATAATAAGTATACCTGTTTTAACTGTCCCGTTTTGATATCTTCGTTAATCCTTTGCACACCTGTTCTCCCGTTCCTTTCCTGTAAATTCTATTTTACATCACAAAAACATGTCTGTCATCTTTTTTCATGCTTATCCATGTCCGAATACGTAAAACCACATACGGCCTTTTCGCAGGGACACCGTTATAGCCCCGTTTTCCTGTGTCTGCAAAACCGGACACCCCTGTTCCTTAAGCCTTTCAAGGAGTTCTTCGTGAGGATGTCCGTAGGAATTATTTTCCCCGCAGGAAATAATAGATGCCTTTGGATTGACCTGCCTGAGAAACTGTGGGGAAGTAGAATATTTAGAACCATGATGCGCAACCTTCAGCAGCGTTATGTTCTTTATTTCGGCTTCTTCCATCGCCTGTTCCAGACGTCTTTCCCCTTCGCCTTCCACATCGCCTGTAAAAAGAACCGTAACATCTTCATAGGACAGATACAGCACCTGCGAAGAGGCGTTCTTTTCCCCTTCAAAATTCCCGGCGGGATGAAGGCAGGCCAGGGTAAGGCCTCCGTCCGTTACGCTCCCGCCTGCCTGTATGGTATAAACACCGGTTCCCGTTTCTTCGCACAGCTTTATCAGTTCCCGGTATTCGTCAAAAAATTCTTGCCTTCCGCTTCCCGCCAAAACCAGTTGGCGGATTGCCACGCCGCCCTTTTGTCTCTCCAGCAATTCCCGGATTCCATTTATATGATCCTGGTCACCATGGGAAATGAAAACTGCTTTTATTTCCCGAATTCCCTGCTGCTTCAAAAAGGGCAGAATCTGATAAGTTCCCACATTGCTTTTACTGCTGCTGCCGCCGTCGATCAGATATACATTGCCGTTCTCATTCTGTACACAGATGCCGTCTCCCTGGCCTACATCCAGGAAGGTGATTGTAAATCCGGGGCGCGGACGCAAAAACAATACGGTTATCAGAACCGAAAGCACAGCCATCCGCTGTACATACCGAAGTTTCCCCGAAACTGCCAGAAAGCATAAAAGTCCGGCGGTAAACACCGCAATCTGCCAGAAAGCAGGCTGCCCTGCAATAATGGTTCCCAGACCGGTCCATTCCGTAATATGGCACAGCTTTTCAAAAAGAGTCAGCGGCAAACAGATCCCCCGGGCTGCAATCCCGGCAAATCCTTTTATAGCTTCCGGCAGAAAAAGCGTAAAAATCCCGCCGCCCAGCACCACGCTCATAAGCGGAATCACCAACAGATTCCACATAATTCCCCACAGGGAAACCTCATAATAAAACCACAAAAAAACCGGCAGCGTAGCAATTGTAATGCTCACGCTTAAAAGAAATGAATTCAGTACGGCAATAACTTTAACATTTCCTTTTTCCTCCGGTACTTTCAGGCAGGGATACAGCAGACTGATAGCCAGCACACAGGTATAGGAAAGCCAGAATCCGCTGTGGTACAGATAGAGCGGATTTTTAAGTATCAGAAGCGCTGCGGAAACGGAAAGCGCCGTAAGCAAATCATAAGTCCGGCCCCACCACTCCGCAAGCATCTGCAGGCAGAACATGAATACCGCCCGAAATACGGAAACGCCCGAACCGATCATCACTCCATACGCCGCTATCCAGATTCCTCCGGCAGCAGCCGCCGTCCGCATGGGTACGCCGATTCTGCGCAGTCCTTTGTACAATCCATAACCAAGCAGCGAAACATGAAGTCCGATTTAGACGGTCAGTTGCTTACTTTATAGCATAAACTGTGATTATTACCCCTTTGCTTACCCCATATACCCCACTTTATTTATGGGGATATATTTTTCTTTACTTAGATTTCTGTTATTATTCTCCAAGCGTATTCTCAATCATATCAAGTGCATTTAATACTTGGATACACTCAAAGCGTTCTATTTCTCTGCTGCTTCTTCCATGTAACAGCCAATTTCTGTTAATGTATGGTGGCTCGATTTTATCTTCAAATTTATACTTACCGTCTACAAATAAACGATTTAAATATGTAATCATAGATGGATATACATTTAAAAAATAATATCTTTTAGTAAAAAAAGTTTTTGAATTTTCAAATTTTTGTTGCTTCATCTCAGCAAAGCCCTTATCAGAAAACTTTTGACTATAATATTTTATCCCCTCTGGAAAATGAGCCAATTTTGTAACCCTCACATCAAGCAATGCCACTAAATACATCGCTGCCGTTATGTAATCTTCCTCTTGAAAAAAATTCATTCCATTATAAAAATATCTTTTATATGGATTCGCTTCATATTTTCCCTCAAGATCATGACATATATTTTTTAATACCTGCCCATCATCCTTTTCAAAAAAATCTATTACGACATTGTGGTTTCCTCCGGCTATTGCCTCATGCCACTCATGTATTTCTTTTGGTGTAGCATGACCTGACACAATCCACCCTTCTGCTCCAAGTTCTTTAGAAATTTTCAATTCCCTTCCATACCGAGTTTCAAATTCGTTTTCCGATAAATTTTCGCTTGCTTTAGTTTCCTCTACAAATTGCTGCAATTCTTCATTCAGTTGAAATGATGTGAAGCTCTCTTTTAACTGTTCTGAAAGAACACTAAACTCTTTCATTTGCTTTCCCAAAGCAGAAATTTCTTTCAAGGTCTCTGGATTAAATTTTGCTTTCCACCCCTGCAATAAAGCCGCATTCATCTGTTGAATCTTTTCAACTTGTGGTGATAAATTTTTAACAACATTATTTAAAGCTTCTATATTTCGCCTATATTCTTCTGAAAAGAAATCATTATTATTCATTTATTAATTTCCTCCGCATCAATCTACTTTCTACTAAAAAATAAAATTACTCTTCTTGAACTTCCTCATCTTCCAAGTGTGCAAATGCAATCCAATTATCCTTAAATCGAGTATGAAAATCCCTCGGAGACATTGGCTTTCTATTATTGGGCAGCATCTCTGTATATATTGTATAAGCCGCTGCTTGAACACTGGTACGATGCTCGTTTACTAAATCTGCCATAAAATCTTTTTCTCTCGGTGTCATAATTTTCCTCTTCTCTCTCAGTAAAGAATACTGTGTGGTCGGTTTCTTATGATAGACAATGTTCCTGCCTTGCATACCATAAAAGAAATATTACCAGATATGCGCTGTTTTGTCGTGTTGAATTGGTGTGCAAACATACTTATTATTGCCCTGCTGTCTGTTGCACCGTGTGTAGAAATATACTGTGCGATTGCCTGTCTTATTCTGATATTCATTCAATCCCTCCTATACAAAACGGTATTGTGCCCTTCTTCCCGAATCAACCATTTTATCAAAAACAATTTGATTCGAGCATTCCTCTTCTACATATTTATAAAACTGTTTACCAAAAGCCCCTGCTGGTCCCCTTTGAAGATTCCACTCTCCTTCATACAAGTCTGGCAAGCAAAATGTAACAAACTCAGCATCTTCCTCATGCTTTGCCAATGCCCTCTGTACTGCTTCTGCCGGAGTGTAAATTGTTTTCAGATTAAAAAGTCTGTTACGGATGCAATCCTGCAACGACACTCCATCCTCTTTTGCCATTTTCACAAGTTTGTTATAATATTCATCACTCAATGCAAACCGTACTGTCGGCATAATTTCCCCTCCCTTCACTGTTCAAGCGAAACAATGCAATGCCGTGCATGAATTTATAATATCATGCACAGCATTGCATTGTCAACACTTTTTATAAAGTAATTTTTTTCTTTGTTCCATCCATGAATTCAAATTCAAAACGCCTTGCATTGAATACGATAATCTCCGTAATGATAAGCTGTGCAATCTCTGGCACAAACTTTTCAAGCGGTGGCTGTCCGAGCAGTTCAATCATCTGCTTTGCCCTTACCCTCTGCAGTTCCGTCCCTTCTTCGATTACGGCATACCAGTCAGCAAGGTACTTTTCCTTTTGCTCATAAAAAGCATTGAACGCCTTAACAAATGCCTTTTCCAAGTCGTCCTGCTTTATAATGGCATTCTCACACGCTTCTTCATTATATTTTCTGTAATTTTTGCACTGCCACTGCATGATTCCCCTGCTTTTCCATGCTTTTCTCGTGTAGGAAGCCCCGCAGTTCCCACAGAAAATCCGGTTGGTAAATGGATTTATTTCCGCGCCGTAACTGTAATTTGCTATCCCGTGTTTCTTCTTGAATGCCTCCCGCCGTTCAAATTCCTGCTGCACGGCATTCCACCGTTCCCTGTCAATTATCCCCGCATGGCTCTCTTTCACATAATACTGTGTCAGCTCCCCATTATTCTTAACCTGTTTCTTGGTAAGAAAGTCTGCGGTATAAGTTTTTTGAAGAAGCGCATCCCCCATGTGTTTTTCATTTTTTAATATCCCAATGACGGTAGACGAATACCATTTCGTCTGCCCCATGCAGCCGGCCACCCCGTCATCTTCAAGTCCCTTTGCTATGGTCTGCGGATTGTTCCCCCATAGAAACTCATTATAAATCCGTTCAATTGTAACTGCCTGTTCAGGATTAATTACAAGTTTCCCATCCTCGTCCTTATCATATCCGAGGAAGGTATTTGTGTTGATATGCATCTCCCCGTTCTTAAACTTGCTGCGAATGCCCCATTTGCAGTTTTCCGAGATATTCCTTGACTCATCCTGTGCAAGCGAACTTAATATCGTAAACAGCAGCTCCCCCGTGGAATCAAGCGTATTGATATGTTCCTTCTCAAATACAATCCCTATGCCTAAGTTCTTCAGTTTTCTCGAATACATAAGACAGTCCTGCGTATTTCTTGCAAAACGGCTGATTGACTTTGTGATGACCATATCTATTTTTCCCTGCTCGCAGTCAGCAATCATTTTTCTGAATTGCTCTCTTTTTTTGGTGCTTGTTCCGGAAGTCCCTCCATCTGCGTATATTCCGGCAAGCTGGTAGTTTTCATGGTCGCTGATGTATTTCGTATAATAATCGACCTGTGCCTCAAAACTGTGCATCTGGTCTTCCTGATCCGTTGACACACGGCAGTATGCCGCTACCCTAAGTTTCCTTACCGCCGTACCGCTGCTCTTTGTCCTGCTGCGGTTTTTCGCCGGAATAACTGTAATGTTTCTCTCCATGCCTGTCCTTCCTTTCCATTATATATACATCCTTCCCTGCAGTTACGTTCTTCTTTATAATCTCATCAGGAATTCTAATTCCCTGACAGAATAATTTCCCTTTATGCTTGCTTCCCGAACATACCCAGACAGCCTTGTCGGAACATACCACTCTTGTAAGCCTGTATCCGCATTTTCCGCAGAACAGGTTGTTTTTATATGGGTATTCCTCAAGTGTTGCTTTTTTCGGAAGTCCCGAATCATATTTCTTTTTTCTGTGTCTCCGTTTCCACGATGACTCTTTTATAAATGAAAATTCCTTTATTCCTTTGCTGTCGTCTTTCATCTTTATATAAATGTTCCCGTCAAACTCCCACCCCCTGATTACACTGTCGGGAACATTGACTCCTTCACAAAATTTCTTTCCATGCCGTTTTGTGCCGCTGCACCCCCAGTTCAGGCGGTTTCCATTACTGTAAATCCTGTAATAAAGCGGGAATCCGCACTCCGCACAAAAAACATGTTTCATGTACGGATAGTTTTCTTCCGTAAACTCCTCAATAACCGATCCAGCCGCAAGGTACTCCCGTTTTCTTTGTAGTGATTCCTGCGCCTTTTCCCACAGTGACTTTGACACAATCGGCTTGTGGTCGTTTTCCACATACCATGCGTCCGCTTCCCCACGGTTTTTGACCAGTTTGCGTTCCTCATTTACAAAATGCTTATGCATGATGTAATCGCCTTTATAAATTTCATTTTCCAAAATGCGGAACACTGCCGAATCCGACCACTCCGCACCCTGAACGGTCTTCACGCCTTCCGCATTCAGATGCCTCGTAATGGCTGCCGGAGTATAGCCTTCCGCAGCCATATTAAACATCTTTTTTACCCATACCGCTTCCTTTTCATCCGGCACATATTCCCCATTTTCTCCCTTTCTGTAACCAAAGGACCTCTCAAGATACTGTACGGGAATGCCCGCCTCGTATTTCCTTCTGTAAACCATCTTTGCGCCCTCACTCCCGCTTTCACTTTCCGCCTGTGCAAATGCGGCAATGATGGTAAGCATCAGTTCTCCCTCACCCGAAAGGGTATTGATGTTCTGCAGTTCAAAAAAAACGCCGACATTCTGTTCTTTAAGCTCCCTCGTGGCTTTTAACAGAACGGCGGTGTTTCTTGCAAACCGTGATACGGATTTTGTTATAATTAAGTCAATCAGCCCTGCTTTTGCATCAGCAAGCATTTTCTGAAATCCGGGCCGCTTTTCCTTATATCCGGATATGGCAAAATCATGATATACTCCTGCAAAATCATATTCGGAATTGGAACGTATCGCATCTTCATAATGCTGCATCTGATTTTCCAGTGAGTTTTCCTGCTCATCGGCATCCGTTGACACCCTGCAGTATGCACATACCCGAAGTTTTTTCTTTACCTGCCCGGTACCTGTCTTTTCAATGATCTCCATGCTTTCCCTCCTCTCTTGTTTGGTATGCTATATATCACTCTTTCTGCCGATAATAGCAAGCACTTTTTTGACCGTTCATCTTCCGATTATTGGCAGACGGGCAAAAAAAGTACCGGGCAGAATTTTGATTTTTCTGCCCGGTGTGTGCTACTTCATCAGCTCATTTACCCTTGCCTGTACTTTTCCGTAATCATATCCTGCGGCTTCCAGTTTCCGCTTTCTCTCAGAGCCGTTCCCCCATCTGCCCTGAATGACCTCCTTCGCCAGTTGTTCCACGGACTTTTTGTCCGCTTTCTTCCCGCTGTAGAGAACGCTGCCGTTCTCATCAAACACAGAGTACCCACTGTTCTGGTCTGCACACTTCTTTGCGTTATCAAGGTTTTTAAATGCGCCTTTCTGCGATGCGGCATCCGCCCAAGACTTACGGACACGATACCACGGTTCTGCTGACGGAGTTTCGGATTTCGCCGTCTCCGCTTTTTGGCCAAGGATTCCATTTAAGATTGTCAGTATCTTGCCGCCATACCCTGCTCCGGCTGCCCATCCTTTGCCGTTTGGATTTTCCTTCTGTCCGAGCCACTCCACATACTCCGCACAGCCCCTCTGCACATATTGGAAGCGTGGATCGATACACGCTCCGTTCAGCGCATCTTTGGAAGCATACGCTTTTAAGTGCTGAATCTGTGCCCGTATGCCAAGCTGCGGCGTGTCAAAGGAATTTCCCTTCATGCCGTTTGATGTTACGCCCATCCCACAGAAATTGTTCTGCGAAAGCGTGACGTCAGAGCCGGAAAACGTGAAATTCCCTGTTTCAAGACATGACTGTGCAAAAGCGATGTCGCCCCTCACGCCTTGTGCATTTCCCTCCGAAATATAAAGCGGAATCATGTCAAGGACGGACTGTGCCGCGGACGGATTTTTTGCCCTGACATAAGCCTTCATCTGTGCTTCTACTGCCACTGCATTCCCCATTATCTTCGTAAGCTGATTTTCCGTTTTTGCGCTTATTCCATAATGTGAAGCGATACATTCCGCTTCGGCTTTGGCAAGCCTTTGCAAATTGCCGTCATCCGAGAGCCATTTCGTCATTTTCGTGTTTGTGTGGAACGAATGCTCTAAAATAATGCCCGGCGTGCCGACTGCTGCCGCACCGCGCAGTACCCCGTAGTATTCCCCGTGATCTCCCCTGCGTGTTGCAGTCCTTCCGCTTTGTGCTGTCCCCATGACCTTCTCCACGGTTTTTACGAGTTTCAGCCCGATGTCCGTGCTGCTTCCGTCTAAGAGGACATATGCCACCGGGTAATCCACGCCTTCGTTTACCCCGTTTCCCACTGCATTGGAATGGATGGAAATAAAGAGGCTGCAGCCTTTGGAAGCCGTGCCTCTTTCATAAAGTCCCCTGTCCGTATTCTGTTCCTCCCTTGTCGACACGACTTCAATGCCGAAGGCTTCCAGTTCCTTTTTCAGATATTTGTGGAGCTTCCACGTCATATCCGATTCATAATAAGATTTCACTGCGGGGCTTTGGTTGTATTTCCCGTAATGCCCCGCATCAAGACAGATTCTTACCGCCATGTTACTCATCCCCCTTTTCATCGTCATCCGCACGGTCATGCAGCTGCTTTAATACAAGTTTCAGTTTTTCCGGTATCGGCAGTCCGAGATGTCCGGCATTCTCCAGAAGGGACACGCCCTCATTGGAAATGTAAAAGAAAATTACCGCCGTCCTGAGTACCGAGCCTGTCCCGATTACCTGCACGTCAAGGATGTTTGCAATTCCCACCAGAATAAAAATCAGCACTTTCCTGCAGATTCCCTTAAAGCCCACCTCGCTTGACAGCTTTTTGTCGCTTACCGCACACATTACTCCCGTGGCATAGTCTGCCGCAACAAACACCACCAGCGCTATAAGCAGCCCGTCGCATCCTCCGAGAAAATAACCGAGCCACCCTCCGATTGCGGTAATGACAAATTGAATCATGTTCCAGAATTCCTTCATAATACGTTCCTCCGTTTCCTTAAATTTTTGTATGAAAAAAGCAGCCCTGCGGCTGCCTGTTTCCAGAGTTTACTGTTCCTGTAAGATATAAGTGATTTTCATTGTTTTGTCTGCGGTCTTGGTAACCGGGGTATCCAAGTTATTTATGGTCGCAAGATAATTACACATCATGTGCCATCCGGCAGTTGACCATGTCCCGTAATCCGCAAAATACAGTAACGGCTCATTTCTTACCGGAGTAACATTAACCTGATGGCTGCTGTTAAAAAGAGACTGACACTCCGGCGTTATGACTTCATTTGCGGCCGTATCTGCAATCCGGAGCTGGCTGTTTGTATTCTCATAATAAATTCTTCCATTAATGACAAACTTCGGGACGGCATCAATGTTTGACGTATTCGTCCGTTTGAATTTTACGGCATTGGCAGGATTGGCTATCTGAATCTTATACAGTTCATACGGCGGGTTATACCCTTTCAGGAAAAGATCCCCATCCGACACAAACATATTCCAGTTATTGTCAGAACGCAGATATTCATCCGTTGTATTCGTCACCTCGTACTGCCTTACTTTCCACGTTCCGACCTTAATCTCGGTAACAAGACATGAGGCTTCCGGATCTATCCTGTAATTATTATGCGTACAGATATACAGACAGTCTGCAGCAGGATCATAATTGTACGAACAGTACCCAATCCGCAGTTCCAAAGCAAGTTCATCCGTTTCAATCTCCTCTATCAAAGGCTTGGCACTGTATGGATTGTCGAGAATGGATACCGACTTTAGAAACGCTCGTCTTTTCGTGATATGGATATGCCTTTTGTCAGCAACTTTAAAGTAATATACACAATCCTTTTCCCTGTCTATCAGGAATATCATCTCCGTAATCCCAGCCGTCATTCCCGAATGCCTGCTGCTTGTATTTGCCCCCGTATAATTGGGATGGACATACTGCAGGGTATCCTCGGCTATGGACTGCATCAGCGGATAGCCTGTGGTATAAAGCGCATCCCTGCCGCCGTATGACGTAAATCCCCCGTGCTTATGGGTAAGGCACACGCTCGCAATCGTACCGTTTGCCTGACTGGTCGCAAAATCATAAACGTATTTCACATACCTGTCCTTTAAGTTTACCTCCGATTCCGTCTGGTTGAATCCGCCCCTGCACGTGTTCTTTGTGTTGTTCTGTTCCCCATAGGCGGCACATCCCGTGAGCCCTGCCCCCGCAGGAGGGAAATAATTATCCGCATTTTCCGGTATCTGTGTATCAAAGCACAGGATTCCGCCAAGCAGTTTTGCGTAATACGGCACAAATTCGTTAAGAAACCTGTTCGGCCGTTTTGACAGCCCAAGCGGTTTCATGATATCCCGCAGTGCGTTGGTTACCATGTTGCTGTCCTGAAAGGTTTCCACTTTTCCGGTATTCACATCCGTAAGTTCAATTTTGGTCATTCCCTTAAACATTGTCATCATCTCCGTTTCTGTAATTCATTGTAAAGGAAGTAAGCGATGCATCCCCGGACAGCCAGAAGCGGAATGTTATGGTCTTTGTCTCCGTAAGCCCTTCATAGAGGGCGTCCATGTCCGACACAAGAAATACCGCAAGCGGCTCCCCTTCCGTAAAACTCTCCCCATCATAACTGTACTGTATCGTGACGTTACCGCTGTATTCCGCATTCAGCGCCTTAATTCCAAGCACCGTCCCGTCTGATAAATCCGCCGTGCATTCAATATACTGTTCCGGCGGAGTCCCCGTAATTATGGCAGTCAGGGGATATGCCCTGCTTTCGCTCCAGCTCAACACCGCAGGAACGTCAAGTCCTTTTATGAGCTGCCAGTCCGGAAGTTTTGTAAATCCCTTCTTCTTAAACAAAAGCGCCGACAGCTCCGTTTCTTCCAGTGCCGCAAGAACATCCTCTTTTTCTCCCGTTTCCTCATTGATGACCTGTGTTTCCATCGTGTATAAAACGCCGCCTTCATCCTTTATGAGAAGCCGGTATGGGACAAGCAGGTCAATCGGCGTGTACTTTATTTCAAACGTCCGGCTTTCCTCATAGTATTGGAATGTGATGTCCGGGGACTCCGCTTCTGGCTTCGTGAACGTATAATTTTTATCCGCCGTAAAACCGAACGCCCCGTCATAACAAAGCACCGGGACTGCATGCATATGGAGGGAGATGTCCCCCGTGTCCCAGAACACGAGGTCGTATTTTATCTGGTAATCCGCACCGGACGCACCATAATATGACCACCCTTCCCATCGGATTTTCAGGAAACGGTAATAATTGTAAAGAGTTCCTTCCTCCCTGTAGAGGGAACGCATCCTCGCATCACGGTTATTTAACTTAAGGTGTACCGAGTCCGTCCCAAACCCCCAGTAGGAATCTCCGTGTGCATATATGGACGGCACGGCTTTTCCTAAAAACTTAAAAAAATCCGCTCCGCTTACGGCAAGCGTACCGCCGTCATAATTGTTGCTGTCCTGTAAAAGACATGCCATGTTCGTAACGCCGGCCGAGAATATTTCATTCACGCTGTTGTAGTTCATAATAGAAACTCCACTCCTTTCACTCCGTCAAAACCGGAGACGTCAGCCGTGGTACTGCAAAGGAAGCCCTCGTCAATTTTCCCCGGCTCTGCCCCTATTGTCTGCATGTCCTCTGCCTTCAGTTCAAAGCGGCCGTTTTCCGTTTCCACGGTTTCAGGCACATCGACAAGTCCCTCAAAAGCGCTGATGCGAAACTGCATACGGAATCCGGGAGTGTGCCCGCCTATCCTGACATCCTCCACGCTTTCATAGAAGGAAACGTCAACGTCCAGCTTCTCCGCATAGCCCAAGTCAAGGGAGCGTGGCTCGGACTCCTCCGAATAGCGTTTTCGCAGGACAAACCTCTCCTCACTGTTTATCGTGACATATCCGTTGTATTTCGGATTCCCCCTTACGCTTGTCAGGACAAACGTGCGGAGGATTTCCGAAATCCATGTGCGGCCGCTGAATGCATCCACGCCGAAATTCTGTCCGGTAATCCGTATATCGCCAAACGTCTGCGTGATGTCGTGCCTTCCCTGCACCGGGAATGTGACGGACATGGTGTCATGAAACACATCTGCCGCAAACGGCATATCGCTGATTTCCACAAAGCCGATGTTCTCGTTGATGTTGATTCTTCCGTTCCAGTCGCCAAGACCTGCCGCAAGCCCCTGTCCGCTTATGGTCGCCCGTATCTGAGCCTCGCCGATTTTTACCGTCCCCTCGGAAATTTTCAAGTACATGGAAAACGTGTTGGAGCTGTTTTCAATGACCTTTGAAATAGGAAAGAACAGCGTTACGATGTGTTTTCCGTAAAGACATGTCTTTACCGGCATGAACGTATCTATGGTTTCGTTATTGATTTTATATATAATGGAAAGTTCCGGCAGCCCTTCCGGCTCCCTGTCCTCCCCCTCCTGCTCAGTCTTTACGGCTTCCAGAAGCATCTCGCAATGGAACGCCGCCGTGGTTTCCTCCGTTGCGGTAAAGTCAATGTCCATGACATTGGTAAGCGACTGCCCGATTGAAAACGGGCTGACGTTCACGAAACTATATATGATGGTCTTTCCGCTTTCCACGGAATTAAGAAGCCCTGCGATGTTCTTGTCGTTTTTGCTCTTTGCCACGGCAAGCCTCGGATTTTTCCCCACGCACTTTAGGGAGATCTTCCCGTTGATCTTGTACTCGATTCCCGTAATGCAGGAAATTTTTGTCCCGTCCGCATGGCCGCCCGTGAATTTCAGCACATCACCCGGCTCAAGCGCCGGATTTCCTATGGTCGAACTGTCAAACGGCACATAGTTTATTTTCTGAAGCGCCGTTAAAATCTCCCTGAGCATCTTTTCCCTGACGGACTTCAGCCCGAACTGCATCAGCGGATTGATTCCGAGATTCATGGTAAGCGCATCATCCGTTTCCAGTGCGACATACTCCGCCGCCTGACTCATAAGGTTGGTGGATGAGATTGCCGTGTACCTTGTGACAAAATCGGAATAGCTGCTCTCATACCTCTCCTCCTGTGGGACAGTCCAGACGGGGGAATTTCCGTACTGTTTAAGTTCCAGTTTCCCGTAACGGTCTATCCGGCAGAAGCACCCCACGGTCTGCGCCACATAATATATAAGGTCACGGAATGTCTCCATGT
>ERZ779637.704-NODE-704-length-19226-cov-7.087632_pt1 | contig 19226 bp, 15 predicted proteins | sample MGYA00514196_ERZ779637 | MGnify/ENA primary metagenome ERZ779637 (study PRJEB29562, sample SAMEA4376700) | mouse gut metagenome | isolation source: Cecum | study: EMG produced TPA metagenomics assembly of the A DSS colitis mouse model was used to assess the...
ATTCATGGGAAAGCCCGAGGTTTTCCTCCACGGCCTCCAATGTCAGCCAGCCTTTTTCTTCCCCGGATTTCCGGCCTTTTTCAAGCTCGTTCATCAGTCGGATTGTTGCCTGTGTCTTTTCATAATCCTGTATGTCAATAATTGCATAGCGCCCCCGGCCGTTTTTTGTCAGAAAACAGGAGCGCCTACCGCTATATCATGCAGTACCTTGCTGTAATTGCGCAGATCGGAAATCGGTTTAATGTTTGGCATAAATTACAACACTTGGCAAAGGAATTATAAGCCTTTTCTGCCTGCTGCAGGAGCGGACTAACGCATGATATCCTCTTTCAAATTACATATTTAACTTAAACTTTGTCATTTCCTGCTGCATTTCCGTGGAAACCAGAGAAAGCGTATCAATGCGGTCCGCTACGTTTCTGATTCCCAGAAGCTGTTCCTCTAAGGAATCTGCCGCTTTATCCGTTAACTCCGCCGTATTGGTGGAAATATCCCGGATTCGTTCCACCGCATGAACTACATAACGGTTGCTTTCATGCATTTCTCCTACCAGTTCTTCCATACTGCTGACGGATTCTTTTGTCTTTTCTGCCAGCGTATGGAAATCGGCAAAGGTTTCCCGCACCTTTCCTACCGCATCGGTCTGCCTTTCAATACTTGCGCGGATGGTTTCTATATTCCCGACGGTATCCGAAATATCCCGGCACAGCTCCCCGATAATTTTTTCAATGTCGGCGGTTGCCGCCGTAGAATCGGCCGCAAGTTTTCCGATGGATTCGGCCACAACGGAAAACCCTCTTCCCTGTTCTCCGGCGCGTGCCGCTTCAATGGAGGCATTCAGGGCAAGCAGTCCGGTTTGGGAAGAGATTTCATTGATTGTACTCAAAATACCCGAAATTTTCTGCGACTGTTCTTCCAGCGACCGAATCTTTTCAAAAGATACGGCCATGCCCCTTGACGCGGCTTCGTTCTGTTCCGTCAGCTCCGTAACGCTTAACATGCCTTTTTCACCGGACTGAATTGTGTTTTGCGCATCCGTCAGCAAAAGACTGCTTTTTTCCTGCAGCTGACCAAAGCTTTCCTCCAGGGTTTCGGCCCGCATAAAGACTTGATTAATTTCCGAATTCTGTGTTTCCGTGCCGTACGAAATTTCCCGAACAGCCCGGCTGATGGAATCCGCGTCCGCTTCAATATTTTTCAGGCGTCCGGAGCTTTGCACCACTTCTCCGGTAATACCGGTAATTTTTGAAAGTATGGAAGATATTTTTGCGGTCATTTTATTAAAACTCTTTGACAGCGTACCGATTTCGTTTCGGCTGTTCTCCGCCGCCTGCATCGTAAAATCTCCGTCCGATGCATTTTTGATCAGTTCCGTAATTGAGACGATCGGTTTTGTCAGCCTGTGGGCCAGCAGAGCGATTACCAAAACGGCGGCCGCGATTATCAAAAGAGCCACGATAATTGCAATAATAAGAATCTGATATACCACAGCCATAGCTGAAGTCTCTTTGTGGAGCGTGATCACGGACCAGGAATCCGATTGTCCCTTTAAGGGGATCGATGCATAACTCACAAAATAAGCTTCCCCATCGTTTTTTATTTTGCGGCTTCCGGAATTCCCCGCCATAACTTCAGAAATGATTTTCTGGTAATCCTCCGAAACCGTTATGCTTTGTTCTTCCGTTATGATACCGCCGTCCGCATCCAACAGCGGCTGCCCCGCTTCATCCTTTTTAGATACGGTTTTAGTCATAAGCCTGTAATTATACAACTCCTCTATCTGTGTGCTGTCCGGATGGGCAACTACAACCCCTTCCCCGTCGATGACAAAGGAATATTCGCCCTGTTCCATATCGGAAAATTCCTCAATCAGACTCTGCAGATAATCCAGCTTCAAATCTACGGCAAAAATTCCGGTCAGTTTACGATCCTTATACATGGGAAAGAAAATCGACGCACAGGGCATACCCGTATTCACGGAATAATAGGATTTGGAGATAAAAGCCTTCTGTTCTTCCATAGTCTGCACAAACCACCAGCGTGTGGAACGGTCTGCGAGCTCGCCGGAGGAACGTCCCGTCTGCATGCCGTCCGTTCCCTGAATGTAAAGAAGCTCCAGATAAGGATTCCGGTTTACACAGTCTGTCAGGATAGGAGTCTGTACTTCTGTTTTCATGGTCAAAATACTGGGATTTACGGACAGTTCTTCTGTAATTCCGTAAGCGCCGTCCAGGAAGGTAGCAATATCGTTTGATACAAGCAGCGATTTGTCCCGACCCCGGCTATATATTTCATCTTCATATGTTTTCGTAAAAATAACGGCTATGATTCCCGTCAGACATACTGCCAGTGCGCATACAATTGCAATCAACGGAAAAAGCAATTGTCTGAAAATACTTTTTTTCTTCATTTGATTCTCCTGCCCTGTATTATTTTCATTTGTATTGCGCCCCCTTAAACTAAGAAAGATATCCTTTATAGGATATCACAAACCGGAAAAGAAATGAAGAATAATATTTTCTTTTATTATTACTTGACAAGGGGGTTATACAAGTGTATAATATGTTATACAAACGTATAACAAGGAGAAATTATTCCATGAGACATATTCAAAAAAAACTGGGAGAAGCAGAACTGGAAATCATGCAGGTAATCTGGGATAGTGAGAACCCTGTCACTTCAAATTATATTTTAAAAGAATTACAGGGGCGTAGGAAATGGCCGCTTTCTACCCTGATGACCTCCTTAGCGAGGCTTGCAGACAAAGGATTTGTCAGTTGTGACCGTTCAACGGGAAGTAACTTATATACATCCATTATTTCCGAAAACGAGTATAAAGCCGGAGCAAGTAAGCATTTTCTTGAAAAGCTGTACAACAATTCCATACAGAATATGATAGCTACCCTGTACAGTAATAAGGCAATTGAGGCTTCAGATGTTAAAGAGCTTCGGAGCTTTCTGGATAAACTGGAGGAAGAACAGCCATGACAAAAGTTTTTCTTTCTGTTTTGGGAGTTTCCGTATCCGTCAGTGTGATGATTGCCGTGCTGCTTCTGCTGACTCCGTTTTTGAACAGGCGGTATGCCGCAAAATGGAAGTATTGGATCTGGGCTGTGCTGGCATTGCGCTTAATCCTGCCCTTTGCCGGAAACAGCAGACAGCCTGCTGCAAATATGATGCCCTATGAGGAATTACAGAACATGGCGGGGGCGGAAAAAGAAGATATGGATACCTTGACTGACAGGACATCTCCCGGGAAGATTATTGTGGAGATCCCTGCACAGCTGACAACACCGATTGCGCCCCGGATCGAAAAGACCGGCAGGCATATTACCCTGCTTGACGCAGCGGCTTTTGTCTGGGCGCTTGGCGGTCTGCTTTTCACAGCGGTACATCTGTTCAGCTATTTTCGTTATAAGCGTCAGATCTTAAAGAACGGAAAAATGGTAAAAGACGGGGAGGCCTTATGTCTGCTGTCTGAATTGAAGCGGGAATTGCACATAAGGGAAACCGTGTCCGTAATGGAGTACGCAGATGCCTTAAGCCCTATGATCATAGGCTTTTGGAAGCATATTCTGGTTCTGCCCGAAGAGCGGTATAAGGCGGATGAGCTTTATTTTATTATGAAACATGAGCTTGTTCACATGAAGCACCGGGACATGTATTTTAAGCTGCTTTTTGTGATGGCAAATGCAATTCATTGGTTTAATCCGTTTGTCTGGATTCTGCAAAAAGAAGCCGCTGTTGACATAGAATTATCCTGTGATGAGAGGGTGACGCAGGGGACTGAATATGCTGTGAAAAAAGCCTATACGGAAACCTTGTTATCTACACTTCACAGGCAATGTGCAGCAAATAAGAAGTACAAAAAAAAGACTATATTATCCACGCAGTTTTACGGAGGGAAACGGATTATGAAAAAACGATTTAAAAACATTTTGATAAAAGCAGGAAAGAAAAACGGAATTGTCCTACTGCTTTGTTCCATTTTTTTAACCGTCAGTCTGGGGACCCTGATAGGATGCTCTACTATACAGGAAAATGTGGTGGAGACACCCGGTCCGGCGGAAAGCGAAGAGGTTCGGGGTGATGCCTCCTTATCGGAGTCCGGCAGTACTGCACCTGGAGAAGAACAGCCCTTGGACGACCGCTCCGTTTTTATAGGAGACCTGACGCTTTCACTATATGAAGTCAAAGAGGATATGCTGGCAAAGCTGAAGGAAGCGGGTCTGGATTATACGGAACTTAAACCGGATGACCCGGAGGAAGCCAAATATAATTCCTGTTATGCAGTCGATGCGTGGATGCAAATCTATTTTCTGGATGATGTATGCGTCCGGTTAAGGCTGATTGGCACAGATTTTGAAAATTTGAGCGAGACTCCGCAGACAGCCAGGGGTATACACCCCGGAAGCACCTATTCCCAGATGGTGGAACAATACGGAGAGCCCTATGAATCACATAAACATGTAGGCACAGAGGTATATGGGTTATGCCGCTATTCTTTGGACGATCGCATCAGTTGCATCTGTGAATTTGGAATTCCGGGAGAAAAGTCAGATTCTATTTATTATGTAGATCTATATGATATAAGTCAGTTTCCTGTTTATGATTATGGGGAGTACCTGGAATCCATGGAACAAAATGACGGAAAAGTCCTAAATAGCGGGTGGCCCATGCATATTGACGTGACTCCGCCCAGCCTTCAGGAGGATATGTCTCTTGGTGCGGATTTTGTAATTTTGGATTATGCGGACGAAAACATTGTAATTTTCCATGGATACTTCGGTTTGTTCGTATATGACAAAGAGAAGAAAGAACTGGCCGGGGCGGTGGATCTGGCTGCAATCGGATGTGACTCCACGCAGGGGGATGATTACTGTGAAATTTGGGTTAAAGAGGATGGAAGCAGAGTTTATATGTCGCCGATTACCAGCAATATGATGTATGTCTATAATGTGACAGAACAGAGCCTCGTTATGGAGCCCTTTGACATCAGCGGCATAGAAATGTTTGACTCCTTTATAGATCCCAGGGATCCGGAATATATGGGGATAATCACGTCCGGACGGGATATTGAGGGCTTTATGTCCTTCAGGGGCGCTGCGGTTGCGGGAAGCGATGGAAGAATCCGGTATGGATATCTCTTATCTTTAGATACGGTGGGGAGTGTCCTATATGAAGAAGTCGGATATTTGGGGGAAGGATCTTACGAGTACGAAGACTATCAGATTTTTGAATGAGCTTAAGGAGAACGAAATTGAAAAATACAGACTTTGATTACAAACGAATTGCGCAAGGTTACAAAAACCGGCCATATTTACACAAACAAGTAATTGAAAAGTTCCGAAAAGATACCGGAGAACAGCTTTTTTCACTGGGCCTTGATATCGGCTGCGGAGCCGGACTGTCAACGAAAGCGTTAAAAAATATCTGCGCCAGGGTAATCGGAGCCGACATCTCTGCCGAAATGATTCAGGTTGCGAAGGAAGTCTGCGGGCCGGACCAAAATATAGAGTACAGAGTCGGAAGTGCGGAGACGATTTCCATAGGAGAAGAAAAGGCGGACATTGTTACGGCCGCCGGCGCCATACAATGGATAGACAGGGACCTGTTTTTATCAAATATGGCACAAATTATGAAACAGGAAGCCTATTTGCTGATTTATGACTTTGCTATTTCCGATGAGATGACCGGCAGCGCCGCTTATACGGACTGGTGGCATAACCAATACCTGAAAGAATTCCCCCGGCCTTACCGGAATGAATCGGTATGGAAAAATGAAGATGTGGCATGCCATGGCTTCCATATGCTGGAGCAAGCCGATTTGAATCTGGAATATTTTTTCAGTCAGGAAGCCTTTATACAATTTATGATGATCCAGTCAAATGTTAACGCGAAGATCGACGGTGAGGGAAGAAAAGAAGAGGACGTATATCAATGGTTTAAAAGTACGCTATCCCCTGTTTTTCATGAGAGTGAGCAGCGTTTGCTATTCAAAGGATACAGCTGGTATCTTCGCAGGTAATATCTTGTTTCCCTGTCCCCTCTTACAAGTACGCAAGTTTTTAATTAAAATATGCATCTCCAGATGCATTTTTACAAAATATGCATCTCCAGATGCATTTTTTTAAAATATGCATCTCCAGATGCATTTTTGTTGTAAAAAAAGGATGTATGTGTTATACTTGCAGTAGCATCGGAGGTGGTTCTTATGTCTTTCTTTTTTGACAATAAACCTTATATTGCAATTATAGGGGATATGAAGATGTCAAGAAAAATGGAGGAAAGAAAAGAGGTACAGGTACGTCTGTCTGATGTATTACTCAGGATAAATGAAACTTATAAGCAGGATATTGTTTCAAAATTTACGATCACTTTGGGAGATGAGTTTCAGGGATTATTGGCTAATGGTATAAACGTACTAAGGATTATAAAAGAATTAGAGAGGGAGATGTTTCCGGTACAGTTTCGGTTTGGTATCGGCATCGGCGCAATTACTACGGATATTAATTATGAGATGTCAATCGGCGCAGACGGACCAGGGTATTATTTTGCAAGAAAGGCAATAGACCATTTGAAAAATAACGAACAAAAAAGCAAAACTCCGGCATCTAATATAAGAATTGAAGCGGATCAGAAAGAAAGTGAAATTTGGGATTTACTGAATGTTATTTTTAGTTTAATTAACGTTATAGAAACGGAGTGGAGCGACAGGCAGCGGGAATTTATATACGAAATGGAAGGAAACGGCGGCAGTCAGAGCGAATGTGCAGCAAGACTGAACGTTACACAGTCTTCTCTTCAAAGAGGTTTAATTAACGCCAATTATTACGCTTACAAAAATGCGATTAGAAAAATAAGTAATATTCTGAAGGAGATAAGACACGATAATGTATAAACAGATAGTAGTCCTTTACCTGACCGGACATGTATTGGGAGATTTTTATTTTCAGTCTCCCAAAATGTCTGAAAAGAAAGATATAGAATACGGAAGCGTTATTACGCATAGTCTTCTTTATGCATTATCAATTCTGCTGGTAAGCATGCCCGTATTAAATCTGAGAATACTATTCTATGATCTGGTTATCTTTATATCACACATGGTTTTCGACAGTCTGAAATTCTTCCATATCCGAAAGGCCGGTAAAAAGTACCGTGAAAAAATAGTTTTTATTCTGGATCAGGCAGCCCATATTGCGGTGATTATGTTCGCAGCATATTTGATTATCTGGACAGATACTAAATTAATAGTGCATGATTTAATAAACGATTATTTTGTATTTTCAGGAATTTCAAAAAGAAGGCTTGCAGAATGGGTACTGATTTTACTGATTGCTCACAAACCGGCTAATATTATTGTTCAGAAACTGATTGGCGGATATAAACCAAAAGAGCCGAAGGCAGAATTTAAAAAGGACAATAATGTGGGCAGATATATCGGTACGGTTGAAAGACTCGTTATGGTACTGTTACTGTCGGTACAGCAGTATGCGGCCATAGGACTTGTTCTGACGGCAAAATCCATTGCCCGATATGACAAAATATCCAAAGAAAAAGAGTTTGCGGAATATTATCTGCTGGGAACGCTGATAAGTACTCTTATTGTTATTGTATGTGTATTATGTATACTATAAGTAATTAAAAAAGGATAGACTGAAAGGAGCGATTCTATGAAAACTGTTATTATCGGCGGTGTGGCGGCCGGAACCAAAGCAGCCGCAAAACTGAAACGGGAGAATCCCGGGGATGAAGTAATTATCTACACAAAATCAAAGGATATCTCCTACGCCGGCTGCGGCCTTCCCTATTACATTGGAGGCGCCATTGCCACAGAGAAGGAATTAATTGTAAATACGCCGCAAAAATACATGGGCCTGACAGGCGCCGTCGTACATACAAACAGCGAAGTCACAAAGGTTAATCCGGTTCAAAAAAACATCCTGGTGAACGGCGAAACCGTTTCCTACGACAGACTCATTATTGCGGCCGGCGCTTTTCCTGTCGTTCCGAACCTGCCCGGAGTCTCGCTGCCCGGCGTTTTTACTGTCAGGACCCCGCAAGACGCTATTGCCGCGAGAAAATTTGCCGAAGACAATCACTGCCGCAGAGCGGTGGTGGCCGGCGGCGGCTTTATCGGACTTGAGGTTGCAGAGAACCTCATGGCAAAAGGCATATCCGTTACGGTTGTGGATATGGCGGATCAGCTAATGCCCAATATTTTTGATTATGATATGGCGGATTTTATACGGCGTAAACTGACCGAAAGCGGAATGAGTATTCTTGTAAAAAGCGCTCTCCGGGAAATAGAAGGAGAAACAGCCGTTTCCGCCGTGAAAACAAGCGCCGGCGAACTACCCTGCGACCTGGTAATTCTTGCAATCGGAATCCGTCCTGCTACCGCATTTCTGGAGGGAAGCGGCATTGAAACGGAAAAGGGACTGATTATAACCGACGAATACCAGCGTACAAACCTGCCCGATATTTATGCTGTAGGCGATTGTGCCATGGTCAAAAACCGTATAACCGGAAAAAAGCAATGGTCGGCTATGGGTTCCACCGCCAATATTGCCGGCAGGGCGCTTGCGCTTAATTTAAGCGGCGAAAAGACACAATATAAAGGCGTTCTCGGAACCGGCGTGGCCAGACTTTCCCCCACACTTTCCGCGGCAAAGACGGGACTTACCGAAGCCGCCGCCAGAGAGAACGGTTACGACGTCGTGTGCGTGACCTGCGTCAGCGACGATAAGGCTCATTATTATCCTGATTCCTCCGTTTTTATTACGAAACTCATTGCGGACCGGCAGACGGGAAAGCTTCTGGGAGCGCAGATTCTCGGAAGCGGAAGCGTCGATAAAATGGCCGATATTGCTGTGGTCGGCATATCTATGGGAATCAAAGCGGAGGATTACGTTACCATGGACTTTGCCTACGCGCCTCCCTTTTCCACTGCCATTCATCCCTTTGCGGCGGCCTGCTCCATCCTGGTCAATAAAATCAGCGGCAGATTTACAACCTTTACCCCTTCCGAGTACGCGCGGGGCGAGGCAAAAGGTTATACCCTAATCGATGCGCATCCGATTCCCGTTCTTCCGGGCGCCGACTGGATTGATTTTGGAAAGCTGGATGAACTGCAATATGACAAGGATGCCAGACTGCTGCTGGTGTGCGCAAGGGGAAAAAGAGGATACCTGCTTCAGAATAAGCTGCGCCGTTTGGGATATGAAAATACCCGCGTACTGGAAGGCGGCGCAACCTTTAATGTAATATAAAAAAAGCCTTATTATCATATAGAACCAACTTGACAAATAAATGATATTGCGATAAAGTAAAGCTGTCCGGGAAAGCGGGCAGCTTTTTAAATCATCCATGAAATTTTCATATTTCATGATACGGAATCTCTCAGATTCTACAAATTCCGGCATTATCAGCCACATTTCAGTATTGCAGGATTTACAAAAAAAATTATAATGGAGGTAGTACATGGCAGATGAACGAAATAATGTGAACAGGGAGTATAAAGACAGATTGTTCAAGCTGGTCTTCCGGGAGAAAGAGGATCTGTTGCAGTTCTACGGGGTTTGTTCTATTTCGCGGATTTGTACAGAAAAAGGATGGCGGGGCATGACAGAGATATTTACAGCAGCAGGCAGGTTCAGCTGCCTTTTCCGCAGTTTATAGTTTTCTATAATGGAATAGAACAACAGCCGGAACGCCAGATATACCATTTACACAGCGCTTTTCCGAAAGGGATGAACATAGGAGGCGCAGCGATTGACTGTCATGCGGTGGTATTAAATATCAATTACGGACATAACCGAAAGATTATGCAGAAGTGCAGGAAGTTAGAGGAATATTCCATTTTTATAGGAAAAGTAAGAGAATACATAGGCAGGAAAATGACGATAAAGGACGCCATCGACCGTGCTGCGGAAGAATGTATTAACATTGGAATACAGGAAGCAGAGCGTCGATTTTCCCTGCTTACCCAATATTTGCAGAGGGATGGAAGAATTCAGGAGTTAATGCTGCTTACTGATGAGAGTATTCGAAGGAAATTATATAAAGAATATAATTTAATATAATAAAGAAACTCCATTAGCTGATGAATGTATGGAAGATGGAAATTCCGTTAAATGGAATGTGATTATTAAATGAAAAGAATCTTCTTATGGGCTATTCATACTATACATACAAATATTTATAAATTTTATTCAGACAAATATAACTGTACCCTGTTATGAATAATGTCCATTACCTGCCGTGCAGTTTTTGAGCCTGGCCGGAATGTGCCTGTTTCTTCTATCAGGATATCCAGTATTATTTCTGTTTCGTTATCATAAATTTCAGCCGAGCGAAGTACATCCCACACAGAATCATATTGTTCGGATGAAAGGGATAATATATCATCCGGTGTAGCGTTTTCCGCTTTTTTGTGCAGGTCATCAAATAATTGCTCTAATGTTTCATAGCGGACAGGATAACCGGAACCGGGACGGCCGTTTAGCATAATTTCTGCCAGATAAGCCTGCTGTCCGTCGGATAAGAGGTATTCTATAAATTGAATGGCGCCATCGACGGCCGTACAGTTACGGTTTACTTCCAGGATGCTTCCTGTCAGACGGTGGCCGCTTGAACGGTCTTTGTTCGGAAAACCAATGTAAATCTCATTGCCCTGAAATAAATCTGAAGTATATTGTACTGCAGCGGGGTCCATGGTATATACAATTTCTGTCAGACTTTCTTCCATTGTCCCTTGTCTGGTATCGTCATGGGAATAACGGGCCACAAAATCCAATAAATCGCATCCCTCTTTTTCGTTTAAATGGCTGATGCGGTTTTCCCAGTCGATCAGTTCGGTGTATTCCGGCGCAATACCAAGCCAATAATAAGAGTATGCCATATCAAGCTGCCGGATTATGGTTTCCGCGTCGCTTTGCTCCATACACTGCATTGCTTCTTCCAATGTCCAGCCGTCTCTGTCCCCGATTACCTCTTGATTTGCGGCCAGAGTTATCACATTAAAAGCATAAGGAATTCCATAATACTGTTCTCCTGTTTTCCCAAGCTGCGTTGCGGAGGAAAAGAACACGTCTTCATAAGAACGGAAAAATTCCGTTAAATCCAACAGATAACCCATTTCCGCACCGGAGCGGAGCTTTACTACGGAAGTATTTAAGATATCCGGTCCTTTACCTGAATTCAATTCGGCCTGTATTCGAGTCCGAAAATCGTCCGGTGTTTCGTTTACCGGACATGTACGCAGAATTATTTCATACTCGTCATTTTGCCTGTTAAAGTCAACAATTGCTTTCTTAAGCCAGGAATCGGCTGATACGGTGGCCAGTTCCAATTGCCGTTTTGTTGTTTCGGATGATTTTTCTACGGTCAATTCGGCAAACCATGTGCTGTTGTCAATATAATGACATAAAATCAAAGGTGTTCCGTCTTCCTTTACCGATATGGACATTTGCCTGACGGGTGCGCTTGTTTCCTGTGTCATACCGGCATCATAGAAATTATAAATTTCCGTATAGCTTTGCTCCTCCATAGAAAATTGATAAATCCCCATTTGGTTGCAAAGATATCCATCTGCAGGGGAAGAAAATGTAATACAACTGTTATCGCCGCTTATGAAACAATTGCTTCCGCCTCCTTTGTCGGTAGCATTACGCGTATCAAACACAGCCTTTTCATGCGTTTCTTCCCATATACTGAAGCCGCCGTTTTGTACCGTGAAAGTCCCTCCCTGTACAGACAGGAAGGAATTATCTATTCCTATAAAATATAATGTTCCGGAAAAGGGATTTTCCATAATCTGCAGAATTAAACCTTCCGCTTTTTTCATTGCCGAAGACTGTTCCTCAAAGCCGGAATTATATTTTAGAAACATTTCTTCATTTGAAAAAAATAAATCTTCGCTGTTATTTTCATACCATTGTGAAAACATGTGCCCGGAAAACAATTCCGTTACCGGTACTCCGGCGGACATTTCTCTCGTGGAAAAACCCTCGACCTGACTCCATTTTCCCAGATAATTACCGCTGTCACCACATAAAAAGAAATGTACTGTACCATACGAATCAACATAGGGATTTTCTATCAAATAATGTATCGTTTCACCGCTTTCGGCAGCAGCGCCGGGTAATGAAGACAATTCCAGCGGGAAGGTTGTCCATTCCGTATAAGGAGACGAAAGAACTTGTATATAATACCTGACAAGGCGGTTATTTCCCGCTTCCGGATATATTTCCGTCATGCGGTAAAGATTTCCGGAAGCCAGGGTTTCTAACAGAGTGTATTTTTCACTGCCTTCAGGATATAAATCACCTAACGCTTCATCCGCGTCGGGCAGGGTAATATTTTTTAGGGTATATACGGTTTCCGTTTCCGGCGCGTCGTCTTCTGTCCGTTGTGTTTTCGGCAGGTCCTTTGATTGATTTGCAGAGCAGGAACAAAATAGCAGACACAGCGCTATTCCAGTGGATATAAGTTGCTTTCGCATTAATTTTCCCCTTTACTTTTTGAACAAGTAGTTAGTGTGCTACGCTGTGAGCCGTGTATGATGTAGAATATGTGCTGATAACCGATGTACAATCATTGCATAATACTTTGTAGTGATCGGTTACAGTTGTTAAATAACATACTTTTCCGGTTCCGTATATATGGCTTCCGGCATCTGCCTTTGTGGTATATGACCATACCGGATGACCACCGTTCGGATGCCCGCATGCTGCTTTTACAGTTAAGACGTTTCCATTAAGCAAAGCACATATAGTTCCAGCCATAAACAATAATGCTATTTTTTTCATGAAATATCCTCCCTTGTATGTGTATTTTATTACTGGTTGCTTAGTGCGCATCTAAGAGCAAATATAATTATAAACTCATTAATTAATTTTTTCAATACAAATTTATAAATAATAATATTAAAGTTACAATAAATGCATAATGGAAATGCAATTACAATAGCAATATTCACTTTATACACTTCTGCAGCGCAAACAAAGCAATCACATTGGGGACCACCATTACCGCGTTGACCAGATCCGTGCACTGCCACACAACTCCCAGCGGAATCACCGCGCCGATATAAATCATCACAATATAACAAAGCTTATAAAAAGAAATAAACCGCATGCCAAACAAATATTCAACGGCCCGTTCCCCAAAATAAGACCAGCCAATCAAAGTTGTAATCGCGAATGCCACTAAAGCCAGGGAAAGAAACGTATTTCCTCCCACCGGGAGATAACGGAAAGCGGCCGCCGCCAGTCCCGTTTCGTTTACGCCCTGAACCGATTCCGGATGCACCATCATATTCGTTACGATCACAAGCCCCGTGAGCAGACAGATAACAACCGTATCCCAGAAAACGGCAGTCATGGATACAAAAGCCTGGCGGGAGGGATCCTTCGTATCCGAAGATGCGGCCGCAATCGCGGCAGTTCCGATGCCCGCCTCATTCGTATACAGGCCCCTGGCGATTCCATACCGGGCCGCCGCAGTCAGAGAATAGCCTGCCGCGCCTCCAAACATAGCGGAAGGATCGAAAGCGCACCGGACAATCATACAAAGCCCCGGAACCAAAACCGACCGATTCAAATATAATAAGATAACACATCCGGCAATGTAGAGAAAACCCAGCGCCGGGATCAGTTTCATACATACCTTGCTGATAGACCGAATTCCGCCCAGCAAAACCATTCCCGAAACGACTGCCGCCGCAATGCCCACAATATGAGGCGATATTCCCCAGGTAAGAGAAGTGGTCTGCGTCAGAGAGTTTGCCTGTGTGGTACACCCCACGCCAAATGCAGCGACCAAAGTGCACAGCGCATAAAAGCGCGCAAGCCCCTTTTTGCCAAGCCCGTTTTTTAATACATACATTGGTCCGCCGACAAAGACCTTTTCCCTGTTTTTTTCTTTAAACAGCGATCCCAGATAACATTCCGCATAAGAAGTGGCCATACCCAGGACCCCCGTCAGCCAGCACCAGAAAACCGCGCCCGGGCCGCCTAAGGCCACCGCGGTCGAAACGCCGATAATGTTTCCCGTTCCCAGAGTCGCCGCCAGAGTCGTAGCAAGCGCGGCAAAAGGAGAAACCGGTGTATTCTTTCCGGACGCGGACTGTTTTTCCGGCGTTACCGATAACTTAACGGCTTTTATAATATGAATCTGCGGAAAGCGAAGCTTCATTGTAAAATAAAGATGAGTGCCCATCAGCACAAAAAGCAAAGGACAACTCCATAAAAAAGTATTGATTTTCGATATAAGGCCCAAAAACGTTCTCCCCGTCAGCCTATTCTCTATATCCTATGAAATAAACTTCCGGAAAATTCAGAACTGTTCCTTTTACCCCCAATTATGCTATAATTAAAGAAATTACCGACGATACAAAAAGTCAGGGAGGAATGCCATGCGCTTTCTGGAAAATCTGAACAATTATAATGCATCCGTGATCTTAAGCCTGGCGCTGATCCTTTTTACCGGATTTCTTATGACCAGAATCACAAAAAAACTGAAGCTCCCCGACGTTACCGGCTACCTTTTTGCGGGCATAATTATTGGCCCCTACGTTTTAAACCTGATTCCCGCATACGTTCTTTCCGGCATGGATTTCATTACCGACATTGCGTCCGCATACATTGCCTTCGGTGTGGGAAAATATTTCAAACTGGATACCGTAAAAGCCCATGGAAAAAAGATCGTAATCATTACCCTTTGCGAAGCCGTGGCGGCGGCTTTCCTTACTTTTGCAGTTATGTATTACGGCTTCCGCCTGTCCTTTTACTTTTCCCTGCTTTTGGGCGCTATTGCTTCGGCTACCGCCTCCGCCTCTACGATGATGACCATTCACCAATACCATGCCAAAGGAGAAATGGTAGATATCGTTTTGGAAGTAATCGCGCTGGATAACGTAATTGCCCTGATTGCCTTCAGCATCTGTTCCGCGGTGGTCAGCCAGATGGAAGGCAGCGGCGGACACATGGGATTTTCCCTCTTTCTACTGCCCGTTTTAAAAAACCTTCTGGTGATTGCTGCAGGCGGCGTCTGCGGTTACCTGTTAAAATGGATTATCAGCGTCAAAAGAACGAAAGACCACAGCCTGATTCTTATTAACGCAGTGATTTTTGCCATTGCGGGACTATGCTCCTGCATGGACGTTTCACCCCTGCTTTCCTGCATGACCATGGGGATGACCTATGTAAATATCAGGAAAGACAAAAAAATATTTAAAGAAGTTAATCACTTCAGCGCGCCGGTCATGCTGCTCTTTTTTGTATTGTCCGGCACAAAACTCAATATTCCTATGCTGATTACCGCGGGAGCCGTTGGTATGGCCTACTTTGCCGTACGCATCGCCGGAAAATACGGCGGCGCATATTTGGGCTGCAGGCTTGCAGGAACCGATGTTTCGGTAAAAAAATACCTGGGACTTGTTCTGATTCCTCAGACCGGCGTGTCCGTGGGCCTGGCCGCTTTGGGACAGCGGCTTTTGCCGGAAGAATCGGGGATTCTGCTTTCCACCATTATTCTTTCCTCCGGCATTTTATACGAAATTGTGGGGCCTGCCTGCGCTAAAGCGGCGCTGGAGCTGACACATGCGATTGAGAAGAAATAATGTAAAACAATGTAATACATTTTATTGACAATGTTTGCGATAATTACAAATTGGAGGACCTCTATGTCTTTTCAGGGAGAAACAAAAGAAAAAATACGAACCGGCCTGCGTGAGCCGAAACATTACCGGGTTATCATGCACAACGACGATTTTACATCCATGGAATTCGTGGTAGAAATTCTGACGGATATTTTTCATAAAGAACAAGCGGAAGCGGAACGCCTGATGCTTACGGTACATCATAAAGGAAAGGCGGCAGTCGGTTCCTACCCTTACGATCTTGCCGTCACCAAAGTGCAGACGGCCGGAAAACGGGCGAAGGAGGAAGGTTTTCCCTTCCGGATGACCGTTGAGGAGGACGAATAATAATATGCATATATCCGAAGAAGTAGCGGCAATTATTAACGCGGTTTTTATATCCGCCAAAAACGCACGGTTTGAATATGTAACGCCGGAGCAGGTATTATATGAAATCTGCCGGAACCGGTTATTCGCGCAGGCATTTGAAAACTGCGGCGGCAATGTAAAAGAACTGAGCCGCAGCCTGCAGATATTTCTTAAAGAATATATGGAATCGGTTCCTGCCGGAGCCGAATCCATGCCGGAGTTTTCCCAGGGAATGGGCGCGGTGCTGGCTTACGCATGGGAATCGGCGCAGGGCAGCGGTAAATATACCGTGGAGCTTCCCCACATTCTGCACGCCATGTACCGCCTGGAAGAAAGCTATGCCGTCTACTACATGCGCCTGCAGGGAGTAGAAGAGGCGGAGCTTCTGCAGGAAATGACGCTGACCAATGAAGAGTTCCGGGACGGGCGGAAAGAGGATGGGCAAGACACGGAAAAGAAAGAAGAATTTTGGAGACGGTACGCTCTTTGCCTGAACGACGAACCCCAAATGACCGGCCCGCTGATCGGCCGGACGGAAGAACTGGAGAGAACCATGCAGGTTCTCTGCCGCAGGGAAAAAAACAATCCTCTTCATATCGGTGAACCGGGAGTAGGGAAAACCGCCGTTACTTACGGACTTGCAAGACGGATTCGGGACGGGCAGGTTCCCCCTCCCCTGAAGGGAGCCAGAATTTTTTCCCTGGATCTGGGAAGCCTTCTGGCTGGTACACAGTACCGGGGAGAATTTGAGAAACGCTTTAAAAAGGTTATGGACGACATCAGCCGGGAGCGAAGTCCCATTGTTTATATCGATGAGATTCATAATATTATCGGCGCCGGCGCCGTAAACGGCGGAAGCTTTGACATCTCCAATATGCTCAAACCCTATCTGGCGGCGGGACATATCCGCTTTATCGGCGCGACAACCTATGAGGATTATAAAAAACACTTTGAAAAAAGCAAAAGCCTTGTCAGGCGTTTTCAGAATATTGAGATTAAAGAACCGGATATTGCGGAAACCATCAAAATTTTAAACGGCCTCAAAAAAGATTACGAAGAATTTCACGGCGTGGTATACGAAAAAGGCGTACCGGAGTATGCCGCCGAAATGAGCGCAAAATACATCCATGAACGATATCTGCCGGATAAAGCCATCGATCTGCTGGACGAGGCGGGCGCATACCGTCGGCTGCATCCGCTTTCCAAAAAGAAACAGACGGTAAGCAAAGGACTGATTGATGAAATTCTGTCAAAAACCTGCAGAATTCCGAAACAGACCGTGGAACAGGGAGAAACGAAAGCCCTTGCCACCCTCGAAAAACGTCTCAAAAACCGTATCTACGGACAGGATGAAGCCATCGCCCAGGTGGTGAACGCAGTGAAGTATTCAAGAGCGGGACTGCTGGAAGAGGGAAAGCCTTTGGCAAGCCTGTTGTTTGCAGGCCCCACCGGCGTCGGCAAAACGGAAATAGCCAAAAATCTTGCCAAAGAACTGGGCGTTAAACTGATTCGCTTTGACATGAGCGAATACGAAGAAAAACATGCGGCGGCCAAACTGATCGGCGCTCCGGCAGGCTACGTAGGCTATGAAGAAGGAGGACTGCTTACGGAAGAAATCCGTAAACATCCCCACGGAGTTCTTCTGCTTGATGAAATCGAGAAAGCGCACCCTGACATTTACAACATTCTTTTACAGGTTATGGATTACGCGACACTGACGGATAACCAGGGAAGAAAAGCGGATTTTTCCAATATTATTCTGATTATGACTTCCAATGCGGGGGCAAGCCGAATTGGAAAACACGGGATCGGTTTTCAGGGACAGGACGTGAAAGCCGACGTAATTTTAGAAGAAGTAAAGAAAATTTTCCAGCCGGAGTTTCGCAACCGCTTAAGCCGGATCGTCGTATTTCACGGCTTGGATGAGACCATGGCGGAGCGTATTGTTGACAAAAAACTGGCTGGACTCAAAGAACTGCTCAGGAAAAAGAACGTGGAGCTTTCCGCCGATACGCAGGCCAGACGGTTGATCCGCAAAAAAGGGATCAGCGCGGAATACGGCGCGAGACAGATCGAACGCGTCATACAAAACGAGATCAAACCGCTTCTGGCAGACGAGATACTGTTCGGAACATTAAAACAAGGCGGGAAATGTCGGCTGACCGCCGCAGAGGAAAAGTTTCTGATCCGCTTTCCATCATAATCGAAAGGCATGGATATAAAATGGAATCGATTAAAATTTTAGTCGTGGAAGACGACATGGATATTAATAACTTACTGGCAAAAATCCTGAAAAAAGCAGGCTACGAGCCGGTACAGGCTTACTCCGGATCGGAAGCCTGGCTCCGGCTTGAAAAAAATGCGGTGAAAGAATACTCCCTCATTCTGCTGGATTTAATGCTGCCGGGACTTATGGGGGAAGAACTCATCGAACGAATCCGGCAGACAAGCAGAGTTCCCATTATCGTACTGTCGGCAAAGTCTTCTCTGAAAGACCGGGTGGCGGTTCTTGATCTGGGGGCGGACGATTACCTTACGAAACCCTTTGAAAAAGAAGAAGTCACGGCCCGGGTAAACAGCGCCCTGCGCCGTTACCTGCAGTTTTCCGGAGCCGGAGAAGAACCGGATAAAACGGAAACGATTTGCTTTCAAAACATTACCCTCCATATCTCGTCCAGAGAGGCAAAAGTCAAAGGGGAACCTCTTGCGCTGACCGCTCACGAATTTGATCTTCTAAGCCTCCTTATGCGGTATCCCGGAAAAGTATTTTCCAGAGAAAGCCTTTACGAACAGATATGGCAAAACGGCTATTACGGCGAGGATAACACGGTCAATGTTCACATCAGCAACTTAAGGAAAAAGATAGCCGCTCTCGATCCGGATACCGACTACATTAAAACCGTATGGGGTATCGGCTTTAAGCTTTAAACTTTCTTTAAACTTTCTTGCGTACTTATTAAACTTTCTTAGGTTATACTTACAACATCAGCCGGAGCAAACAGACGTCCGGTAAAACCGAAGAAGGAGAGGAAAGCAAAATGAGCGGCACAGGAAATAACATATTAGTCAAAACCAAAAATCTGACTAAACAATACGGAAAAACAACCGCGCTGGACCATGTTGATATTACCATACGGCGGGGCGATATCTACGGACTGGTAGGAAATAACGGCGCCGGAAACACCACCCTTTTAAAGATACTTACAGGCATCAT
>ERZ779637.705-NODE-705-length-19215-cov-15.058038_pt1 | contig 19215 bp, 18 predicted proteins | sample MGYA00514196_ERZ779637 | MGnify/ENA primary metagenome ERZ779637 (study PRJEB29562, sample SAMEA4376700) | mouse gut metagenome | isolation source: Cecum | study: EMG produced TPA metagenomics assembly of the A DSS colitis mouse model was used to assess the...
GGGCGGAAAATACGCCGCCAAGACAGGCGCGGGGAGATGCTAAACAGGCTCTTATGCTCATTTCCCCCGGACAATGCACTCCAGGGTCTGGCCGTCCACAGTGGCGGTGACGGTGGTGGTGCCCTTGCCGGCCCACTTGACCAAACCGCTCTCGCTGACCGTGGCCACGGCGGTGTTGGCGCTGGACCAGACGGCGGGGCTGTCGGTGCCCTTGACCTTCAGCTGCACGGTCTCCGAGGAGCCGAAGGTGAAGTCGGTCTTGTTCAGGCTCAGCTTGGCGCTACTGACCCAGGGATCGCCGGTGATGGTGACCGTGCAGGCCACGCTCTCCTCCCCGGCCGTAGCGGTGATGGTGACCGTGCCGCCGGCCTTGCCGGTGACAGATCCCCCCTCCACGGTTGCGATGTTCTCATTGGAGGAGGACCAGCTCACCTCGCCGGCGCCGCCGCTGGTGGTGAGCAGGGCGGTCTCCCCGGCGGCAATGGAGAAGGAGGTCTGGGAGAGGGTCAGGGGACCGGCGGGCTCCGGCGGGACATCCGGCTGGGCGGGTGCGTCCCCACCGGACGGATTGGTCTGGTCCCCCTCCGCAGGGGCTGCGGGCTGGTCCGTGCTGCCGGGGGCCGGGTCCGGCTGGGCGGGCTCGTCCTCCTCGGGTTTGGCGGGGGGCGGGTCCGCGGCCGGGTCCTCGTCCGCCTGGACCGGGTCCGAGCGGATGCCCATGGCGTCCGCCACCTGCTCGCCGAAAAAGACGTAGCCCACCACGCCCAGGATAATCACCCCGGTCAGCAGCAGCATGATCCCGCCCGCGCCGCCGCTGCTGTCCCGCTGGCGCTTCTCCACCCGCTTGCCGCTCCGGCGGCGCAGGGGCTTGCCCTTTTTTATGGCCGCCTCCTCCTCGCAGAAGGGGCAGGTCCGGTATGTATCCGAATATTCTTCGCCGCACTTGGGGCACTGGCGGTTGTTCATAGGTGGGTTCCTCCTTTACGTATATGCTCTCATTTTACATAATACCTAGTTTTTTGGCGGTAGTCAACCGCCATTTTTCAGTTTTGACGGGATTTGGGAAAAAATGTTCCCCCGCCGCCTTGCTTTTCTGCGCCGCTGACTCTATAATAAAGGGGAAACCCTGTCGAAATCCAGGGAATTTGGGGGAGGACGCGCTATGACTGACACAATTTTTATCGGCATCGCCGGCGGCACCGGCAGCGGCAAGACCACGCTGACCGAGCACATCAAGAAGCGGTTCGGTGACGCGGTGGGCGTCATCTACCACGACAACTACTACAGGGACCAGACCGGAATGCCCTTCGAGGTCCGCTGCCGCCAGAACTATGACCACCCGGACGCCTTTGAAACCGATCTGATGGTCCGCCACCTGAAGGCCCTGAAGGCCGGGGTGAGCATCCAGTGCCCGGTCTACTCCTACACAGACCACAACCGCACGGACAAAACCGTGGAGATCAAGCCCGCCAGCGTCATCATCGTGGAGGGGCTGCTGATCTTCCAGAACCCGGAGCTGCGGGATCTGATGGATATCAAGATCTTCGTGGACACGGACGCGGACGTGCGCATTCTCCGCCGCATCCTCCGGGACGTGAAGGAGCGGGGGCGGAGCATCGAGTCGGTGGTGGAGCAGTACCTCACCACGGTCAAGCCCATGCACGAGCAGTTCATTGAGCCCTCCAAGCGCTTCGCAGACATCATCGTCCTGGAGGGCGGCCACAACCTGGTGGCCCTGGACATGATTATGCAGCGCATCGCGGGCCACATCGGGCGGCAGGGGGCGTAGCGGAAAATCCCGCCGCAGGAGAGCTTGACAGGCCGGGATTTTTTTGCTATACTCCAAAACATACTGCGAGAATGTATTCGATCCCCCGGCCGGAAGGAGGTGGGCCATGGCCCGGAACAAGTACCCGGAGGAGACGGTGGAGAAGATCCTCCAGGCGTCCAGGCGCCTGTTTTTGGAGAAGGGCTACGAGCAGACCACCATCCAGGACATTGTGGACCAGCTGGGAGGCCTGACCAAGGGGGCCATCTACCACCACTTCAAGTCCAAAGAGGACATCATGGACGCCCTGGGAAACCGGATGTTCGCAGACCACAACCCCTTCGAGGCGGTGCGGAACCGGCGGGATCTGACGGGCCTGGAGAAGATGCGGGAGGTGGTCCGGATCACCCAGGCCCCGGACTGGTCCCAGCTGAGCCGCCAGTCCATGCCCCTGCTGCGGAATCCCCGGATTCTGGCGGAGAACATCCAGAACAACCAGAAGCTGGCCACACCCCTGTTCATGGAGCTGATGGAGGAGGGGCTGGCGGACGGCTCCATCACCACCCGGTATCCCCAGGAGCTGGCGGAGCTGCTGACGCTGCTGCCCAACCTGTGGCTGGCCCCGTCGGTGTACCCCGGGACCCGGGAGGACATCCTGCGCCGGTTCCGGTGCCTGGGGGAGATGCTGGCCCACATGGGCCTGCCCTTGGTTGACGGCGAGATACTGGCTCTGGCGGAGGACTTTTTCCTGAAGCTGGAGCAGATGCAGGAGGAATAGAGCCGCCCAAGGGGACGGCTTTTTTCCGGGAAGAATACATTCGTGCGTTATGTATGATAAGCGGCTCTGGAGGCCGCTTATCATACACCTAATTACATACCAACCAAATGTATTAAAGGAGGCCCCTCATGTCCCAGAAGCTTTTCAACCGCGATTTCACCCTGGTTGCCATCGGGCAGCTCATCTCCCTGTTCGGAAACGCGATCCTCCGCTTCGCCCTGGCCCTGTACGTCCTGGACGCCACCGGGTCTGCGGCGGTCTTCGGCACCGTGACGGCCATTGCCGTGATCCCCACCATCCTCCTCTCCCCCTTCGGCGGAATCCTCTCGGACCGGGTGAACCGCAGGAACATCATGGTTTCCCTGGACTTCGCCACGGCCGCCCTGGCGCTGGGCCTCGGCCTGCTGCTCTCGGAGGAAAACGCCGTGGCCCTCATCACGGTCACGCTGCTCCTGCTCTCGGTCATCCAGGCCTGCTACACCCCCTCCGTCAACTCCAGCGTCCCCCTGCTCCAGGCGGAGGGGAACCTGGTGAAGGCAAACGCGGTGGTCAGCCAGGTGTCCATGCTGGCCAATCTCATCGGCCCGGTTCTGGGCGGCGTGCTCTACGGCTTTTTCGGGGCCATGCCCATCATCCTGGTCAGCGGCGTGTGCTTTTTCCTGTCCGCCGTGCTGGAGCTGTTCATCCACATCCCCTTCCAGCCCCTGGACGCCAAGACCAGCATCCTCCAGATCGTAAAGGATGACCTCCGGGAGAGCATCCGTTTCATGACCAGGGAACAGCCGGACATTCTGCGCATCACCCTGATGATCGCCGTGTACAGCCTCTTTGTCGTCTCCACCATCACGGTGGGCCTGCCCTACATGATCCGGACCGTGCTGGGGCTGAGCAGTCAGCTCTACGGAGCCGCCGAGGGGCTCATGGCCGCCGCGGGCATTGCCGGCGGCATCGCCAGCGGCTTTCTGGCGGGCCGGCTGAAAACCAGCCGGCTGTACTGGCTGCTGGTGCTGTCGGGGGCGGCCCTTGTCCCGGTGGGGGCGGCGTTTCTGCTGGACTGCGGCCCCATGACCTGCTATATTGTCATTACAATCTGTATTATGGCGATGCAGCTGCTCATTGCGTTGTTCTCCATCTTCATGCTCTCCCTGGCCCAGGGCCGGACCCCCAGCCATCTGCTGGGGAAGATGACCGCCTACATCATGACCCTGACCATGTGCGCCCAGCCGGTGGGGCAGGCGCTCTACGGCGTTCTCTTTGACCGGTTTGCCGGGAGCCTGTATCTGCCCCTCATCGCCACCGCCCTCATCGCCGCCGCCATCGGCCTGGCCTCCAGGGGCCTGTTCGCCAGACTGGAGCAGTAGCGGGAGCAGAGGAAGGCCCCCGCGCCGGAGCGCGGGGGCCTTATGTGCGCGAGGAGCCTTAGCAGCAGCTGTCATTGCAGCCGCAGCTGCAGTTGCAGTTATTGTTGCAGCTGCATCCGCAGTTGCAGTTGCAGCCGCAGTTATTGCCGCACCCGCAGCTGTTGTTATTGCAGCCACAGTTGCAGCCGCACCCGCAGCTGGAGCCGCAGCTGTTGCCGCTGCCGCAGCAGCAGAACAGGATGATAATCAGAATGATTATCCAGCAGCAGCCGCCGCCAAAACCGTTGTTGTTCCACATAAAGCAATTACCTCCTGTGAGTTGTGAGGCAATGTTCGCGCCTCAGTTCATCATATGCAGGAGGTTCCAGGAGGTGTCAGCGCAGGCGGGGAGAGTTTACCTGGGCCCCGGCGAGCTGGTCTCCTGTCAGGACCCCGGCTGCCTCCAGGCGCTGAGCCAGGGTCTGCCGGCTGCCGCTGAGGGGCATCTCCAGGCTGTAGAAGGACATGTAGGCCACGTGGGCCCGCAGGAAGGGCTCGGCCCGGAGGGCCTCGTACTCCCGGCTGGTCAGGGCCCCGCAGTCCAGGGCCCGCTCCAGGGCCGTGGCGTAGTCGTGAACCCCGGCCACGCTGTAGCCCAGCGCCCGGAGAAGAAACTCCTGGTACTCCGGCGCGGACAGGGGCTGCTCCGTGCCGAACAGGGTGGGGGCCACGCCGTTGGTGTAGCCCCGCTGGTAGGCCCAGGCCGCGTACCGGTCCAGCCAGGGGGGCACGTCGGTGAAGGGGTGGGCGTAGGTGCAGCCCAGGGCGCTGTCCTCCTCCCCCAGCAGGCGCAGGAACATCACCAGCCCCTGGCCGCGGTTGGGAACCAGATGGAGGTCAAAGCCCTCCCCGATGGAGGACCCTGTGCCCCGGAACAGGCCCAGATCCCGCAGGGCCCGGGCGATGGCGAAGTAGTCCGGGTCCCCGCAGGAGGGGGAGAGGGCGTAGCTGCCCTCGTAGGACACCACGGCGGTGGGAGAGACCACGGTAAAGGAGGCCAGCGCGTCCTCGGCTGCCAGGTAGCGGTGCCGGAGGGACAGGGTCTGGCCGGAGGAGACCTCGCGGCCCTCGGTGACGTCCACCACCGCGCCGCTGGTGATGGTCAGCCGGACCTCGCCGGCCAGGGGAATCACGGACAGGCCCGTGGAGCCTGTGAGCACGTCCCCGGTCTTCAGGGCGGCCTCCCGGGGCTGGGGGGCGAAGCTCTGGCCGGAGGAGGCCAGCAGATTGTCCTTCATGGCGTCCAGCCGGGCCTGGGCGGCGGCCTGCACCTCCTTTTCCATGGCCTCCAGGCGGCCCTCCAGGGATACGTCCAGAGACTGGGAGAACGCGCCCTGGAGGTGGGAGAGGGAGAGCAGCGCCGCGTCTCCGCCAGCGGCCAGGGCGGCGGTGAGACACAGCCCCAGTGTCAGCAGGAGCGCGGCGGCAGTACGGGTTTTTTTCATAGAAACTCCTTTGGAAGGGTCATCGCTCGGTGATCCGGTAGCTGAGCGTGAGCAGGCTGTCGGCAAAGTGTACGTCCTCAAAGCGGACGCCGGGATCGTCGCTGGACAGCTCCACGTTGGTAAAATTCCAGAACCCCCGGACGCCCAGGTCAATCAGGCGGTTGGCGGTGGCCTGGGCGGCGGCCTGGGGCACGGTGAGCACCGCCACGTCCGGCCGGTGGGCGCGGACGAACTGGTCCAGCTCCGTCATGTCCAGAATGGGCGTGCCGGCCACCCGGGAGCCCACCAGAGCGGGGGATACGTCGAAGGCCGCCTCCAGGAGGAAGCCGGTGTCGTGGAAATGAAAGTTCTGCATAAGGGCCCGGCCCAGGTTGCCCACCCCCACGATAATGATGCTGTGCTGGTTGTCCACCCCCAGGATATGTCCGATCTCCGAGCGCAGCTCCTCCACGTTGTAGCCGTAGCCCTGCTGGCCAAATTCCCCGAAGCAGCTCAGGTCCTGCCGGATCTGGGAGGCCGTGATCCCCATCTTTTCGCCCAGGGTGCTGGAGGATATGCGTACCGTGCCCCGAATGTGCAGATCATCCAGATAGCGGTAGTAGCGGGGCAGGCGCCGGATCACGGCGTCAGATACGTTTTGTCTCTTCATAGGAGTACATCCTCCAGATTATTGTCTTTTTCGATATATCTTACTACACGGAATACAACTTGTCAATTGAAGTTGTTGACTTTTTTAACGAACTTTCCCGGATGGACCGGTCTGGAAATTCCCCCACAAAGCGGTTGACAGAGGCGGCGGTTTCCACTATGCTATATCATATGCAGTCCGCGCCGGCCCCCGGACCCGGGGCCGGCCCGGGGAACTTTCACAAAAAACAAGGGAGGGATACTGGTGCGGGAGCAGGTGGAATTTGTTGACCGGCGCGGAACGGCCAGCTTGAAATGGGACGCGCTGGAGGAGATCTATGGACAGAGGGACATGCTGGGCATGTGGGTGGCGGACATGGACTTCCGCTGTCCGGCGTGCGTACAGGAGGCGCTGCGGGCGTACATAGACTGCGGGGCCTACGGCTACGCGTCCCTCAGCGGCCGGTTTCAGGACGCGTTCATCCGGTGGGAGCGGGAGCGGCACGGGTACGAGGTGGAGCGGGACTGGCTGCGCTACTCCCCGGGCGTAGTGCCGGCCATCAACTGGTGCGTGGCCTCCATGACCCAGCCCGGGGACGGGGTGCTGGTGCTGCCGCCGGTGTATTTCCCCTTCTTCCATGCGGTGGAGGACAACGGCCGGCGGCTGGTGGAGAGCCGCCTGGTCTGGGGAGAGGGCGGCTTCCGCATCGACTTTGCGGACCTGGAGCGGAAGCTGGAGCAGGCGCGGATGCTGCTGTTCTGCTCCCCCCACAATCCGGTGGGCCGGGTGTGGCGGCGGGAGGAGCTGGAGCGGGTGGCGGCCCTGTGCGAGAGCCGGGGCGTGCTGATCGTCTGCGATGAGATCCACCAGGATTTCGCCTACGCCGGCTCCCGCCACATCCCCATGGGGACGGTGACAAAGGCCGTGACCCTGACCGCCCCCAGCAAGAGCTTCAACCTGGCGGGCCTGCAGAACGGCTTGGCCGTCATCCCCGACGAGGCGCTGCGGGAGCGGTGGGACCGCTTCACCAAGGCCCTCCACCTCGCCTCCGGCAACTCCTTCGGCTATCTGGCCGGGGAGGCCGCCTATCTCCACGGCGAGGACTGGCTGGAGCAGGTCAAGGAGACGATTTACGGCAACTATCAGTATCTCCGCGCCAGCCTGCTGGAGCGGTGGCCCCTGCTGCGGATCGCGCCGCTGGAGGGCACTTACCTGATGTGGACGGACTTCGGGGCCTACCTGTCCCAGGAGGAGATGAAGGATTTCTTTGAAAAGGAGTGCCGTCTGGCGCTGAACTACGGCGGCCAGTTCCGGGGCGGCGGGGAGAGCTGGGTGCGGTGGAATCTGGCCACCAGCCGGGAGCTGGTCCAGCGGGCGGCGGAGGCTGTCCACAGCGCCATGGCGGCCCGGAGCAGGAAACCGTAAGGCGCTCCTCCCGGCCCTGTTCTCAAAATAGATTTTCCTGCCGGTTTCCAAGTCAGGTTGTATTTTCCTGGCCAATATGCTATACTATATCTTGTATGCGTATGAAGAGAAACCGAGAGTAAGGAGCGTTAGGAGTTTGAAAATTGTGGTTTTAGCCGGCGGCCTGTCGCCGGAGCGGCAGGTCTCCCTGGTCTCCGGGCAGAGCATCTGCCGGGCCCTGCGGGAGCTGGGACACAGGGCCGTACTGGTGGATATGTTCCTGGGCCTGGAGGGACAGGAGGATATTTTCAGCGGTCCGGCCGGGCCGCTGGAGGACGGGGTGATCCGCGCCCAGGAGCCGGATCTGGAGGCCGTGCGGCGGCAGCGGGGGGACCGCTCCCCCAGTCTTTTCGGCCCCGGGGTCCTGGACGCGTGCGCCCGGGCGGACGCGGTGTTTCTGGGCCTCCACGGCGAGTGCGGCGAGGACGGCCGGGTCCAGGCGGCCTTTGACCTGCTGGGCATCCCCTACACCGGCTCAGGCCATCTGGCCTCCGGCATGGCAATGAACAAGGCCGTCACCAAGCTCTTCATGGAGCGCTCCGGCGTACTCACCGCCCCCTGGCGGGAGCTCGCCTATACCCGGGAGGACATCCCCCGGCTCACCGGCGAGCTGCCCCTCCCCTGTGCGGTAAAGACCATCAACGGCGGCTCCTCCCTGGGCATGGCCCTGCCGGACACCCGCGAGGAGCTGGCCGGGGCCCTGGAGGAGATGCTGCGCTACGGCGGCCACGTGATCGTGGAGCCCAAGCTGAGAGGCCGGGACATCACCGTGGGCGTACTGGGGGACGCGTATCTGCCGGCGGTGGAGATGATCCCCCGGGAGGGGGCCTACTTCGACTACGAGGCCAAGTACCAGTCCGGCGGCAGCCAGGAGGTGTGCCCCGCGCCCATCACGGAGGAGCAGTGGCGGGCCATGGGCGAGGCCACGCTGCGCCTCCACCGGGCCCTGGGCCTGCGGGCCTACTCCCGGGCGGACTTCATCCTGGACAGCGAGGGCCGGGCCTGGTGCCTGGAGATCAACACCCTTCCGGGCATGACCCCGGCCAGCCTGCTGCCCAAGGAGGCGGCCGCCGCGGGCCTCAGCTACCCCCAGCTGTGCCAGCGGATCCTGGAGCTGTCTCTGGACAAATCCCTTACATAACTACATAACGATCCTCCGGACCTCCGGGCCCGGATACAGGAGGAACGCCATGATCGCCATGACTACCGCCCAGATGTGCGCCGCCGCAGGCGGTACGCTCTATGGGGACCCATCCGCCGTCATCACCAGCCTCTCCACCGACAGCCGGAGCATCTGCACCGGCGACTGGTTTGTCCCCATTGCCGGGGAGCGGTTTGACGGCCACGACTACATCGGCAGGGCCCTGGAGGCCGGCGGGGCGGGGTGCTTCTGCGCCCGCCTGCCGGAGACGCTGCTGCCCGGCAAGACCTACATCCTGGTGGAGGACACCAAGCGGGCCCTGCGGGACCTGGCGGGGTGGTACCGGGGGCAGTTTGATCTGCCGGTGGTGCAGATCACCGGCAGCATGGGCAAGACCACCTTCAAGGAGCTGCTCTCGGGCATTCTGTCCCAGCGGTACAACACCCTCAAGACTCCAGGGAACCTCAACGGCGACATCGGCGCGCCGCTGACCCTGCTGTCCCTGCTGCCGGAGCACCAGGCGGCTGTGGTGGAGACCGGCATGGACGCGCCGGGCCAGATCCGGTGGCTGGGTCAGGCCGTCAGGCCGGACGTGGCGGTTATCACCAACATCGACGACGTACACCTGGAGCACTTCGGCAGCCGCCGGGACATTCTGGCGGCCAAGGCGGAGATCCTGGAGCACCTGCGCCCCGGCGGACTAGCGGTGCTGTGCGGGGATGACGAGCTGCTGAACACCCTGTCCCCGGACTGCGAGACCATCCGCTGCGGCTTTGCCAGCCGGTGCGGCGTCCGGGTGGAGGACCTGGAGGAGCGGGGGCTGGAGGGCCTTCGCTTCACCGTGGTCACGGCCCGGGGCCGTTACCCCCTGGAGATCGCCACGCCCGGGGTCCATATGGCCTCCCTGGCGGCCATGGCCGTGGCGGCAGCGGAGCGGCTGGGGCTGACGGAGGAGGAGATCGTCCGCGGCGCGGCGGCCTACGCCCCGGCGGAGAATCGCCTGCGGGTGGAGCGCCTGCCCGGGGGACGGCTGATGATTAACGACAGCTACAACGCCAACCCCAGATCTGTGCAGGCGGATCTCCGTATTCTGGCCCGCCACACCGGCGGGAAGCGGATCGCCATGCTGGGGGACATGACCGAGCTGGGGACGGCGGAGGCCTCCGGCCACCGGGACGTGGGCCGTCTGGCCGGGGAGCTGGGCATTGAGGTGCTGCTGGCCGTGGGGCCCAGGAGCCGGGAGCACATGGTCCCGGCGGCACAGGCGGCGGGGTGCCCGGACGCGCGCTGGTACGAGACCCGGGACGAGGCCCGGGACGCGCTGGTGGAGATGTTCGCCCCCGGTGACGCGGCGCTTTTGAAGGCATCCCACTTCCTCAACCGCTTTGATCTGGCGGCGGACTATCTGCGGACGTATCCGTTTCATTAGGAGATTCTCCCTTTCCCGGTCCGCTTAGAGCCTGTTTAGTATCTCGACGTGTATGGATTGGCGAGTGGATTTTTTGCCCTGCAAGGCAAAAATCCGCAGGCATCCTGACGGATGGCAAGGAACGATTGTGCAATGACCGCATCGAGCGGTCATGCACAATTCAATTCTGCACGGCCCCTCGATGGGGCCGTTGCAGAATCTATAACGCAGTCAGGGCGGAAAATACGCCGCCAAGACATGTGCGGGGAGATATTAAACAGGTTCTTACACATTAATAAAAAGAAAAAGGCCCTGCCCGGACCGCAAGCCGCAAGCTTGCTCAGATCGGGCAGGGCCATTGAAATTACGCCTTGGGACCAGCGGCCACAAGGGCCTTGCCGGCGTCATTGCCGGTGTACTTGACAAAGTTCTTCACGAAGCGGCTGGCCAGATCCTTGGCCTTGGTATCCCACTCAGTGGGATCCGCGTAGGTATCCCGGGGATCCAGAATAGCGGGATCCACGCCGGGCAGGGCGGTGGGCACAGCCAGATCAAAGTAGGGGATGGTCTTGGTCTCGGCCTTGAGAATGGAGCCATCCAGGATCGCGTCGATGATGCCGCGGGTGTCCTTGATGGAGATGCGCTTGCCGGTGCCGTTCCAGCCGGTGTTCACCAGGTAGGCCTTGGCGCCGGACTTCTCCATGCGCTTCACCAGCTCCTCGCCGTACTTGGTGGGGTGCAGCTCCAGGAAGGCCTGGCCGAAGCAGGCGGAGAAGGTGGGGGTGGGCTCGGTGATGCCCCGCTCGGTGCCGGCCAGCTTGGAGGTGAACCCGGACAGGAAGTAGTACTGGGTCTGCTCCGGGGTCAGAATGGACACGGGAGGCAGCACGCCAAAGGCGTCGGCGGACAGGAAGATGACGTTCTTGGCGTCGGGGCCGGCGGACACGGGACGCACGATCTTCTCAATGTGGTTGATGGGGTAGCTGACGCGGGTGTTCTCGGTGACGGACTTGTCGTGGAAGTCGATCTTGCCCGCAGCGTCCACAGTGACGTTCTCCAGCAGGGCGTCACGGCGGATGGCGTTGTAGATGTCGGGCTCAGACTCCTTGTCCAGGTCGATGACCTTGGCGTAGCAGCCGCCCTCGAAGTTGAATACGCCGTTGTCGTCCCAGCCGTGCTCGTCGTCGCCGATGAGCAGACGCTTGGGGTCGGTGGACAGGGTGGTCTTGCCGGTGCCGGACAGGCCGAAGAACAGGGCGGTGTTCTCGCCGTTCATGTCGGTGTTGGCGGAGCAGTGCATGGAGGCGATGCCCTTCAGGGGCAGGTAGTAGTTCATCATGGAGAACATGCCCTTCTTCATCTCGCCGCCGTACCAGGTGTTGAGGATGACCTGCTCACGGGAGGTGATGTTGAAGATGGCGGCGGTCTCGGAGTTCAGGCCCAGCTCCTTGTAGTTGGTCAGCTTGGCCTTGGAGGCGTTGTAGGAGATGAAATCGGGCTTGAAGTTCTTCAGCTCCTCCTCGGTGGGGGCGATGAACATGTTCTTGACAAAGTGGGCCTGCCATGCCACCTCCATGATGAAGCGGATGGCCATGCGGGTGTCCGCGTTGGTGCCGCAGAACACGTCCATCACATAGAGCTTCTTGTTGGACAGCTCCTTGACGGCCAGGTCCTTGCAGGCCTTCCAGGCCTCCTGGGAGGCGGGCTTGTTGTCGTTTTTGAACTCATCGGAGGTCCACCAGACGGTGTCCTTGGAGTTCTCGTCCATGACAATGAACTTGTCCTTCGGAGAGCGGCCCGTGTAGATGCCGGTCATCACGTTGACCGCGCCCAGCTCGGTCAGCTGTCCCTTCTCAAAGCCCTCCAGGGCGGGGTCCATCTCCGCCTCGAAGAGCTGCTCGTAGGTTGGATTGTATACGACTTCCTTGATGCCGGAAATGCCGTACTGCTCTAATCCGTAAGTTTCCATAGACTATGTTCCTCCTTATGAAAAGTGGGTATTCATTTCGGACTTGTCTTATTTTACCCCTTTTTTTACAGAAAGGCAAGAGAGAAGAGACCGGAATCAAAGAAATGGTCAAAACCTTCAAACCGGACCTCAAAGAGGCCGGAGCATTTGGGCAAAATGAATGTCATCGGCAATTCCTCCTTCACCGGAGAGCTTTGACGCCGCCGCTTCAAGGAACAATGCCTTATTTCCTATCACAGTTTTTTCATGCTGTCCGCACAACCAGGGCTGGTCCATTCAGGCGGCGGGGCCAATCCGATATTTTTGCCGCTTTGCCAGTTGAAATCAAGCACATAAAATGCTATAATACCTCCGAATTTATGGGAGGAATGGTAAACTATGATGAGACGGCTTTTCCTTTTCGTGTTATCCGCCTGTTTATTATCCCTGCTGTCCGCCTGCGGATCGCAGGAGCAGCTCCCCGAGGACAGTCCGCCGGCAGATGAGACCATTGCGCTGACAGTGTGGGGCGCGGAGGAGGATGAGGCGTTGCTCCAGGAGCTCTTCGCTTCTTTCCAGGCCCATTACGCCGGCCAGGCCAGCTTCCAGATCACTTACCAGCCCCAGAGCGAGTCCAACTGCAAGGACGTTCTTCTGGGCGATCTGGAGGGCGGCGCGGACGTGTTCGCCTTCGCTGATGACCAGGTGTCCGCGCTGGCCGCCGCCGGCGGGCTGGACCCGATCACTGACGGAGCGGCCATCCAAAGCGCCTCCCTCCCCGCTGCGGTGGAGGCGGCCAGTGTGGAGAACACGCTCTACGCCTATCCCCTTACTGCGGATAACGGCTATTTCCTGTACTACAACAAGTCCTATTTCACAGAGGCGGACGTCCAGCGTCTGGACCGGATATTGGAGACGGCCGCCCAGGCCGGGCGGCTGGTGGCTATGGACTGGTCCTCCGCGTGGTATGTCTACGCCTTCTTCGGCAACACCGGATTGGAGGTGGGGCTGAACGAGGATGGTCTGACCAACTACTGCACCTGGAACAGCACAGACGGCCCCATCCGCGGGGTGGACGTGGCCCAGGCCATGCTGGACGTCGCGGCCAGCCCGGCCTTCTCCAACCGGACGGACACGGCGTTCCTCTCCGGCGTGCAGGACGGCTCCGTCATCGCCGGCGTCAGCGGCGTGTGGAACGCGGTGGCTGTGAAGGAGGCCTGGGGAGACGACATGGGGGCGGCCAAGCTGCCCACCTATACCTGCGCGGGTCAGCAGGTGCAGATGGCCTCCTTCTCCGGCTGCAAGCTCATCGGCGTGAACGCCTACTCCCGCCACCCGGACTGGGCGGCGCGGCTGGCGGAGTGGATCGTCAGCGAGGAGAACCAGCGCCTGCGCTTTGAGCTGCGGGGCCAGGGTCCGGCCAACGTCAACGCCGCCAACTCCCCGGAGGTTCAGGCGTCTCCGGCCATCGCGGCTCTGCTGGAGCAGTCCAATTATTCCCAGCTCCAGCGGGTGGGCGGAAAGTTCTGGGACCCTGTGGCCGAATTTTCCGGCAGCATGGCCCAGGGGAACCCCTCCGGCGCATCCCTTCAGGTTCAGCTGGACCGGCTGGCCGAGGGCGTAAGCGAGCGGTAACACAAAATAGGTATGGGAGGAAATGGTATGAAAGGCAGGCTGACACTACAGCAGCGCCTGGCCCTGCCCATTGTTCTGCTGGGCCTGATCGCGCTGTTATCCAACATTTTGGCGGTATTCAGCATCAACAATGTCCACGCCAACGCGGGGACCATTGTGGATGAGTACATGGTCAGCGAGGAGCGGCTGGAGGATATCCGGCAGTCGGTCATGAACATACACCGTCTGGCCCTGTCCCACATCGTGGCGGCGGACCATGCCACCATGATCCGGCTGGTACAGGAGATCAAGGCGGAGGAGGCGGCCCTGGACGAAAAGCTGAGCGCCTACGAAAGCTTCGTCTCTCAGGAGGACGAGGGGGCCTACCAGTCTCTGCTGAGCGCCTACACGGAATTGAAGCATGCGCTGGTCCATCTGGTCTGCGCCAGCGCCGACAGCAAGACCCAGGACGCCTACGCCACAGCCAACGGAGACGTTGCCAGCTGGGGCGGCGCGGCGGAGGCGGCTGTTGATGCGCTCTCCGCGTCCGTCAGCAGCAGGACGGAGGCGGCCCGGGGAAAGCTCACCCTGGTTTACATCATTTCCCTCGTCACCAGCGCCTTCACCCTGGTTGTCGGTATTTTCCTGGTGGCGGCGGCTTTCCGGATTATCCGCAAATACGTGCTCACGCCCATTCGGGACGCCATGGGCACCCTCAAGGACAGCTCCGAGCGCATCAGCGGCGTGGTGGGCGAGGTGCGCCAGCGGACCCGGACCTCCAATGGCAGCGTCCAGAATCTCTCCGGCCTCACGGAGCAGCTCTCCGCCGCCCTGGAGGAGATCGCGGGCAGCACCTCCGCCATCAGCACCAACGCCGCCGGCACCCAGGGGGACACCCAGAGCATGGCGGAGGAGTGCTCCGCCATCACGGCGTATTCTGCGGAAATGCGGGGGCGGGCCGAGGAGATGGAGCGCTCCGCCCACAGTGAGACGGAGCTCATTCGCTCCAAGACGGCAGATATCATGGCCGTGCTGGATCAGGCCATTGAGAAGAGCCGGAATGTGGAGCAGATCCGCTCCCTGACCAAGGACATTCTTGATATCTCATCCTCCACCAACCTCATTGCCGTCAACGCCTCCATCGAGGCGGCCCGGGCCGGTGCGGCGGGAGCCGGATTTTCCATTGTGGCCCAGGAGGTGCACAAGCTGGCCGACTCCTGCGCCGAAACCGCCAGCAACATCCAGGAGGTCAGCGGCGTGGTCACGGGGGCGGTGGAATATCTGGCCAGCAGCGCCCGGGAGCTGGCCGATTATCTGAGCCAGGCCGTCATAGACCAGCTGGAGCGGACTGTCCAGGCCGGCCGGCAGTACCGGGAGGACTCGGCCTATATCGGGCACGCCATGGAGGAGTTCAACGACAGGGCGGGGCGGCTGAAAAACGCCATGGACGAAATCGCCGCCTCCATCTCCAGCATCTCCGGGGCCATTGACGGCGCGGCCTCCGGCATCACCGGCGCGGCCGGCAGCACCCGCATGCTGGTGGACGATATGGCCGGCATCACCGCGCGGATGGACACCAACCAGGAGATTGTGGGCGAGCTGCAAAAGCAGATGGACGTATTTGCCAATCTCTAGCGGGAAAGCGGTGCGGAGAAGATCACGTTTCCAAAATATAATATTGGGAGGAAATACATCATGGGTGAACAGGAAAATATGCTTCTGAAGGTGGGTTCCCTTTTTATTCTGATCGGCGGCATTGTCTCGGGACTTTTCGGCATCATCGCCTCTGCCGCAGCTCTGCTGGCGATGAACAGCCTGGATGAGAGCGCCATGAGCGGGCTGGACAGCTATTTCCAGCTGGCGAGCGGCGGCATGTTCAGCGGCGAGGAGGCGGCAGCCGTGGTGGGAGTCGTCGTGCTTGCCGCGATCGCCATTTCGGCTGTCATGATGCTCATCCAGATCATCGTGGGCGTGATGGGCCTGTCCCGCGCCAGGAACCCCCAAAAGTACCGCTTTTTCCTGACCTGGGGCGTCATTCTGCTGATGATCGGCTTCCTCGGCCTGGGGCAGCTCTTCTCCCTGCGGGGAATCGCCTCCGCGTGCAGCGGCATTGCCGGCCCGGTCCTCTTCATCATCGGCGGCGCTCAGCAGAACAAGGCGGCCAACGCGGCCCCGATGGATTGATAAAACAGAATAAGGAATAAAACCGCTGCCGGCGGCCTGTTGTCCTGCGCAAACGGATTGCGCTTCACAGGCTGCCGGCAGCTCCTCTATGCCTTATCCCTGCCGGGCCCAGTCCAGGATCTCCGACAGATTCTCCCGCCGGGCCCCGTCGAAGGAGTGGGAGATCCCCTCCAGCATGGCCTGGGCGTCCTTCTTCCTCCTCAGCGCGGCACGGAGGGCGGCCATCATGGCCCGGTCCACCGCCCCCATGCGGGCATAGTCCAGCCCGCCCTGGCAGTAGAACCCGCGGAGCTGGGGCAGGGGGCTGAAGAGCTTGTCCATGCTCTCCCCCAGATCCGGGGTATCCATGGGCGCGCACCCCACGGCCAGGGCCGCTATCCGCTTCCCAGCCAGGTCCGGCAGCCGCTTCGCCAGCCATTTCAGCCCCGCCATCTGGCCGGCATAGAGCCCTCCCGCCAGGATGATCGTATCATACTCCCCCAGGCGCATAGCGCCCCGGTCCTGAAAGGGAACCGCCCGGCACCCCAGCTCCTCCGCCATCCACTGGGCGTAGCGCTGGGAGAAGCCGGTCTTGCTGCGGTAAATGATGATGGTCTTTTTCATAGCGTCCTCCTTTTTATCTGTGCGTCCTCACGCCCTCCAGGGCCGCCCCCGGCCCAGCCAGCCCTGCTCCCGCCACCACGCCGCGTCGGGGGTGTCCGGCCAGACATACTTGTGGACCAGCCGCAGGGCGTAAAACAGACACCGGGTCTTCCATCCCGGCACGGCCGCGCTCCGCCGCAGGCGGGCCGCCGTCCGCTCCGCCTGCCGGGCGATCCTCTTTTTCAGTCCGGGGGACAGCCGGTCCCAGCGGATCTCCATCAGGGCAAAGCCCATTTTCCAGGTGCGGGCTGCGCCCCAGAAATCCAGGCTGTCCTTTATCTCCCCCAGGGCGGCCCGGTACACCGGCCCGCTGGCGGTGGCGATCACCAGCCCTTGCTTGTAAAACATCTCCCGGTTTGGCTTGTGGACCATCCACATGCCGCAGTAGTGGTCCAGGAAGGTCTTCATGGGCCCGCTCACGTGGAGGGCGTACACCGGGGAGGTGAGCAGAATCACGTCCGAGGCCAGCATGGCCTCCAGAATCCGCCCCGCGCCCGGGCTCTGACAGCAGCGGTTTCCGCTCTCAAAGCACTGGAAGCAGGAGACGCAGGCCTCCGGGCAGTCCCGGGGCAGGAAAAACTCCGTCACCTCCGCCTCCGGCAGGCGGCTGAGCACCTCCTGGGCGATGTGCCAGGTGCAGCCCCGCCGCTCCGTGCCGTAGACCGCGCAGATTTTCATGACCGGTCCCTCCAAGCGTAATTTTTTTGGAACTGCTCCACGTGGGCCCGGATCAGGGGCCGGGCCTCCTCAAAGCTGCCGCAGGTGTGGATGAGCATGAACATAGGTCCGTGGAACTCCGCCGCCACCGCCAGGGGGTCCTCACGCCGGAGCTCCCCCCGGTCCATGAGGGCGGAGAAGATGAACGCCTGGACCTGGACGCACTTGTCCCGGTAGAGCTGCCGGTAGATGTCCCGGCAGCGGGGCTCGGTAAACTGGCTCAGCAGCAGCAGGCGGCGGAACCGGGCGTTCCAGGGATCGTCGAAGAAGTACCGGAAGGTGCGCTCAATGAGCGCATGCAGACGCTCCGCCGGTATGCCCTGGTACAGGGACGTGTCGTCCCCCTGGTCAAAGGGCAGTCCGCTCCCCCGGAAATACAGCTCCGCCTGCTGGACGCAGAAGTCCACGATCCCGTCAAACAACGCCCGCTTGCTGGGAAAGTGGTTGTACAGAGAGCTCTCCCGGATCCCCACGGCCCGGGCGATGTCCCGCACCGACGCCCCGTCGTATCCCTGCCGGGAAAACAGCTCCAGGGCCGTGTCCAGAATCTTTTCCTTTGTGGTCATGGCGCTCTCCTTCACTTGCTAACGATCGTTCGTTTTTAAAGTATATACCGGCAGAGCCCCCCCTGTCAAGGGCAGCGGAATCCTTTTTTGCGGCGCGGATACAAACAGCCAAATTTCCTCTTGACATTTTCGGTCATCTGTTCTATATTATTGTCAGAACACTTGTTTGCAGGAGGCCGGACCCATGGACGTGATGGACAAGCTGACAATTCTCACCGACGCCGCCAAATACGATGCCGCCTGTACCTCCAGCGGAGCCCAGCGCCGCCACCGGGCCGGCGCCATCGGCAACACCTCTGCCTCAATAGCCGGGTGCTGCCACACCTTCTCCGGGGACGGCCGGTGCGTGACCCTTCTGAAGGTGCTCATGACCAACTGCTGCGTCTACGACTGCAAGTACTGCGTCAACCGCTGCTCCAACGACACCCGGCGGGCCGTCTTCTCCCCGGAGGAGCTGGCGGAGCTGACCATCCAGTTCTACCGGCGCAACTATATTGAGGGCCTCTTCCTCTCCTCCGGCGTGCTGGTGAGCCCGGACTACACCACTGAGCGGATGATCCGCTGTCTGGAGCTGCTGCGCAGCCGCCACCGCTTCAACGGCTACATCCACGCCAAGGCCATCCCCGGCACATCCCCGGAGCTGGTGACCCGGCTGGGGCTGCTGGCGGACCGGCTGAGCGTGAATATCGAGCTGCCCTCGGAGCGGGGGCTCAACGCCCTGGCCCCCAACAAGAGCCGCCAGTCCATCTTCCGCCCCATGGGCCTCATTACCAACACCCTGCGGCAGAACAAGGAGGAGCTGGTGAAGTACCGCTGCGCCCCCCACTTCGCCCCGGCCGGCCAGAGCACCCAGATGATTATCGGCGCCACGCCGGACTCGGACCGCCACATCCTCTCCCTCACCCAGGCCCTCTACGACAAATACCGCCTCAAGCGGGTCTTCTACTCCGCCTATGTGCCGGTGGTGGAGAACACCCTTCTCCCCTCTCTGGACACCAAGCCGCCCCTGCTGCGGGAGCACCGGCTGTATCAGGCGGACTGGCTGCTTCGGTTCTACGGGTTCCGGGCCGAGGAGCTGCTGGACGAGGAGGACCCCAACTTCAACCCCCTGGTGGACCCCAAGTGCAGCTGGGCCCTCAAGCACCCGGCCTTCTTCCCCGTGGAGGTCAACGACGCCGGCCGGGAGGAGCTGCTGCGGGTGCCGGGGGTGGGCACGGTGTCCGCCGGCCGCATTCTGTCGGCCCGCAGGGCCCGGCGGCTGGACCACGAGGACCTGCGCAAGCTGGGCGTTGTCATGAAGCGGGCCCAGTACTTCATCACCTGCAAGGGCAGGGTGGCGGAGGGCGTGAAGCTCCACGCAGACAGCATCCTCCGCAATTTGATCGCCGCGGAGCGGGCGGCCCTGCCGGGGGCGGAGCCGGAGCAGCTGAGCCTGTTTGACCGGGCGGTATAGACTGTAAGAGCCTGTTTAAAATCTCCCCGCGCATGTCTTGGCGGCGTATTTTCCGCCCT
>ERZ779637.707-NODE-707-length-19189-cov-14.849117_pt1 | contig 19189 bp, 19 predicted proteins | sample MGYA00514196_ERZ779637 | MGnify/ENA primary metagenome ERZ779637 (study PRJEB29562, sample SAMEA4376700) | mouse gut metagenome | isolation source: Cecum | study: EMG produced TPA metagenomics assembly of the A DSS colitis mouse model was used to assess the...
TAAAAAGCTACACTATGCAAATATTGATATAGTAATTATAAAAATTACCACAATTCCAATGAATCTTCTGCATCCACCCACATCTGCATATTTCCCTCAAGATATAATCTTGCATATTCAAGCGGTTCATCTATTGCCAGAGCATTTAAGGCACATTCAGAGCAGGGAGTGGTTTTCAACCCTTCTTCCGCTTTATTGCAGTCTATCCGTAAAAAGTAGCCTGCATAAGTGTATACGTCAATGCTGTTATGGTGGATATTGTATGTTGCGTAAATCACATTCATTTTATCTGTCCTCTTTTCATTTTTTTGAAAGCATTTCAATCAGTTCACAATTCCCATATGTTTTGTGTTATAATGTTTTATGTGATTTTGTTTCCCTCATTTTTTCCCTTATCAGGGTTCGTAATGCTTTGTGGGAAGATATAATACAAGGGAAACTATAAGGGAAAGCTCATCTGCGATAAACTTAGTATTTTCAAGGGTTAGCCGAGATTTTAATAACAAAATATAACAGCTAATATTTCCCTTAAAAAACATCAAATCAAAATCGGAATTTTGAGGGATGGAGATATGCTTATCAGGGTGGCAACCATGGATGATATTGAGCAGTTAAGGTGTTTGTATTCTGAATTAGAGATTGACGCTGTAAAATATCAACCAGAACATTTTATATTGGGCTATCGTAACGATGACTTTTTTAACTCAATATTTGAAAGTAGCAATCAGGATATTCTTGTAGCAGAAGATAATGGAAAAATTGTAGGGTTTTCTCATGTTATGATATTAAAACAGAAAAATATAGCGTGTTTAAAATCACAGACCGCAGTGTACATACAAGATATGGATGTTTTGGAGTGTGAGAGAAGCAAAGGAATTGGAACACTTTTCATAGATGCTATTAAAGAATATGGAAAAAGATGTGGGGCAGATTTTATTAGGACTGAGGTTTTTCCGCAAAATGTTGACGGAATGAGATTTTATGAAAGAAATGGTTTTGGTGAAATGATGAAAACTATTGAGTGTCAATTATGATTGATAGCTTATTCAACGATAAAATTCCATTTTTTGAGGCGGATAGACGATTTTACATAAATTTTCTGAATATTAATTAAAAATAGGGAAAGGGATTTCTTTTTATTAGATATTGATTCGATAAAGTTAAGGGGTGTAATATGCGGAAATTAAAGGTATACTTAGATACATCGGTTATCAGTCATTTATTACAAGAGGATGTTCCAGAGAAAATGACGGATACCCGACAATTATGGGAAATGTTTAAGAATGGAAAATATGATGTGTATTTGTCAACTGTTACATTAAGGGAGATAGAGAAATGTTCGGAGCCCAAAAAGACACAACTTATTGATTGTCTGAATGAGATACAGTTTACTACGTTGGATATTACAGAAGATGTCACAAAAATGGCAAAGAAGATTATTGAAATGGGGATACTGACACAAAAGAGCTTTGACGATTGCCAACATATAGGAGTGGCGCTTATAAATGAATGCGACTGTATTATTTCATGGAATTTTAAGCATATTGTGAATGTAAAGACAATCAGAGGCGTAAGAGCAATTACAAACTTGGAAGGATATAAGATGATAGAGATATGGAATCCTTCTGTACTATTGGAAAGTGAGGAATAATTATGATTGCGAGACCGAATATCAGTCCTGATTTTACAATTGAAGATATTCATAAAATCAGGGAATACCATTATGAACTGACAAAAGATATGACAACGCAGGAAAAAATAAATTTTTATAATGAAGGCGGGAGAGCTTTTTTAGCGGAGATGGAAAAGAGAAAACTGCAGAAAGCACAAATTTAAAAGCAATATAGATGTAAAGCAAAAAGGAAACCCCGACATCCCAAGGTTTCCTTTTTTACTGCGGAAGGAGGGGCGGCGGTGCAGGAGAGCAGGCTCTTTAAAATCGTATATTATCTGCTGGATAAGGGGCAGGCGACCGCACCGGAGCTGGCGGCGCGTTTCGAGGTGTCGGTCAGGACGATTTACAGGGATATCGACGCGCTGAGTGCGGCGGGCATTCCCATCTATGCAGAGACGGGCAGAAACGGCGGCATCCGTCTGATGCATGACTTTGTGCTGGATCATGCCGTGCTGTCGGGGGAGGAAAAGCAGGAGATTCTCGCGGCGTTACAGAGCATCCATGTCACACAGAATATCGCGGAGAGCCAGACTTTGCAGAAACTTTCCGCCCTGTTTCACCTTTCTTCGGAAAACTGGCTGGAGATCGATTTTTCCAGATGGGGCAATCAGGGATTCGACAGGGAAAAGTTTGAACTGCTGAAGACGGCGGTGATCCATTGCAGGCAGATCAGAATACGATACGCGGGATCTGACGGGGTGGAGAGGGAGCGGACCGTGCAGCCCTATAAGCTTGTCTATAAGTCGAAAGCATGGTATCTGAAAGCGTTCTGTACGGAAAAGCAGGACATGCGGACTTTTAAACTGAACCGCATTCTGGAGCTGACGCTTCTGGAGGAGAGCTTCGTGCGCCGCAGTTTTCCGGCGGAGCCGGAGGATAGCGAGATAGACTGCCCGCTTGTTACACTCCGCTTTCCAAAGGAGATGGCGTATCGGGTTTACGATGAGTTTGACGAAAGCCAGATTGAGAGACAGGAGAACGGAGACTTGATTGCCGCGGCAAGAATGCCGGAGGGCGCGTGGTTAGTCAGTTTTCTTTTATCCTTCGGGACACAGGTGGAGATTCTTTCGCCGGCGCATCTGCGGGAGGAGATCGCAAGACAGGCGGAAAAAATCGTGGAAAAATATAAAACATGACACGGGGTGTCAACATTATGCCAGTATAATGAAAAGTATAAGAGCTGCCGTAGCTTTCCGCGAACAATGGTGAGCGGCAGTAAAACAGATATTTTGGTGAAGACAGAGAGGGAGGAAAACCACATGGCAAGACCGACGACAAAAGCGGATTTATTGACTGCAGCGACAGAAAATTATGAGAAATTACAGGAGATGATCGCGGGACTGACGGAGGAGGAGCTGAACACGCCCTTTGACTTTTCCGGCAGTGCGAAGAAGGAAGCGCACTGGAAAAGAGACAAAAACCTGCGGGACGTGCTGGTACATCTCTACGAGTGGCATCAGCTTCTGCTGACATGGGTGCATGCGAACCAGAGAGGCGACAACTGGTCGTTTATTCCGAAGCCCTACAACTGGAAAACATACGGGGAAATGAACGTGGTGTTTTGGAAAAAACATCAGGAAACGACGCTTGATGAGGCGAAGAATCTGCTCGCGGGGTCTCATGCCGAAGTGATGGCTCTGGCGGAGACGTTTTCCAACGAGGAGCTGTTTTCCAAAGGCATCTTTCCGTGGGTGGGCGGAAGCACCCTTGGATCCTATTTTGTCAGCAACACCTCGAGTCACTATGACTGGGCGATGAAGAAACTGAAAGCGCATAAGAAAAACTGCGCCGGAAAGTGAGGGACGGGCGGATGCACTCTGTGACGGTGAAGGGGATTTTATCTGCAAAAAACGGAATGAACCTGTACCGGGGCTGTTCCCACGGGTGCATCTACTGCGATTCCAGAAGCAGGTGCTACCATATGGAGCACGCTTTTGAGGACATCGAGGTCAAGGAGAATGCCATCGAATTGTTGGAGCATGCCCTCAGGCATAAACGGCGCAAATGCATGATTGGTACAGGCGCTATGACTGACCCGTACATTCCGCTGGAATTGGAGCTTGGAAATCTCAGAAAAGCGTTGGAGTTGATTGAACAATATGGATTCGGCGTCACGGTGCAAACGAAGTCGGAGCGTGTCCTGCGGGATTTGGATCTTCTGCGGCGCATCAATGAAAAGACGAAATGTGTGGTGCAGATGACGCTTACTACTTATGATGAGGAATTGTGCCGGAAAATCGAGCCGCATGTGAGTACGACGGCGGAACGTTTCGCGACGTTAATGCGCCTGCGGGAGGCGGGGATTCCTACCGTGGTGTGGCTGTCCCCGATTCTGCCGTTTATCAACGATACGCGGGAGAATATCGAGGGTATTCTGGAATTGTGCGAGGAGGCGGGCGTCTACGGCGTCATCAGCTTTGGAATGGGGCTGACGCTGCGGGAGGGGAACCGGGAATATTTTTATAAGCAGTTGGATTGCCTGTTTCCCGGATTGAAGGAAAAATATGTGCGGATCTATGGAAATCAGTATGAGATCGCAAGTCCGGACAACAGAAGGCTGATGAGGCTGTTTCATCAGACATGTGAGGAGAGTGGGATGCTCCATGATAATGAGAAAATTTTTCGGTATCTGCACACCTTTGAGGAGAAGGGGGAGGGGAGGCAGTTGAGTCTGTGGGATTAAGAGGCAGGTCAAATGACCTGCCTTCTCCATTTTCTCATATTAATATTTCTTCTTATAATAATGTTCTACACTCTGGATCAGCTTGTAGAACACCATAGCAATTGCGCACAGGATAATAATCGAAGTGATCACCATATTGAGCTGGAACACCTGCGAACCGTAGATAATCAGATATCCGAGCCCCCGTCTTGCGGCGAGAAACTCCCCGATAATGACACCCACAAGGGAGAGACCGATATTGACCTTCATACTGCTTAAGATGAGCGGTACGGAGCTTGGCAGGATCACTTTGACGAGGGCGTCTTTTCTGCTGCCTCCAAGAGTGTAGATCAGTTTGCACATTTCCGGGTCAACCTGACAGAAACCGGTGTAGAGGCTGATGATGGAGCCGAAGACGGCGACGGAGAGTCCGGCAACAATAATTGTGTTTGTTCCGGTGCCAAGCCAAACGATGAGAAGCGGCGCAAGAGCGGATTTTGGCAGGGCGTTCAGGACGACGAGGTAGGGTTCCAGAATTTCGGAGAGGCTGTTCTGATACCAGAGCAAGGTGGCGGCGAGGAGACTGAAAACAGTGACCAGAAAGAAACTCGCGATTGTTTCAAACAGGGTAACGCCGGTGTGGGCGAAGAAGGAGTGATCCACAAGCATCTGCCCGAGATATTTAACAATGCCGGAAGGGCTGCTGAAAAAGAAACTGTCTATCCAACCAAGTCTTGCGGCTGTCTCCCACAATCCCAGAAAGAGGAGAAGTAGGAAAAATCTGCCGAGGGTGATTCGGTGGTGATGCCTGTGGTGGGCGCGCAGAAAACTTTCCTGCTGCGGGGAGACGGGCGGCGGTGTCTTATGCAGTTGTCTTGTCATCGGTTAATACCTCCCATAATTGATTAAAGTATGTCTGATAGGCGGCGGTGCCGCGGATGGCAAGCGGGTCTTCCCGGCTGATTTCGTAGCGGATCTCCATCTCGCGCTTCACCCCGGCGGGGCGTTTGGAGAGGACAATAACCCGATCCGCCAGCGTGATTGCCTCAGAGAGATCGTGGGTGATGAGCAGCGCGGTCTTTCCGGTTTTGCGGATAATATTGCCTATGTCCGCGGAGACGGAGAGTCTGGTCTGGAAATCCAGTGCGCTGAAAGGTTCGTCCAGAAGAAGGAGATCCGGGTGGACTGCCATGGTGCGGATCAGCGCCGCCCGCTGGCGCATACCGCCGGAAAGCTCGGAGGGCTTTTTATCCTTAAAGCCGTTAAGTCCGTAATCCTCCAGAAGTTTCTGAACATAGTCCGTATTTTCCTTTGTCAAACCGTGGGTGAGCTCCAGACCCAGAATGACGTTCTGGTAGACCGTGCGCCACTCAAAGAGATGGTCCCTCTGCAGCATATAGCCGATTTTTAAGGCAGAGTCCGCGCAGTAGTCTTTGGAGGAGAGACCTCTGTAGAGGACGTCGCCGTCCTCCGGGGCGAGCAGTCCGGCAATGATGGACAAAAGAGTGGACTTGCCGCAGCCGCTCGGTCCTACGACTGCGACGAAGCTCCCCTCCAAAATTTGAAGATTGATGTGCGAGAGGGCGGGGGTTTCTCCCTTCAAATTGTGATAGGAGTAGGAAACATCCCGCAGAGAAAGTATTGGCTGCATAGAAAATGCCTCCTTATGTAGTTAACGACATCATATTTTTCGCGAACCGAAATCTGATGGGTCGTTTACTACGAGTATAACATTATTTTATGACGCGCAAGAAAATATGTGTTCTGATTGAAAACAAAACCAATTTATGGTATCATCAAATTTAGATTTAATTATAACGGAGGTTTTAGGTATGGCGCAATTGTGGGGCGGCCGTTTCACGAAGGAGACGGACCAGCTTGTATATAACTTTAACGCGTCGATCTCCTTTGACCAGAAATTCTTTCAGCAGGACATTGAGGGCAGTATTGTACATACGATCATGCTGGCAAAGCAGGGAATTCTGACGAAAGAGGAGAAGGACGAAATCTTAAAAGGGCTCACTGGCATCAGGCAGGATGTGGAGGACGGAAAGCTTGCGATCACGGAGGAGTACGAGGATATCCACAGCTTTGTGGAGGCGAATCTGATCGACCGGATCGGCGATGTGGGCAAAAAGCTGCACACGGGCAGGAGCCGGAACGATCAGGTGGCACTCGATATGAGGCTGTACACAAGGCTGGAAGTGCTGAATACGGACAGCTTATTGAAGGAGCTTTTGCAGACGCTTCTGACTATTATGGAGGAGCACACACAGACATATATGCCGGGCTTTACGCATTTACAGAAGGCGCAGCCGGTGACGCTGGCGCACCATATCGGCGCTTATTTCGAGATGTTTAAGAGGGACAGGTCAAGACTTAAAGATATATTCTACCGCATGAATTACTGTCCGCTCGGCGCCGGGGCGCTTGCGGGGACGACTTATCCGCTTGACCGCGCTTACACGGCGTCTCTGCTCGGTTTTGAGGGACCGACTTTAAACAGCATGGATTCGGTGTCTGATAGGGATTATGTGATTGAGTTCTTATCGGCGCTTTCTACGATCATGATGCATTTAAGCCGGTTCTGCGAGGAGATCATCATCTGGAATTCCAACGAGTACCGTTTTGTGGAGATCGACGACGCCTACTCCACGGGGAGCAGCATCATGCCCCAGAAGAAAAACCCGGATATCGCGGAGCTGGTGCGTGGCAAGACGGGACGCGTTTACGGGGCGCTTGTTTCCATTCTGACGACCATGAAGGGGATTCCCCTTGCTTACAATAAAGACATGCAGGAGGACAAGGAGCTGACCTTCGATGCTATTGACACGGTGAAAGGATGTCTGGCTCTGTTTGAGGGCATGGTCCGCACCATGAAGTTCAATGAGGACGTGATGGAGAAGAGCGCGGCGCTTGGGTTTACCAACGCCACCGACGCGGCGGACTATCTGGTAGGGAAAGGCATGCCTTTCCGGGACGCCCACGGTATCATCGGCAGACTGGTGCTTTTCTGCATTGAGAAAAATTGCAGCATTGACGAACTTTCCATAGAGGAGTTAAAAGGAATAAGCCCCGTCTTTGAGGAGGATGTCTATCGGGCGATCAGCTTAAAGACATGCGTGGAGAAGCGACTGACCATCGGCGCGCCGGGACCGGAGGCGATGCGGGAGGTCATACGGATGCATAAAGAGTATCTCAAAAAGGACTGGCAGGATGAGGACGACATGTTCGGCGGGATGCTTGGAGAACTGGAAATAAAGGAGGAGATGAAAAAATGAGCGAGAAACTGAAGGTAGGTATTTTAGGCGGCACGGGTATGGTAGGGCAGCGTTTTATCGCCCTGTTGGAGAACCATCCCTGGTTTGAGGTGACGACGATTGCGGCGAGTCCGCGGTCTGCCGGCAAGTCTTACGAGGAGGCGGTCGGCGGCAGATGGAAGATGGATACGCCCATGCCGGAGGCGGTCAAGAAGATTGTCGTCAAAAATGTGAACGAGGTCGCGGAAGTGGCGGCGGAGGTGGATTTCGTTTTCTCCGCGGTGGATATGACGAAGGACGAGATCAAGAAGATAGAGGAGGAGTACGCGAAGGCGGAAACGCCCGTTGTCTCCAACAACAGCGCCCATCGGTGGACGCCGGACGTGCCTATGGTGGTGCCGGAGATCAACCCGGAGCATTTCGATGTGATCGAGTCACAGAAGAAGAGGCTTGGCACGAAGCGCGGTTTTATTGCCGTGAAGCCGAACTGTTCGATTCAGAGCTACGCGCCGGTGCTCACCGCGTGGAAGGAGTTTGAGCCATACGAGGTGGTGGCGACTACCTATCAGGCGATTTCGGGCGCAGGCAAGACCTTTAAGGACTGGCCGGAGATGGTGGAGAACGTGATTCCTTACATCGGCGGCGAGGAGGAGAAGAGCGAGAAGGAGCCGCTCAGAATCTGGGGTAAGATCGTGGACGGCGAGATCGTTCCGGCGACAAGTCCGGTGATCACTTGCCAGTGCATCCGCATACCGGTTTTGAACGGTCATACGGCGGCAGTGTTTGTGAAGTTTAAAAAGAAACCTACCAAAGAACAGCTTGTGGAGAAACTGGTTCAGTTTAAGGGGCTGCCGCAGGAACTGGATCTTCCCAGCGCGCCGAAGCAGTTTATTCAGGTGATGGAGGAGGATAACCGTCCGCAGGTGAAGCTGGATGTGGATTACGAAAACGGTATGGGAATCAGTGTGGGACGCATTCGCGAGGACAGCGTTTACGACTGGAAGTTTGTGGGTCTTTCCCACAATACCGTGCGCGGTGCGGCTGGGGGAGCCGTACTCTGCGCGGAGACATTGAAGGCGAAGGGGTATATCACGAAAAAATAGAGGAGTTATAAGGGAGCCGTAAACACAGATGATTCATATGGGGGGAGGGCGCCTTCTGGGGAGAAGGGCGCGCATATAGAGTGACAAATACAGAAAATATTTTGAAGGGAAACGGAACGAAACAGCTTGTTCAGGAGAATGAAAAACTCCGTCAGGATGAAAAAATGCTTCGCCTTTTGTGCGATACGTCGAGCAGCGCATTTATCTATTACAATTATCAGGAAAACCGGATTGAGACGCTGGGGAATTGGGATTACTTTTTTGATTTCTCCATTTCTGCAGTGAAAGATCTGTCAAAGTTATATGACAGGGTGGAGGAACAGTATGAAATACCGCTCAAGGAAGGTTTGTTTATCGAAAGCCGGAATATGGACAGAGACAGCTTTGAGATTAAGCTGAAGGAGAGCCGGATTTGCATTGAGGTGGAGGTAAACGTCGTCTATGACACCGAGGGTAAACCTACGGACAAAATCATACGGTTCAAGGATGTGACCAAGCTGACGGCACAGAAGGACGAACTTACCTACATGGCGTACTATGACATGCTGACAGGGCTTTATAACCGGAATTATTTTGTGAGGCTTTTGGGAGAATTTCTTCGCCGTGCGGAGAAGGAAGAGAAAAAAGTGGCAGTGATGTTCATGGATTTTGACGATTTCCGAAGAGTCAACGACGGCATGGGCATCATTGCGGGAGACGACCTGGTGCAGCTTTTCGGGCAGTATCTGACGGGGCTTATGAACAGCAACGTGGTGATTTCCCATTTCAGCACGGACGTTTACTGTATCGCCATCTACGACCCTAGCGGCGCAAGAAGTGTGGAGACGATTTACCGGGTCATCAGGGAGCGGCTGAAAAAACCGTTTCGGATGACGGACGGGCAGGAGGTCACCATGACGGTGAGTGTGGGTGTGTCCGAATATCCGGAGGCGGCGCTCGGGACGCTTGAACTGATCAACTGTGCGGAGATCGTCATGTTTAAGGCAAAGAGTCGTGGAAAGGATAAAATCCAGTATTTTGAGGGCACGATTCTGGAAGAGTTTTTGCAGACGGTGAACATCCAGAACAAGCTGAAAGAGGTTGTGTTTGAACAGAATTTTACCATGTATTTCCAGCCACAGTATTATGCGGAGAACGGGAAGTTCCGCGGTGTGGAGGCACTCATCCGCTGGCGGGACAACAAGGGAGATATGATCAGTCCCTCCGTTTTTATTCCGATTGCGGAGAGGAACGGAACTATTGTGCCGATCGGAAACTGGGTGATAGAAAAGAGCGTGCAGACCTATGCGGACTGGCGCGATCAATATCATTATCCTCTGGTTTTATCCTTGAACGTCTCGGCGGTGCAGTGCAAGAAGCGGGGATTTATAGACAGTCTTTTGCATATTCTGGAAAAGTATAAGGTCTCTCCGGGAGAGATAGAGATTGAAGTGACGGAAACCATTCTCATAGAGGATTTTGACTACATAAGTGAGAGGTTGGGTGAATTAAAAAAAGCCGGGATTAGAATTTCGCTGGACGACTTCGGCACGGGCTTTTCTTCCCTGTCCTATTTGAAGGGGCTGCCGATCGATACGCTGAAAATTGACAAGACCTTTGTGGATACGCTTCTGACGGATAAAAACACAAAGATTATCACGGAGTCCATCATTTATATGGTGAAGCGTCTCGGCTATGAGACGGTCGCGGAAGGCGTGGAGACGAGGGAACAGTTCCAGTATTTGAAAGAGTTGGAATGCGACATGATACAGGGGTATTATATGGGCAGACCGATGCCGGCGCAGGGCATATCGGATTTACTGGAGAAATTGACAGCGAAGGTAGGATAAGGCGGGCGAAATTATGTTACTGGGCAGAACGACAGAACTTGGTTATCTGAATAATTATTATGACAGGGACGGCAGCCAGATTGTGATTGTCTACGGGCAGAAACATATCGGGAAGACTGCGCTTGTGAAGGAATTTATGAAGGATCGTCCGGGGTACTATTATCTGGCAAAAGCATGTTCGGAGAGGGAGCAGGCGTATCAGTGGGGCAGGCAGCTAACCCATGACGGCTATGTGGTCGAAAAGTTCCCTGCTTTTCAAGAGATATTTGAAAAGCTGGCACACCGCGTTACCGGGAAGAAAGTGCTGGTGATCGACGAGTTCCAGAATATTGTGCGTGCCAGCGACACCTTTATGAAGGATTTGGTGGCTTTTGTGCACAGCCAGTGGAACCGGGACGACGTGATGGTCATTCTTGTGAGCTCTTCCATCGGCTGGATTGAGAACAGCATGATTACCAGAATAGGAGAGGCGGCTTACGAGCTTTCGGGGCTTCTCAAGATCAAGGAGATGCCCTTTGCGGATCTGGTGGAGCGGTTTCCGAATTTCCGCATCGAGGAATGCGTGGAGGCTTACGCCATCTTGGGCGGGATTCCCGGTCTTTGGAACCAGTTTGACGACAGGCTGACGATTCAGCAGAACATCTGTCGCAACATTCTCGACTGCAACAGCTTTCTATTCGAGGAGGGAGAGCGGATTCTCACGGAGCAGCTTCGTGAGCCGGGGGTCTACAACACCATTATGGCTTCCATTGCGGCGGGCAATTATAAATTGAACGACCTGCACCAGCACACGGAGTTCTCCCGTGCCAAGATCAGTGTCTATCTGAAAAACCTGATTGAACTGGAATTGGTGGAGAAGGTGTTCTCCTACGACACGGCGGGAAAGGAGAACGTGCAGAAGGGAATCTACCGGATCAGCCATCCCTTTGTGAATTTCTATTATACGTATATGTACCCTCATCTGAGCGATCTGCAGATGCTCTCGGTGGGAGAGTTCTACAACCATTATATCATGCGTGATTTCAGGCGTTATGTGTCCGGTTATTTCAAGCAGGTGTGCAGACAGCATCTGGCAAGGCTGGGCGATCGGCACAGGCTGCCGATCAACTGCGGCACGATCGGCGAGTGGATCGGCAAGGTGGGGTCTCTGGATATCATCGCGCAGGATGAGACAGGACGCACACTGATCGGGCTTTGCAACTGGGAGAGGCCCATGACTTACGAGGATTACGAGAATCTCCTGCTCTACGCGAAAAAGGCGAAGATCAGCGCGGATTATATCTATATGTATACGGCGTTTCGGTTTGACGAGAAACTGAATCTGGAGGCGAAGGTCAAATCGAACCTGAAGCTTGTGCAGATTTCAGATCTCTAAGGCTACGGTGGGCAAAGAAGTATGGGAAAAAGTTTGTTTATTGCAGAGAAGCCCAGCGTGGCGAAGGAGTTTGCAAAAGCGTTAAAATATAATATGAAAAACCGCGACGGCTATATGGAGTCCGAGGAGGCGGTTGTGACATGGTGCGTGGGGCATCTGGTGACAATGAGTTATCCGGAGGCTTACGACGAGAAGTACAAGAGGTGGTCGCTTGAGACGATCCCTTTTATTCCGAAGGAATTTAAGTATGAGGTCATTGACAGTGTGAAAAAGCAGTTCGGCATTGTGAGCGGGCTTTTGAACAGGGAGGATGTGGAGACGATCTATGTCTGTACCGACTCCGGGCGGGAGGGGGAATACATTTACCGTCTGGTGGAACAGCAGGCGGGCGTCTCCGGAAAGGACAGGAAGCGGGTGTGGATCGATTCCCAGACGGAGGAGGAGATTCTGCGGGGCATCAGGGAGGCGAAGGACCTCTCGGCGTACGACAATCTCTCTAACGCGGCGTACCTGCGGGCGAAGGAGGATTACCTGATGGGAATAAATTTTTCCCGCGCCCTCACCCTGAAATACAGTTATTCGATTAAAAATTATCTGAACGCGGATAAGGCGGTGGTTTCCGTCGGCAGGGTTATGACCTGCGTGCTCGGCATGGTAGTGAACCGTGAGCGGGAGATCCGTGAATTTGTAAAAATTCCCTTTTACCGCATTGTGATGAAAGCGGATATCGCGGGACATGAGTGTGCGCTTGAGTGGAAAGCCGTGGAGGGTTCCCGGTTTTACCAGTCCCCGAAGATCTATAAGGACAACGGTTTTTTGGAGGAGAAGGACGCGGACGCATTTCTATCCTTTTTAAAGGAGGAGCCGGGGGAGAAGCCTCTGGTAGAGAAGATCGAGCGGAAGAAGGAGACGAAGAATCCGCCGCTTCTGTACAATTTGGCGGAACTGCAGAACGACTGCTCCAAGCTGTTTAAAATCAGCCCGGACGAGACGCTGCGGATTGCGCAGGAGTTATACGAGAAAAAACTGACCACCTATCCGAGAACGGACGCAAGAGTCCTCTCCACGGCGGTAGCGAAGGAGATTGGGAAAAATATCAGGGGGCTGCTAAATTATCAGCCTGTAGCGGCATTTGCGGAGAGGATTCTGAAAGAGGAGCGTTTTAAGGGCATTGCGAAAACCAGATATGTGAACGACAAGCAGATCACGGATCACTACGCGATCATTCCCACGGGGCAGGGGCTCGCAGCGATGAACAGTCTGCATCCTACCTCGATGAAGGTATATGAGATCATAGCCAGACGCTTTTTGAGCATTTTCTATCCCCCGGCGGTTTATCAGAAGATCACGCTGACGGCAAAATGTAAGGGAGAAACCTTTATTTCCGGTTTTAAGGTGCAGACGGAGCAGGGATATCTTGAAGTTGCGCAAAATTCTTTTGCAAGAAAGAAGCCGGAGGAGTATACTGAAAGAGAGACTGCAGACGAGGAGCAGGAGGTTTCCTGCGATACGGCGTACATGGAAGCGCTTGGTACGCTGAAAAAAGGCATGGAGCTTGACAAAAAAGCGTTAGAAAAGAAGGAGGGGGAGACTTCTCCGCCCAAGCGCTATAATTCAGGCACTATGATCCTGACCATGGAAAACGCAGGGCAGTTTATCGAGGACGAGGAACTGCGTGCACAGATCAAGGGAAGCGGGATCGGGACTTCCGCTACCAGAGCGGAAATTTTGAAGAAACTCGTACATATCAAATATCTGGATTTAAACAAAAAGACGCAGATCATCACGCCTACGCTTTTGGGAGAGATGATTTATGAGGTGGTTGCCGGTTCGGTGAAGCCGCTTTTGGATCCGAGGCTGACGGCGAGCTGGGAGAAAGGACTGACGTTAGTCGCTTCCGGGGAGATCACGGAGGAAGAGTACATGGGGAAGCTTGATGATTTCGTGACCAGAAGGACGAATATCGTGAAGCAGATGACGAATCAGAATGCGCTCTACCACAGGTTTCAATATGCGTCCCAATTTTATAAGAGTGGAAAAAAGGAGAAGAGGGAAAAAGGATGATCGGATTGCAGAATGCTACAATTGACGCGCTCTATACTTTGGAGGAGACAATCGCAAAGGAACTGTTTGCAGGGCTTACCTATCCTTGGGAGGCACTGCCGAAGATTAAGGACTTTATCATTTCTCTGGGGGAGACGCTTCCGGAGGAACGCTACGAGAGAAGAGAAGGCAATATCTGGATCGCAAAAAGCGCGAAGGTGTTTCCGAGCGCCTATATCGGCGGTCCGGCAATTATAGACGAGGAGGCGGAAATCCGCCACTGTGCCTTTATCAGAGGAAGCGCGATCGTTGGAAAAGGCGCGGTTGTCGGCAATTCCACCGAGCTTAAGAATGTGGTGCTCTTTAATAAGGTGCAGGTGCCCCATTACAATTATGTGGGCGACAGTATTCTCGGATTTAAGGCACATATGGGAGCCGGATCCATTACCTCCAACGTGAAGAGTGACAAGACGCTGGTGGTGGTGAAAGCGGGGGAGGAGACATTTGAGACAGGGCTTAAAAAGTTTGGCGCCATGCTTGGAGACAATGTGGAAGTGGGATGTAATTCCGTCTTGAATCCCGGTACAGTGATAGGGAAAAATACAAATATTTATCCGACTTCCATGGTGAGAGGGGTAATTCCGCCGGAAAGTATCTATAAGCGTCAGGGTGAGATAGCGGAAAAACAGCAGTAGGCGGAGCCGGTAAAACAGTAAGAGAAAGTGTGTGTTGGGGATGAGCGTATGGCGATTGATTTAAGTATTGAAAACTTTGGCTCTATGATCGACAATATTATAGCGGGAATCTGCTTCTTTGAGTATGAGGATGGGGAGATGACACCCATTTTCGTCAATGAAGGTTTTTTCCGTATGCTGGGCTATTCCCGGGTACAGGGTATGAAGTATCTGGAGAAGGTGGAGCGGAGCATTATTCCGGATGATCTGCCGACCTATAGGCAGGCAATCAGGGATGTGCTGAAGGATGACGGCGTGGTGGATACGGAGTTCCGTACTGTCACAGGCAGCGGTAATCTGCGCTGGCTGCATGTCCGGGGAAACCTTTATGCCAGAGAGGGGAAAAAATACACGATCGTCACGGTGATTGAGGATGTGACTGAGAGAAAGAATGTGGAGGAAGAGCTGCAGAGACAGGCGGAGCGTCTGCACATTCTTTCGGAGGCGGAAGGCGAGAAGATCATTGACTATAATGCAAAGACGGATGTTATGATTATCAGGACGAACGACGAGTACGGCATGGCGCAGGATGAGATCCACAGCAGATATATGGAAAGATTTAACGCCGCGATGATCTACAAGGAGGATATCGCCTACTACAAGGCGGTCTTGGAGAGCCTGCTCAAATCTCCAAAACATGACACCATTGAATTTCGCATTAAGCGTTTTGATGATGACTATACATGGTATCAGGCGAACCTGACGTCCCTTCTCGGTGCGGAAGGGTATGTGACCCGTATCGTCGGTCGTATGATCAATATTCACGACAAAAAACTTAAGGAGATGGAGCTTCTTTTGCGCGCTGAGAAGGACGCGCTGACAGGCATCTACAACCAGGGTGCCACCGAGCAGTTGATCCACAATGCGATTGAGGATGCGAAAGAGAATGATCTGAGCGCGCTGATGATTATCGATCTGGATAATTTTAAGGAGGCAAACGATCTTCTGGGGCATGCCAACGGCGATGAGCTCCTTGGCAAGACCGCCGAAATTCTGAAAGAAATGTTTAAGGGCGGCGACGTGATCGGTCGTATCGGCGGTGATGAGTTCCTTGTTTATATGAGAAACCTGAATACCATTTCCGACGCGGATGAAATGGCGGGCAATATTGTGAAATCGGTAAGGTATGATCTTGAATTTGAGGGGCAGCCGATTCACGTGACTTGCAGTGTGGGCGTTGCCGTATACCCTTATCACGGCAAAACTTACGAGGAACTTTTTGAGAAAGCTGACAGGGCGGTGTATACGGTTAAGGCGAACGGTAAGGACGGCTACCGTGTTTACCATGCGGCGAGTACGACAGTGTATCACGCCAACAGAAAAGTCGGCTATGATATGACGAAGACCATTGATTACGAGAGGCATATCGAGGATCAGGTGATGCAGATCCTGTTTGAAGATAAGGTGTTGGAATCCGCGCTGCGCTCTTCCATAGAGCTGATGACGGCAAAATACGGGTTCCACAGAGGGTATATCTGCGGCAACGATTCGCTGCCGATTTCCCGTACCATACAGTTTACCGTGAAGAAGTACGCCACTGGCAAGGAGGCGGAGGAACACTACGAACTGAAACGGATGGTGAACGAGATCCTTTACTCCTTCTTCCCGAGCGTGGCAATGATTCACGATTACGACCTGACGGCGGAGGAGATGCGCGAGTATTTTCGGGCGGAGGGTATTAAGAGTATGCTCTATTATCCGCTGACCTCGCAGGGAGAGTTTCAGGGCGCGATCGTATTTGAAAACCACGAAGATGTGCAGATGGAACTGTCAAAGAGCGAGATGGAAGAGGTGCGTTCCCTGTTCCGCCTGATGGAGGCGCATATCCTCCAAATCGGTCTGATGGACAGACTGCAGAATTTCGTGGCGCAGGTCGCTGTCTTCGACAATCTGGACAGTTTCGTCTATGTGGTGAATCCGGATAACCACGAGATTAGCTTTATCAATAAAAAGGTGCTGGCGGATTCGCCGGATGTAAAGATCGGAGATATCTGTTACAAGGCGCTGCAGAACAGGGATACGCCCTGTGAGAACTGCATCTTGCGAAATCTGGACAAGAACGATCCGCACTGCCGATGCACGGAGGAAATGTTTAACTACTCTTTGAGAAGCTGGACGAGAAGCAGCGCAAGCTGGCTGGAGTGCAGGGAGGAGAACGGTCTGGCACTTATAAACAGCTTTGATATATCGGAGTATTTCATGGGGTAGAAATTCAAAAAAATTTACAAATATCTGGATTTTTTCCCTCTGATATGAGACAATGAGACTGGCGGTTATGACAGGCGTTTCCGCCTGTTATCAAATAATTAATACATAATCGAAAGGAGTTATCACATGATCTATTCAAAAGAAGTGGAAGAAATGTGTACAGTGGCACAGGGCGTTCATCATGGCTGTGCTCCTATCCCCGAGGAAGCAAAGTGGGTGCAGGCGAAGGAAGTGAAAGATATTTCCGGCCTGACACACGGCGTAGGCTGGTGTGCTCCTCAGCAGGGCGCATGTAAGCTGACCCTGAACGTAAAGGAAGGCATTATCCAGGAGGCGCTTGTGGAGACGATCGGCTGTTCCGGCATGACGCACTCTGCAGCGATGGCTTCCGAGATTTTACCGGGTCTTACGGTTATGGAAGCGCTCAACACGGATCTGGTGTGTGACGCTATCAACACGGCTATGAGAGAGCTGTTCTTACAGATCGTGTATGGTCGTACACAGTCTGCATTCTCCGAGGACGGTCTTCCGGTAGGCGCAGGTCTTGAGGATCTTGGCAAGGGCTTGAGAAGTCAGGTAGGTACGATGTACGGCACGCTCAAGAAAGGTCCCCGTTACCTTGAGATGGCAGAGGGCTACGTGACAGGGATTGCTCTGGACGCGAACGACGAGATCATCGGTTACAAGTTTGTCAGCCTTGGCAAGATGACAGATTTCATCAAGAAGGGCGACGACCCGAACACAGCGTACGAGAAGGCTTGCGGTCAGTACGGCCGTGTGGACGACGCTGTAAAGATCATTGATCCCAGAGTAGAATAATAAACAGGAGGAGAAGATAAGATGGCTTTATTTGAATCATATGAGAGAAGAATTGATAAGATCAATTCCGTATTGAGCAGCTATGGCATTTCTTCTATCGAAGAAGCGGAAAAAATCACAAAAGACGCCGGCTTGGATGTATATGAGCAGGTGAAGAAGATCCAGCCCATCTGTTTTGAGAACGCATGCTGGGCATACACCGTAGGCGCGGCAATCGCGATCAAGAAGGGCTGCAAAAAGGCGGCTGACGCTGCTGCTGCAATCGGCGAGGGCTTACAGGCATTCTGTATTCCCGGTTCTGTGGCTGACACCCGTAAGGTAGGTCTTGGACACGGTAATCTTGGTAAGATGCTCCTTGAGGAGGAGACAGACTGCTTCGCATTCCTTGCAGGTCACGAGTCTTTCGCGGCGGCTGAGGGCGCGATCGGTATCGCTGAGAAGGCAAACAAGGTTCGCCAGAAACCCCTCCGCGTTATCCTGAACGGTCTTGGAAAAGACGCGGCGAAGATCATTTCCAGAATCAACGGCTTCACCTTTGTGGAGACCGAGTACGATCCTTACACCAACGAGGTGAAGGAAGTGAGCAGAACCCCTTACTCTGAGGGTCTTCGCGCTAAGGTAAACTGCTACGGCGCAAACTCCGTACCCGAGGGCGTGGCAATCATGTGGAAGGAGAACGTGGACGTGTCCATCACCGGTAACTCCACCAACCCGACCAGATTCCAACATCCGGTAGCAGGTACATACAAGAAGGAGAGAACTGAGGCAGGTAAGAAGTACTTCTCCGTAGCGTCCGGCGGCGGCACGGGTCGTACCCTGCATCCCGATAACATGGCGGCGGGTCCTGCATCCTACGGCTTCACTGATACGCTCGGTCGTATGCACTCCGACGCACAGTTCGCGGGCTCTTCCTCCGTTCCGGCACACGTTGAGATGATGGGTCTGATCGGTATGGGAAATAACCCGATGGTAGGCGCGACGGTAGCTGTAGCGGTTCTGATTGAGGAGGCTGCTAAGGCTGGGAAGTTCTAAGAAATAGCATAAAGAAAAGCATGAAAAAGCCCACAAATTCAACACTTGTGGGCTTTGCTTTATGAGAATGGGAAAAAAGGGAAACCCCTAATATCTGCTTTATGTATAATGACGGGCAAGAAATTTAAAAGCATAATGAGAGGGATAAATCAAATGAGAAAAAGAAAAATACGATTGTTGGCAGGTTTAATATGTATGGTATTAATTTTTTTCGATATCATACCTACCGGATTTCAAGTATCAGCAAATGAAGTAGAGCAGGAAGACTCTGATGCCAACGCAGATGATCTGGGTGAGGAAGGTGCGTTAGAAGATGAACTGACTGAGAATGATGGTGAAGGGGCTGATTCAGGTGAATTGGATACAGAAAATGGGGGGGGGGGGGGCCTTTGAGGAAGTAGCGCTTGTTAAGGATGAAGCGGATGTTGGACGGCAGGATGAAGGGGATA
>ERZ779637.708-NODE-708-length-19188-cov-20.678932_pt1 | contig 19188 bp, 29 predicted proteins | sample MGYA00514196_ERZ779637 | MGnify/ENA primary metagenome ERZ779637 (study PRJEB29562, sample SAMEA4376700) | mouse gut metagenome | isolation source: Cecum | study: EMG produced TPA metagenomics assembly of the A DSS colitis mouse model was used to assess the...
AAACAGGCGCCGCTTGAACAGACTGCCATCAAAACAGGGGAACAGGTGCCGTCTGAACAGGCCGCCATAGAGGCGGAGGGACAGAACTCGCCGAATCCGGCAGCAAGCGGAGAGGCTTGGCCGGATGAAGCCAAAGAGGCGCCTGCGGATAAACTGTCCGGCTTAAAGGATAAGCTGACTTTCTATCTGGAGATTGTGCGGGATGAGGAGAATCAGGAACTGGTAAAGCATGGTCTGACTCGTCTGGGCAAAATCCTAAAGAGCATCCGCCCCCGTTTTCTGCGGGCAGAGGCTCTGGTGGGTCTGGGAGAGCCGGACCTCACCGGGTATGTATATGGAATCTATTGGGCGGTAAAGCCTTTTCTGGGGAAGAAATGCCGCATGACTGTCACTCCGGATTTTGAGAGACGGATTTTGGAGGGAGAGGCCGTCCTGGGAGGGCGGATCATGGCAGCGACGGTATTACACCATGCTGTCAGGGTATTGCTTGACAGGCGTCTGCGCCGGCTGTTGGATAAAATGAAAAGGCAGGAATAATGTAAGCGAACAAATCAAATATATGGAGCTTTAGTTAATAAGTGAGGCAGGAGGATAAGAAAATAATGGCGGATAAGGAGACAAAAGGGAAAGAGATGGCGGACAGAAAAGGATTTCCCGGGGTGGTGGAATCTCTGCTGCAGGGAATGGACAATGTATTGTCGGCCAAAACCGTGGTGGGCCAGCCCGTGCAGGTAGGGGATGTTACGATTTTGCCCCTGGTGGATGTCAGTTTTGGCTTTGCCGCCGGGGCGGGCAGCAATTCGGATAAGAACTCTGCCAAGAACGGCGGAGGTCTGGGCGGAAAGATGTCTCCCAGCGCAGTGCTGATCATCAAGGACGGCACTACCAGACTGGTCAATGTGAAAGATCAGAATACCATGACCAAGCTGCTGGATATGCTGCCGGATCTGGTGGATAAATTCACCGGCAAGAAGGAAACGGGCCTGGAGGACGAGGAGGCCGTAAATATTGCCTTCCCCGACAGGGAGGAAAAAGAGTGAAAGTATTTCTGTTCCGAAACAGGTTGCTGCCGCATATAGTAGCATAAGGACTGTTTTATTGAAGGAACGGGTATGAAACTATTTAAACTGATCGGGCTGGCCGCCTTTTTTATCGCATTGGGCATGCTGATTATGCTGTTTATGACCAGCAGGCTGATGGGGTTATTTTTGATTGCTCTGCTGCTCCTGCTGGGGTACTGTTGTCTGTGCTCCGATATGTGAGTGTACGGCGGCAGGCGGCGCGGGCTCACTCTCATATGATCTCAGCGGTTCTCCAAATATTCGTGCAAGCACGGCTGTCTGGCTTATTACCCGCAGGGATCAGGAGAGACGGGACAAGGATATAGGGACTGTATGGATATGGAAAACGGAATAAACTGGGAGGAAGTCGATAAGGCGAAAAACGAGGATGAACTGCGGGGGATGAAGCTGTGGCTGTTCCAGGAGAATATCCGTCTTCAGAATGAGCGCAGCGAGTTGGAGGATATGCAGGACAAGCTTCTTCAGGAGCGGGTTCGTTTCCGGGACGAGATGGATGCCATAAACCGGCGGATGTCCATGGAACAGAAGCGGCTGCGGGAGGAAAATCTGTTTTTTGAAAAGAAGCTGGCGATCCTGCAGGATGGATTTCGCAAGCTGGACGAAGACAGGCAGCGCTTTGAGCAGGAAAGACGCAGGCTGGAACAAAGCGGCAGATATCAGAAGCAGAGAGAAAACGTGGAACTGCTTGGGCAGGGAGATAATATTGCCCATATGCTGTTTCGCAGCGCCGGCAATCCCCTGACTCTGCGCAAGCGGTACAGGGATCTGCTGAAAATTTTTCATCCGGACAATTTTTGCGGAGACGCGGAACTGATGCAGTATATCAACCGGGAATTTCAGCGCCGCAAAGAAGAATAAGGACAACAAAATCAGCGCCGCAAAGAAGAATAGGGACAACAAAAAACCGGCTCATGTGAACCGGTTTTCCTTTTTTCAGTAAAGTATACAGTTAAGCTCTCTCAACCTTGCCAGACTTTAAACATCTGGTGCAGACATGCAGCTTCTTGGCAGCGCCATTTACCATGCATTTCACATTCTTGACGTTGGAATTCCATATTGCATTGCTTCTTCTATGAGAATGGCTTACGTTATTACCGAAATGAACGCCCTTACCACAAATATCACACTTAGCCATCTTGACACCTCCTCAACCTTAAGCTGTTTTCTCTATTTCATTGCATAAAAATTAACAACATTGATATATTAACAGAAAAAGCATGGAAAAGCAAGCAAAAAAATGAAATTTTTAATTTTTTGTTTTTGGGGTGTTCCATTTTTATCCAAAAGCATGTATAATGGTGAGTAATTGGAGTGTAAAACAGTGAGGAAGACTGCGGAACTCAAAATAAGGAGGTACTGATATGAAGGGTTCTTCTATGAATACACATATGGGCAATATCGTGATCAACAACGAAGTCATTGCCCAATATGCCGGAAGCGTGGCCGTGGAATGTTTTGGCATCGTCGGAATGGCGGGAGTCAGCATGAAAGATGGCATGTCCAAGCTCTTAAAAAGGGATAACCTGACCAGGGGCATCAATGTGAGCCTGAACAACAATAAGCTGACTTTGGATTTTCATGTGATCGTGGCCTACGGCGTGAGCATCATCGCCGTGTCGGACAATCTGATCAGCAGCGTGAAATATAAGGTGGAAGAGTTTACCGGTATCCATATTGAGAAAATCAACATCTTTGTAGAAGGTGTTCGAGTGATTGATTAAATTTAGGAGGATTTGTCGTGACTTCAAATACAATCGACGCTAAGATGCTGTCAAAGATGTTCTTAGCTGGTGCAAAAAACCTGGAAAGTAAGAAAGAATGGATCAACGAACTGAACGTATTCCCCGTGCCGGACGGCGATACGGGCACCAATATGACCATGACCATCATGTCGGCGGCCAGGGAGGTGTCTGCGCTGGGCGAAAATACCGATATGGTGTCCCTGTGCAAGGCTGTGTCCAGCGGTTCCCTGCGGGGGGCCAGAGGAAATTCCGGCGTCATCCTGTCCCAATTGCTCCGGGGCTTTACCAAGAGCATCAGCGGCAAGGAACAGCTGGGCATCCCGGAGCTTGCCGATGCCTTTGAAAAAGCGGTGGAGACTGCCTACAAGGCGGTGATGAAGCCCAAGGAGGGCACGATTCTGACAGTGGCCAAGGGCGGTTCCGAGAAGGCGAGGGAACTGGCGGACGGCGGCATGGAGAATATGGGAGAGTTTCTTGACCAGGTGATTGCCCATGCCAGATATGTGCTGAGCCAGACCCCGGAGCTTCTGCCGGTGCTGAAGCAGGCGGGCGTGGTGGACTCCGGCGGCCAGGGGCTGGTGGAAGTGATGAGCGGCGCCTATGACGCCTTTTTAGGCAAGGAGATCGATTATACCATTGAGCAGGCGAGCAGCCGCCCGGCCGGCAAATCCTCCGGTTATCAGGCCCAGGCTGAGGCAGAGATCAAATTCGGCTACTGCACGGAATTTATCATTATGCTCAGCAAGACATTTAACATTAAGCATGAGATGGATTTTAAGGCTTACCTGGAGTCCATCGGCGATTCCATCGTATGCGTGGCGGACGAGGACGTGGTCAAGGTACATGTACATACCAATGACCCCGGTCTGGCAATCCAGAAGGCATTGAAGTATGGACAATTATCCAATTTAAAGATAGACAACATGCGCCTGGAGCATCAGGAGAAGCTGTTTAAGATGAGCGGGAAGGAAGAAGCGGAAACTCCCGCGAAAGCGCAGGTTCCGGCTCAGACACCAGCGCAGGTTCCCGCTCAGCCGCCCAAGCCCGTGGGCTTTTTGGCGGTGTCCGTGGGCGACGGGGTGAACGAGATCTTCAAGAGCCTGGGCGTGGATCATATCATTGAGGGCGGCCAGACCATGAATCCCAGCACCGCGGATATTCTGGATGCCGTGGACCAGGTGAATGCGGAGTCCATTTTCATCCTGCCCAACAACAAGAACATTATCCTGGCGGCCAACCAGGCGGCGGAACTGATGACGGATAAGAATCTGCTGGTGATTCCCACCAAGACCATACCCCAGGGAATCACGGCGGTCATCAACTATGTGCCGGAGATGTCTGTGGAGGACAACGAACTCACCATGATGCAGGAGATCGGCAATGTCAAGACCGGCCAGGTGACCTATGCCGTGCGCGACACGATGATTGACGACAAGGAGATCAAGCAGGGCGACTATATGGGTATCGGCGATGCAGGAATCCTGTCCGTGGGCCAGGATATGCTGCAGGTCACCAAAGAGATGGTAAAATCCATGGTGGATGAAAGCAGCGAATTGATCAGTGTGTATTATGGCGGCGACGTGCAGGAGGATGCCGCGCAGCAGCTGCGCAAGGAACTGGAGGAAACCTATGGGAACTGTGATATTGAATTGCAGTATGGCGGACAGCCCATCTACTATTATGTGATTTCAGTGGAATAAGGGATGCGTGTGAAGGGTAGGAGCCGCCCGGGAAAGCGGCTGCCTGCCCTTTTTATAACTATCAAAAATAACGGCATTCAGGGGAGAGGGCTTTATGGATAACGGTACTTCTATATTGGAATTAAAGGGGATCGGCGAGAAATCCCAGAAGCTTTTTGCCAAAGTCAATATCCATACAGTGGGGGATCTGCTGTATTATTTTCCGCGGGACTATGAGACTTTCAGTGAACCGGTGCCCATATCCCAGGTCAAAACGGGTGAAGTATGCGCCATCCGTGCCACAGTCTGCGGCACGGTGAATGTAAAAAAGGTGCGGAGCCTGACCATATTGAATGTGCTGGTGCGGGATGCCTTCGGAGGGATGCAGCTGACTTTTTTTAACATGCCCTTTTTAAAGAATGTGTTAAAGCCCGGCAGCAGCCATATTTTTCGGGGCAGGGCACAGTCCAGGGGCCCGGTGCTTTGCATGGAACAGCCAAGGATCTACAAGCAGGAGGAATACAGTCGGTATCTGGCCTTTATCCAGCCCCGCTATGCCCTGACTAAGGGGCTGACCAATCAGGCGGTGCAGAAGGCGGTAAAACAGGCTTTGACCTATTATGCATTTGGTCCGGATCCCTATCCGGAGCGGCTGCGCAGACAGTATGATCTGATGGACCGTCAGGAAGCCATGAATAACATGCATTTTCCTGCCAGCTATGAGGAACTGGTGAAGGCCCGCCGACGGATAGTGTTTGAGGAGTTTTTTTCTTTCTTATATCTGCTTCGTGAAAATAAGGAGCAGTGCAGGCTTCTGGAAAATGAGTACCGCATGATTGAGACGGCGGACACGGGCAGACTGCTGGAGCAGCTTCCCTACCGGCTGACGGGAGCCCAGACGCGGGCCTGGCAGGAGATAAGCCGGGATATGTCCTCCCCCTGGTGCATGAACCGGCTGGTACAGGGGGATGTGGGATCGGGCAAGACCATTATCGCCGTGCTGGCCCTGCTCATGTGCGCCGCCAACGGCTGGCAGGGCGCCATGATGGCCCCCACGGAGGTGCTGGCAGCCCAGCATTACGAGGGAATATGCCAGTATGTGGAGCAATACCATGTGGCCTTAAGGCCCATTCTTCTGGTGGGCAGTATGACAGCTAAAGAAAAGCGGGAAGCCTATGAAAAGATCGCATCCGGGGAGGTCGATCTGGTGGTGGGCACCCACGCGGTGATCCAGGAAAAGGTGCATTTTAAGAATTTGGCGCTGGTGGTCACGGACGAGCAGCACCGCTTCGGAGTGCGCCAGCGTGAGATTCTGGCCCAGAAGGGCAGCAATCCCCATGTGCTGGTCATGAGCGCCACGCCCATTCCCCGGACCCTGGCCATTATCCTGTACGGGGATCTGCAGGTGTCCGTTATCGACGAACTTCCCGCGAATCGTCTGCCCATCAAAAACTGCGTGGTGGGCACTTCCTACCGGCCCAAAGCGTATCAGTTTATCGAAAAGGAAGTGCGGGCCGGACGCCAGGCATATGTGATTTGTCCCATGGTGGAGGAAGGGGAGATGGAGGATCTGGAAAATGTGGCGGAGTACGCCCAGAAGCTCCGGGCTGCCCTGCCTGCGGACATCCAGGTGGCCACGCTCCACGGCAGGATGAAACCCGCCGACAAGAACCGTATCATGGAGGAGTACGCGGCCCACAATATTGACGTGCTGGTTTCCACCACAGTGATCGAGGTGGGAATCAACGTGCCTAACGCCACGGTGATGATGGTGGAGAATGCGGAGCGCTTCGGCCTGGCACAGCTTCATCAGCTCCGGGGCCGGGTGGGCCGGGGTGTCCACCAGAGCTACTGTATTTTTATCAGCGCCCAGGATAACAAGGAGACCATGGAGCGTCTGGATATCTTAAACCGTTCCAACGACGGTTTCTTTATCGCCTCGGAGGATTTGAAACTCCGGGGGCCGGGAGATTTGTTTGGCATCAGGCAGAGCGGGGAGTTTGCTTTTCGGATGGGGGATATCTACACTGACGCGGATATACTGAAACAGGCCAGCCAGGCAGTGGAACAGGTCAGGGAAGCAGGGGGCGGCGCAGGAGGCAGCGCAGGAGGCGGTGTCCCAGACGGCGCAGGAGGCAGTGCAGGAGACGGTGTCCCGGGCGGCGCAGATAGCTGCGGCCCGGAGGGGAGCGTCCAGAGCCGGGGCGGTCCAGGCGGGAATACGCAGGATGAAGAATATCGACGGCTTGTACAATATTTGCATGAGGAAACCCGGCTGCAGGTTGACTTTAGGACTATTTAAGGATATAATATGAGTAATTTTCTATAAATCAAACTATCCCAAGAGAGGAATGAAAAAACAATGTCAAAGGTTGCTGTTATCACAGATAGTAATAGTGGAATAACCCAGTCGCAGGCCAAGGAGTTAGGTATTTTTGTGTTGCCCATGCCCTTTTTTATCAATGAAGAGACTTATTTTGAGGATATCAGCCTGACCCAGGAACAATTCTATGAGATGCTTAAGGGGGGCGCGGATATCCACACCAGCCAGCCGTCCCCGGACTCGGTGATGCAGCTGTGGGACCAGGTACTCAAGGAGTACGATGAGATTGTGCATATTCCCATGAGCAGCGGGTTGTCCAGTTCCTGCCAGAGCGCCATTATGTTGGCCCAGGACTATGAGGGTAAGGTGCAGGTGGTAAACAATCAGCGGATCTCCGTGACCCAGAGACAGGCGGCTCTGGATGCCAAGCTGCTGGCTTCCAAGGGTATGAACGCCCGGGAGATCAAGGATTTCCTGGAGGAGGATAAGTTCAACAGCAGCATTTATATTATGCTGGATACATTGTATTACCTGAAAAAGGGCGGTCGTATCACGCCGGCTGCTGCAGCGCTGGGCACTCTGCTGAAATTAAAGCCCGTGCTGCAGATCCAGGGGGAGAAGCTGGACGCCTTTGCCAAGGCCCGCACCACCAACCAGGGCAAATCCATTATGATCAGTGCTATCAAAAAGGATATTGAGAACCGTTTCGGGGGTATGACAGAGGATAAGCACATCTGGCTGGAGATCGCCCACACAGCCAATGAGGAGGCTGCTGAAGCTTACAAGAACGAGATTCTGGAGCAGTTCCCCGGCTATGATATCCACGTGGATCCCCTGTCCTTGAGCGTGGCCTGCCATATCGGCCCCGGGGCGCTGGCATTTGCCTGCTGTAAGAAGATAGAGGTGTAGAAGTACATGAAATAGACAGTTTAGGGCACTTCGTACAGAGGTGCTCTTCATTTATATCCATTTCTATAGTTTTTGCATGAAAACAGCATATGCAGGATTTCCTGCACATCTGAAATTGTATGTGCAAATATAGCAAAGTTTTAGAATTAAATGCGAAAAGAGTTGAATAAACTCTATCGCATTTATTTTTTTTATCCATGAAAAACATAGATAAAATGCGGTGGAGCCGTAAACTCTACCGCATTTTTTATTTTACCCAAAAGACGAAAAGGAGGCGTTGGGGCGTGAGAAAACAGTACAAAAAATTAACCTATGCAGACCGGCAGACAATAGAACGCATGAGCGGGCAGGGGATAGCACCGAAAGCAATAGCATTAGAAACCGGCGTACACATTGCAACCATTTACAGAGAGATACAGCGGGGAACCGATGCAGAAGGGCATTACAAAGCAGAGTTAGCGCAGCAGGCAATATTCAGTTAAGGAGGGGCAAAATGAAAGCTGTTAATTTTGATGAAGTAAAGGCGGGCGATTTAGTACAAGTGCCACGTTATCAATTTGCACCGATGCGGCGCGGTTGGAATGGTTGGCTATTCAGTGAGGCAATAGTTTTAAGAAAAGGGATCGGGAGAAAAAGCAATAAGCCGGTAATAACGGTTGAAATGCGCACACCGAAAAGCACAAATGATTACGGAACGGCAGAAAGAACATTTCGCGCCGATTGCGTGTTTCTTACAAATGGAGTAGAGATCGCGCGAAAGTTTTTGAAAGAGGACGGAATAGAAAGCAAGGAAGAATTTGAAAAAGCCATAGAAAGCGAAGAAATAACGGGGGCTGACTGGATCAAATTTTTAGTAGATAAAGGTTTCTTGTTTTGAGTGTAGGCGGCACCGGAAAAACCGCCTGCGCCCTATTCATGGGAGAACCGCCAAACGGCGGGGCAGGTTCGACACCTGCAGGGCGTATTTGTAGCGAGGTTGGCAACCTTGCGGCAGATGCAGCAGGCAAATAGCTGTTTTCTGTATGTTGTGAAAAAATTGCAGCGGTCACGCCTGCTAGAAAGCGTGTAGTCGGTCAACAAGTTTTCAGTTGCTTTTTAATGTGAAAAGCAGCCCACACAACAAATTTTATAAGCCAAAGCGGGATTATATGAAGAAAGCGAGGGAACCGCCCGAAAAGGGGCAGCAGGAGCCTTACACAGAGCCTAAAAAAGAATAGAAAAATAGCCGTTGCGTTGGCAGCGCAGCGGCTAAAGAATTGGTGCAAATGCAATAACTCAACCTAAGAAAATTATACCACTTATTGCGTTTGCCGTCAAGCCAAAACACCGGTAAACAAGCCGGTTTTGGCTTGTTCAAGCTATTAACTTTAGGATATACAGAAAAGATAATAAGACGCAAAAAGAAGGTGTAATTAAGTTGGGATATTTTAAAACATCAGTAGAGGCAGGGGCAACGATTGAGGTAACGAAAAGTTATACAAAGAGGGTAGGGGTAAAGGTAAGAGGGGGGAAGGAGAAACCCACAGCAGAGGAAATAGAAAAGGTTAATCAGATGAACGCAGAGAGAACCCTCCGGCTAAAGATAAATAATAATTTTGGAGTAGATGATCCGTTTATTACGCTGACATACCGGAAGGACGAAAGACCGGCACCGGAGCAGGCAAAGAAAAATATTAAAAAGCTGATAGACGGATTACGGAAAGAGTTTAGGAAGGTGGGGGTGGATCTGAAATGGGTATGTGTGACAGAGTACCTAAACAAAGCAATACACCATCATCTATTGATTAACCATATCGAAGGGCAAGATGTTTGTAAATGGGTACGCAGGTTGTGGAAGTATGGCAGACCGGACTTTAAGTATTTGGACGATACCGGACAATATAAAGACCTTGCGGCGTATCTGATAAAAGAAACATCAAAGACATACAAGGCAAAGGACGGAGCGAAAAAGCAAAGATACAGTTGCAGCCGTAATTTGGTAATGCCGACACTGAAAACCGAGATTATCAAAAAGGCGAAAAAGTGGTTGCCGGATCCAAAACCGATAAAAGGCTACTACATAGACAAAGACACAGTATATAACGGCGTAGATCCCTTTACTGGCAGGGCATACCAAAAGTATACAATGGTTCGTATTTCCGGTAGTGGCGGTTAGCTTGTGGATATGTGGATAACTCATAAAGAAAATGCCGCGCCGTCAAGTAATTACTGGACGAAAAGGCAGATCGGAGGAAGGTGGATAAGTTGGAGGTGGGAATATACGTTAAATGTCATTTCAGAGGAAACCCAAGAGGCGCGGGAGAGGCGGCAGCGGTCATAGAGTACATAGACGGCACCGGAAAAAGCCACACAAGAAAACAGCAGATCCGGATCGAGCATGACACGAAAAACGCCCTAAATCTGAAAATCTGTATAGCGGCAATGCGGATATTATTAAAGCCTTGCCACATTACAATTTACACAGCTTGCGACTACATGGGGAACGCCTGCCGGTTGGGGTGGGTGGAGAAGTGGCAGCAGGACGGTTGGAAGAAAGCAAACGGAAAACCGCCCGCCAACGTGGAGGACTGGAAACAATTCTTTATGCTGACACAGATCCACACCGTAGCATTTGCAGAGTATGACAGCCGACACGATGAAGAATTAGAAAAAGATTTAAAGGAGAAATAGCGGCATGGTTTACATGGGATCGAAAGCCAAAATCACAGATTACATAGTGCCGGTTATCCAAAGTCATATAGCCGTAAGCGGCAGCAGGACATATATAGAACCGTTTTGCGGCGGCTGCAATGTGATTGACAAGATAAAGGCAAACAACCGGATCGCGGCAGATAAAAACGAATATTTGATCGCACTCTTTAAACACCTGCAAAGCGGCGGTAAGCTGCCCGATGCAGTACCAAAGGAAGAATACGACAGAGTAAGGGCAGACAAAGAAAGTTTTCCGGCGTGGTATGTTGGGGCGGTTGGTTTCCTTGCATCGTTCAACGGCAGATTTTTTGACGGAGGCTATGCGGGCATCGGGTACGACAGAGGAAGGAAAAGGGATTATTTCAGAGAAAACAGCAACAACATTTTAAAGCAGATGCGGCGCGGCGGCATCGCGGGTATAGATTTCATGGTAAAGGATTATCGGGAGTTTTGCCCGAAAGGTTGTGTTGTATATTGCGATCCACCGTATGACGAAACGAAAGAATACGGAATTGCAAAAGCGTTTGACCGGTTGGAGTTTTGGCAGATTATGAGGGATTGGAGCCGGTACAATACGGTTTTGATTTCAGAGCAAAAGGCACCGGAAGATTTTATAACGGTTTGGGAAAAAGAGATAGATCGCACAATGAAAGCAAAAGAACATTTCAGAGCGACAGAGAAATTATTTGTATGGGGGGGGGGTAGCGGTAAAAATGATTGAGTGCGGCGAAGGAATGATAAAGATACTTGAATTATTTGGCGGCATCGGATCGCCGCGATGCGCCCTGCGAAACATCGGAATACCGGTTAAAGCTATTGATTATGTGGAGATAGATAAAAAAGCCGTAAAATCATACAACGCAATGTTTGAAAGTGAATTGCCGTATACAACACAATCTGTCATAGGTTGGAATTTAAAGCCGGATATTCTGATACATGGATCGCCCTGCCAAGATTTCAGCATTGCGGGGCATCAAGGGAAAGCAACGGCAGCAGGCGGCAGAATAAACCGAGGAAAAGGCGCAGACAAGGGATCCGGAACGCGGTCAAGCCTTATGTGGGAAACCATAAATATAATTAGGCAAATGGGAGAATGGAAACCGCGTTTTGTCATTTGGGAAAATGTAAAGAATGTTACATCAAAACACATGATCCACAATTTCAACCGGTATCTATCAGAAATGCAGAGATTGGGCTATACAAGTAGCTTTCAAACATTAGATGCGCGGGAGTTTGGATTGCCGCAGGCGCGGGAAAGAGTTTTTACAATATCTGTTTTGAGCGGGGATCCGTTCGATTTCGATGATCTGATAAAAACACCGATGCGGAATATTGCGGAATTTTTGGAAACAGATGTGCCGGAAGTATACAACGTAACACAACCGAGCGTATATAACGCGATAGGGCAAAAAGGCATACGAAGGGCAACAATCATAAAAGATTACGCATACACCATAACGGCGCGGCAGGACAGGACACCGGCGCAGGTTATAGATTTAGGCGGCGGGAAATATCGCTATTTGACAGAGCGCGAATGTTGGCGGCTGCAAGGTTACACAGATGCAGATTTTGAGGCGGCGGCAGCAGTACAAGAGAAAAACGGACGGTACGCAATGGCACTTTATAAGCAGGCGGGTAACAGTATACCGGTAACAATTTTTGAAAGCATATTCAGAAAAATTATTTTAGGACAAACGAAAGAAAGTGAGGGCGACTAAATGGTACTGGATTATAACAAAATGCCGGAACCGGCAGTAAGATTGACAGACGAAAAACTGATAAATCAAATTTACGATGCGATGATAGACTTTTTCACATTCTGCATTTTAGAGCATGAGAGCAGGCAGGTATTTTACGAAAAGGACAACATTTATAGCGGCACATTTAATATTCGTATCTTTTGGATCAATAAGGAAAAGGGATTAGGGTACGGCATCGCGGAGGACTGGAAAGCCGGAAAGATACAAGTATACCGGTTTGGAACCGCCGAAAACTGGCAGATCTTTAAAAACGGTTTTGCGGCACAGATGCGCGGCGACAATTCATAGGGGGAGAGAATGGCGGCAACATGGAAAGTAACAACAAAGAAAAACACATATAAAGCGATTTATTCCGGCGATCTGCATGAGGCTTTAGAAAAAGCAAAAACCGATTTAAAGAAATATCTGCATGATAAAGACATTCCGAAATGGGTTTGGTTAAAAGGAATAGCAGAGGCAAAAATAGCGGCGAATAAGCGAGCAATAGAGCGGGCGCAGATATTCATAGAACTTGCGGAAAAGGAATTGAAAAACAAGGAGGCAGAAAATGGATAAAGTACACTTTAGCACCGGTAAGGACGATTGGGGAACCCCGCAGGATCTTTTCGATGCACTCAACAAAGAATTTGGTTTTACATTGGATCCATGCGCCGATGATAACAACCACAAATGCGCAAAGTATTACACAAAGGAGCAGGACGGTTTGGCGCAATCATGGGCGGGGGAAACGGTATTTTGTAACCCGCCGTACAGCCGGAAAACAAAATCAAATGCCGGTCAAATTGCATGGGTGGAAAAGTGCTATAAAGAGGCACAGGGGGGGATCATCGTGGTTATGCTGATACCCGCCCGCACAGATACAATAATGTTTCACGATTTCATTTTAGGCAAGGCAGAAATACGGTTTATCAAAGGGCGGCTTAATTTTGAGGTTGACGGAGAGAAAAGCAAGGATCCGGCACCATTTCCAAGTATGATCGTAGTTTTCAGAGGCGGGCAGCCAACAAATGAAGTAAAGAGCATAACAGCATAGTAAAGGAGTTTATACGGTGGAACTTTTGACACATGAAATAGCCTATACATACAGAGATAGAGCGAAAGCCCTGCCGTATAACGGTATGCAGGACATTGGGGAGCGCAGGGCATTGCGTTTAGAGTTGCAGGAGCGGTGCGGCGTAACAGAATTAGAGGCAGTAAACATTATAAATGGTTTCCACATTGATATTTACTGTATGAAATATCTGCTAAAGGCACGAGAGGCAGCAGAGGGGAAACCGGAGCCGGAAAAGAAAAAGCGGCGCAGGCAGTACGACAGAAGAGAATTTTATTAAAAGCAGAAAGGCGGCAGATTATGGGAAAAACAAAAAGCATTGTAACAGAGCATGAAAAGATGTGTTTCTTTTGCGGCAGACCGGCAGAGTGCGAGCATCATTTATTATTCGGCAGCGGCATTAGAGAACTGGCAGAGCAGGACGGTTTGAAAGTACCCGCCTGCAATAACTGTCATAACATGGGCAGGACAACCGAGCGCGTACATGATAACCCTATGGCTGAAAAGCTGTCAAAGATTTTAGGGCAGGCGGTGTATGAGGCGAAGATCGGCAGCAGGGAGGAATTTCGGGCGCGTTATGGCAAGTCTTATTTGTAGGGGGTGCTATATGGCTATGACAGAGATCATAAAGCAGCTTGAAAAAGAGATTTTGCAGCAGCGGGAAGATGAACAGAGGATTCTAAACGAGATCGCGGCGGTTGTATCTTTTGACTTTGCACAGCAGGCAGCAGGCGCACTGGATCCAAAGAAACATTTATACAGTTTTGAAGGCTATCTGTCATTGCTGCAAATGCTGAAAACGGTATTATATGCGGGTATGCCGCCCAATGATGCGTTAGACGCGGTACAAACCGGCTGGAGCGCGGAAAAGATTTTAGAAATATGGAGGTATTCACAGTATGAATAAATGTCATTTCATGGGGCGGTTGGTACGCGATCCCGAAATTCGTTACACAATGGGCGATCAGCCGGTGCCGGTAGCGCACTACACTTTAGCGATTGACAGAAGAACAAAGCGAGAGGGCGAGCCTTCGGCGGATTTTTTAGACTTTGTTGCATACGGAAAAGCGGCAGAGTTTACGGAAAAGTATTTAAAGAAAGGTATCAAAGTTGTGGTAACGGCGCGTTGCCAACGCCGCAGCTATGAAAAGGACGGCAGAAAAATCTATGTAATAGAATTTGTCGTAGAGGATCAGGAGTTTGCAGAAAGCAAGCGGGCATCAGAGGGCGAACCGGCAAGCAATGATTTTATGCAGATACCAGACGGAGAGCAGGGCGAATTACCATTCAATTAAAATTCAAGGAGGATCAGCAAATGCAAACAATTTCAATCATTAGTTTAAAAGGCGGCGTTGCAAAGACCACAACAGCGGTAAACATGGCGTACATACTGGCAGCAGTACACAAAAAGAAAGTGCTTGTTATCGACAATGACAAGCAGGGGAACGCCTCTAAAGCATTTGACCGGTACGACACCGAGGACAAGGACACCATAGCGCGGGCAATGTTGGAAAGAAATTTTGATGTTTCCGAGATAATCAAGAAAACGAACTATGAGGGCATCGACATTATAACCGCAAACATGGATCTACTGGAGGCGAACCTTAAAACCGTAGTAGATGCGGGCAGGCAGCAGCAGACGCGGTTTAAAAAGGCACTGGCAGCAGTAAGCGGCAATTATGATTTCTGCATCATCGACAACGCGCCCGATATTAACATGAGTATCATTAACGCGCTTGTAATGACAAATGATGTGATTATGCCGATCTTTATGGATCAGTATTCATTTGACGGTTTAAACATTCTGTTAGAGCAGATCGCGCAGGTGCAGGAAGATTTCAACGAAACACTGAATTTTGCAGGTTGCCTTGTGACACAGTACCAAAACAACGATGTGAACAATCTGAACATTGAAAAGCTGCAGGCGCGGGGGTTGCCGATGTACGCGCAGAAGATCCGCAGAACGGAAAAGAAAGTAAGCGAAAGCACATTTGAGAAAAAGCCGCTTGTGGAATATTCGGTAAGATGCGGAGCGGCGCAGGACTATAAAAAGTTTGTCTTAGAGTATTTAGGGGGTGCGGATCATGCAGATGCTTAAATTCAAAGCAAAATGCCCTTATGAGATCGGGGATCGGGTGCGGTTCGAGAAGGGCGGCGAAATGCAGATTATGGAAATTACCGACATTCTGACACAGATCAGCGCAAAGACCGGACACATTAAATTTATTTTGGAGTTGGACGGTTGGTATAAATTAGATACCGATTTACACGCGGTAGATGCGCCGCGCACTTAGTAAATACTGGACGAGTACCCAAATAGGGTACAAGGTAAAGGAGGCAGACATGGGCTTTAATATCAATAATTTCTTAAATGCGGAAAGCAAGAAAGAAATAAAAAGCGACTGGAAACCGATCAAGGTAAGTGCAAGGAAATTAAGACCGGCACCGGATAAGAAAAACTTCTATCATGCAGAGGATAAGGAAATCAAAGACCTTGCGGAAAGCATAGAGTTGATCGGTTTGCAGCAGTACCCCGTAATTAGACCGGTAGAGGGTACGGACGAATACGAGGTTATAGCCGGACACAAACGGCGGCTTGCGATCCTGCGGTTACTGGACGAGGGCAAAACGGAATATGAAATGATCCCTTGCAGGGTGGAAACGCCGGACGAGGTACAAAACGAGTTGATTTTGATTTTCACAAATTCAACGCAGAGGGAAAGAACGGACTATGAGAAGATGCGGGAAATTGAGCGGGTGCGGGAACTCTTAACCGAGTATCAGAAAACCCATGAACTGACCGGGCGCAGGCAAAATATTATTGCCGAGATTTTGGGAACCAACAAAACCAAAGTAGGCACGTTGGATAACATCAACAATAATCTGATCGCGCCGTTTGTGGAAGAATTTGCAGCGGGGAAAATCAGCACAAGCGCAGCGAATGAGATCGCCGGTTTGGAGCCGGACGCGCAGCAGGCACTATACGAAACATACAAGGCAACCGGATCACTGATCGCAAAGGACGCGAAAGCCCTTAAAGAAGTATTTCCCGATGATTTACCGGAAGAACTGAAGGCAGAGGTAAGGCAGTACGCGGCAGAAACCGGCATCAGCTTAGAAGATGCAGCAGGCGTTATAAGGGAACGCCACGAGAGGGCGCGGGAAACGCCGCAGGAGCCGCCGAAAGAGGCAGAGGCGATAGAAAACACGCCGGAGCCGGAAAAAGGGCAGGAAACGGCGCAGGACGAGCCGAAAAGCGGCTTTATGAATGAGCCGGAAACCAAAGTAACCTATAATGCGCCCATGCCGGACAATACAGACCGTAAAAGCCTTATCATTAACGGCAAAATCAATATGCACAAGGAATATAACGGCATGGCGGTTAATTATTTTATGGGCGCGGTGATCGGTTCGGATCTTTTCGGGGTGGAGTTTTGGCAGGGGTGGAAAAAGTGCGATAGCGGGAATTGTGCAAGCCCGCGGGTTTTATATCTTATAGATTACGCCGGAACCGCAACCACATACACCGTACAGACCGATACAACCGAGAAATGCAAAGCTGTTTTGACTGATACCGGTTTAGAGGTATTGCGCGAGGCAGCAGGGCAAACGGCGGTTATCGGCTATGACGAACTGGCAGAACTGATCGACATTATGATCTATACGAAAGTAATTGAGATTAAAACCATTGAAAGTGATATGAAATATTGGGCGCACTGGACGGCTAAAGAATTGGTTTCAATCAGCAATTACTTGACGGAAAGCGAAATTTATATATTGCAGGATCTTATGATGCGCTGCAAGGAAAGGGCGGGGAAATAATGGGTAGACCGATTATTTTTTGTAGCATGGATAACGCGCCTAAATTTTGTGACAACCGGTGCAATAATACAAGCTGCAAAAAGCACATTAGCAAACTGGCGGGCTATTATGGCGGGGCAGTAATAAGCAAATTAAGAGATACGCCGGATTGCGAAGGCTATATATCCAAATGGAAACAGTCACACGCCGAAATAGAGCAGATAAAAAAGGAAATGAGGGAGGCGGGTATTGAATGAGCGAACGGCAGAGAGGGGCGGCAGGGTTTATCCCTGCTGCCCGAAAAGAAAATAAATTAGCTTATATATGCAGCCCATACAGAGGCAACGCATACAAGCGGATCCGCAATATTGCATACGCGCGGCACATAACCCGCGTAGCGTTGGAATTGGGATATACGCCGATTACCACACACTTATATTTACCGCAGATATTAAACGATGATATACCGGCGCAGCGGCGGCGCGGATTAAAAGCCGGTAAAGATATTCTAAACACCTGCGACACAATCATTATAGGCGCGAAATACGGCATCAGCGAGGGCATGGCGGCAGAGATAGAGGCGGCATCGGGGAAAGATACCATTATCATAATTTAGGAGGGCGCATGGTAAAGAAATATCAGATAGAGCCTCCGCAGTTAGGCATCTACATAACGCCGGAAACGCGAGAGGCAATAAAAGAAACAGCAGGCAAGCGGGATAAAGAACGCATTGCAGAGATTGAGAAACATTTACATGATGAATTAGACAAATGCCTGCGAATGATCGCAGTACACGAAATAACCGGTAAAGATTTTATTATTTTCACACCGGAAAGGGCAATAGGAAAAACGCGGGCATTACTGGAATTGTGCGTAGAGTATGGGGCGGTATATGTAACAGAACAGCACGAAATAAACTTTTTAGAGCATGAGGCGCAGCAGTTGGGTTATACAGACCTGCCATTTATGGCAATATCAGCAGCGCGGCGCGAGGGATTAAGGATCCGGACAGTATTAAAAAGCGAGTGCGTAAAACTGGAAAAAGTGCGCGAGAAATTCGGTAGCACAATAAATATTATCGGGATTGAAGAAATATAAGGAGGGAAGTCTATGATCCATGCACTGAAAGCAGAACCGGCATATTTTGAGGCATCGGCAGCAGGCGTAAAAGGGTTTGAGGTAAGAAAGAATGATCGCCCATATAGTACCGGCGATTATGTGGCATTAAACGAATGGAACGGCGAGGACTACACCGGAAAATGCACATTACACAAGATTGTTTATATTCTGTCTGAACCGGAATATTGCAAAGAAGGCTATGTTATTTTGGGGTTGGAACCATGCGCGATCAGAGCGCGGGGAGAAATGCAGGAACCTATTCCATGCAATAGAGGGGTGCCGGTATATGAGAGATAAAATTTTTTCAGAAAGCGCAAAAGCATTTTCAATTCCTTATGAGGCGTGGTATGCGGAAACATCAGTAAAGCCATTTGAAAATGAACATATCATGATCGGGTTTTACTATGAAAATGACGGAACAGAGGGAGAATTTAGGCTTGAATGGGGTAAATATGGCATTGCATTAAAAGCCTATAATGATGCGTGGGAGGCATTAAGCAAAATGCCGGAGTTAATAGAACTTTTGGGGAAGATCGACAGAGGGGAAAGAGAACCAACGGTAAAGGAATTTGCGGAAATGCTGAAAGAGTTAGGATATAAAGACATAACGGAAAGAGTAAGAAAATAAAGGAGGCTATCATGGCAAAAGGTTTAAAGCTGAATAGAGAACAGTATAAAAGGGTTAAGCGCATGGATCATAAGCAAATGGAAGATTTCATTTGCAATATGTATAACGAGGGTTACGCAGACGGCAAGGCAGCAGCAGAACCGAGGATCAAGCCCTCTGACATTGCAACGGTTTTAGTTGAGATTAAGGGCGTAGGCACGAAGAAAGCCGCCGAGATCATGGCGGCGGTAAACAAATTATACGAAAGGGGCGCACAATAATGTTATATGAACAGGTGGAGAAAAGGGAAAAAGAGGCTTGCGGGGGGGGGGGGGGGTTTGCGAATTTACCGGGCTGTTTTAATTTTTGGGGGCGGTTGGCACCGCCAAAACATTAAGGGAATGGGGCCCAAGGGAAAATCGCG
>ERZ779637.709-NODE-709-length-19119-cov-6.311477_pt1 | contig 19119 bp, 15 predicted proteins | sample MGYA00514196_ERZ779637 | MGnify/ENA primary metagenome ERZ779637 (study PRJEB29562, sample SAMEA4376700) | mouse gut metagenome | isolation source: Cecum | study: EMG produced TPA metagenomics assembly of the A DSS colitis mouse model was used to assess the...
ATTTTCCTCTGCTGTTGCCTCACAGCTTGCCAGAGGCGTAAACTTACGGGAGGCGGTTCAAAAAGCAAAGGATTATGTGACTATGGCGATTGAGCATTCTCTTGACATTGGGAGAGGCAGTCGAGCAGGCAATCATCGGCGGCTGTACTTTGGTACAGCTCCGGGAAAAAATATTTCGTCATTGGATTTTTATGCTCTGGCACAGGAAATAAAAAAGGTTACTGACAGTTATGGCATCCCGCTTATCATAAATGACCGTATTGACATTGCTATGGCAGTGGGAGCAGATGGGGTGCATATCGGGCAGAAGGTTATTCCTGCGAATATTGCCCGGAAGGTTATTGGCCAAGATATGCTGCTCGGTGTTTCTGCGGTAATTGCCGAGTCGGATATAAAAAAATAAGCTTCCGTATTAAGGGCACTGTTTTTGGGAAAGGAATAGGATGCGTTGCGACAACCACGAAAGAGGATACTCCCATCAGGATGTATAAATCAGGCTCATTCGTGGAAAAATAAGCATTATTTTTTCATGGAGATAAGCATATGCATAATTCCTTTTATGGCTGGTATCTAAAATGCCAGTCTGATACACAGACTTTAGCGGTAATACCTGCCGTCCACAACGACGGGAACAGCCGTACCTGTTCTGTTCAGGTTATTACGGATCATAATGCATGGACGGTTACGTTTACTGCCGATTCTTTTCGACGGACGGGGAGGAACATTATCATTGGAGAGAACCGGTTCGGTGAAAGAGGTATTCATCTTGCAATACACACGCCGGAACTAACCATTAGGGGAAATTTGCATTTTGGCCCTCTTTACCCATTAAAATATGATATTATGGGACCGTTTGCGTTCGTGCCGTTTATGGAATGCCGCCACAGCGTGCGGAGTATGCGTCATTCGGTTACGGGAAATGTGTGGATTAATCGGGAAAAATATTCTTTTCGGAATGCAAGGGGATATTGGGAAGGGGACCGGGGCAGGTCATTTCCGAAAGAGTATATATGGACGCAGTGCTGCTTTAAAGGAGGCGCTTTAATGCTGTCAGTGGCGGATATCCCCATGGTGGGCGCTCACTTTACGGGTATTATAGGAGTTGTATTATGGCGGGGGAAAGAGTACAGAATAGCAACTTATCTGGGAGCCGGAGTTGTTCGGATTCAAAACAAAACAGTCCGGGTTAAACAGGGCGGTCTGGAACTGGAGGCGCGGCTTTTGGAAGCGTCTGAACGGCCTCTCAAGGCTCCGGCGAAAGGGAACATGGTAAGGACAATTCACGAAAGTGTCTCCTGTCGGGCGTATTACCGATTTTGCAAAAAGGGCCGTACCGTATTTGCCTTTGAAACGGACAGGGCGTCTTTTGAGTTTGAATATTTTTCCTGATTGCGTGAAGGGTTAATGTTTCAATCCCTTAATGATTGCTTTAATGTTCTGGAGCTGGCTGGCATCTAAAGCGTTTAAATCCCTTATGATTTCCTTATATTCCGGGTAGTTAATATTATTATCGAAAAATTCCGACGGAGTGACGCCAAGGTATTCACAAATATAGAAAAATACCTGCATGGAAGGAAAACCGTTCCTGTTTTCCAAACCGTTAATGTATCCGGAACTCTGGCCAATTGTTAAACTCATATCTCGCGCTGAGACACCTTTTTCAGTTCTTAATTTTGTCAGCCGTTCATAAAACAGATCTTCAAACATAAGTCATTCACCGCCTTTTATGTATGATTGTATCGTACACAATATTAAAATGTATTTGATTTGACAATATGTTTTAAGAAGAATATCCGATTGTATCAGATTGAAAAAAGGTAATAAATGATCTGCCAAGATATGGAGGATAGAAATTCAGATTTGAAGCGACCGATACATGTCTTGTCACTGGTGGATGATGTTGTTATAATTGATTCATGAACGTCTGATAGTACATGGAACATATGATGTGGAGCAGAGGAATTGCAAATGGATAAAAAGACAGCGGACCGAACGGCAGAGCGCAGTATGTTGATAACGATTCTTGCCCTTGCCTGGCCGACTATGTTAGAGCAGCTTATGCAGACGGCTGTCCAATACATTGATACGGCAATGGTGGGAACTCTGGGAACGCAGGCAACTGCGGCAGTAGGTTCCACCGGAACCGTTAACTGGCTTATCGGAAGTACGATATCTGCGGTGGGCGTAGGATTTCTATCATACATAGCAAAAGCATATGGAGCAAATGATCAGGCCGCCGCAAAACGTGCAGTTGCACAGGCGGTCCTGCTTACGTGCATTTTGGGTGTTTTTTTCACGGTTCTGACGGTTTCTTTAAGCGGTATGATACCTGTCTGGATGCAGGTAGAGACGGGGATACGGAAAATGGCGTCCGCGTATTTTATGATCTTATACCTGCCCATGCTGCCAAGAACGGCGAGCATCATTTTCGGTACGGTACTTCGGGCGGCGGGGGATACGAAATCCCCGATGAAGATTGGCCTGCTGGTGAATCTGGTCAATGTGGCCTTCAATTTCCTTTTGATTTATCCGTCACGTCAAATAACGGTATTTTCGCTGCATTTTAACATATGGGGAGCGGGACTGGGAGTGGTTGGAGCGGCAGCTGCCAGCGCCGTTGCCTTCACGATAGGCGGAGTCTGTATTACCTGTGTGCTTTGGAGGCATAAGATGATTTCCCCGCGGGGGCAGAAATTTACTCCGGATATGCAGATCTTAAAGCCGTGTATGCAGGTAGCGTTTCCGAATATGTTGCAGCGTTTTGGGACTTCCCTTGGATATGTGGCGTTTGCCGCAATGATTAATTCGCTTGGAGAAGTATCAACGGCGGCTCATACCATTGCCAATACGGTAGAGTCAGCCTTTTATATTCCGGGGTACGGGATGCAGACGGCGGCGGCTACACTTGCAGGCAATGCCTGCGGCGCCAGGGACGGAAAACGTATGAAACGCCTTGCGTCCGTTTTTATTCCGTTGGAATTAGTATTGATGGCAGGCTCCGGCGCATGCCTTTTTTTGGCAGCGCCGGCATTGATGCGGCTTTTTTCCATTCAGGAAGGGGTTATTTCGCTGGGGACGGCCGTTTTGCGTATGGTGGCGGTTTCGGAACCGTTTTATGGATTTTCCATTATCATTGAAGGATTTATGCTTGGTATGGGAAAAACCAGAGCGCCTTTTGCATTTAATATCATCGGTATGTGGATTGTCCGAATTGCCGGCACGTATATCTGCACACAGCTTCTTGGTCTGGGACTGGTTGCCGCGTGGGCCTGCATGATCGCCCATAACCTGCTGTTGTTTGGACTGTTTTTGATCTGTTACGTACGGGGGATATGGAATCCGCAAGCATAAAAACAATAACTCTATTTGCGCAGTGAAAAACTACTCACAAGCTGCTGCAGCCTTGCCGCCTGATCTGACAGTTCCCTGCTGGAAACCGCACTTTCTTCAGCTGTCGAGGTATTGGCCTGCACGACGCTGGAAATCTGGCTGAGCGCTTCCGATACCTGGCTGATGGCTCCTGTCTGGCGGTCTATTGCTTCCGATACGACATTCATCTGTTCCGTGATTTGGGTGGATTTGGCAACGACATTTGTCACGGACTCCGTTACCTTTGCCACTACTTCATTTCCTCCGTTTGCCGCTTCGGTCGAACTCCTGATCAGTTCCATCGTCGCTTTTGTCGCTTCGTCAGATTTAGCCGCAAGTTCGCGTATTTCTGATGCAACAATCGCAAAGCCTCTGCCGGATGTGCCTGCGCGTGCCGCTTCTACGGAAGCGTTCAGCGCAAGGATGTTCGTCTGCTGGGCAATGGATTCAATCGTATCGATAATATGACTGATCTCATTGGTAGATGACATAATCAGGTTCATCGCCTGATTCAGGCTTTCAATATATTGACCGCTTTTTTGCAGCTCCGCTCCGGCATAATCGACCATTTCTTTTGTATTGGTGACAAATCCGTCTGTATTTTCAGCGTCATGCTCCATATCCGACATGGTTACGGAAAGCTGTTCTACCGCGCTGGATTGTTCTACCGCACCCTGAGACAGCGTGGAACTGCTGGAGGCCATCTGTCCCGCATGGGCGGAAACATGCATGGCCGCTTCTACGATACCGCGCAGGGTATTGTTGAGTTTTTCATTAATGATCCGGAGATAATTCTGTAAATCACTGAAATCGCCCGGATAATCTGCATTGACAGCATCTTTCGTCAGATCGCCGTTTGCGATTGCGCTGAGTACGGTTCCGACTTCGTTTACGATGGCCCGGAAATGTTCAATCAGGCTTGCAATTGATTCTGCCAGTATATGTACCTCATCCTTGCTCTTTACTACCGGCGCAGGACTTTTCAAATCACCCTCCGCAAGTGCGCGCAGTCGGTCGGCGCACCGCACAATCGGTTTCGCGATCGATAGACTGAGTATTACGGCAATCAGCATAACAACAATACAAAGTGCGACGGAAAGGGCAATCTGCCTGTTATTCCTGACATAAGCATCGTGCATGAATTCGTCCTCGTCCAATGTCACGGCTACGCTCCAGCCGTCCGTTCCCGAAATAGGAGTATATCCCTGAATATTGCGGGAATCGTCTTCCGCATAAGTATAGAAAGCGATACCGCTTTCGCCGGCCAGCATTTTCCTTTCTACGGCGGCTAACGTCTGTAAATCCTCATTGCCCGGATTCATGGCCGCTTCATTTATGATATTCTCCTGCTCTAATACCGCTTCTTTATCTCCGCAGGCAATGGTCACGCCATTTTTATCCAGTATGTAGGATTCCCCTTCCTCGCCGATCTGGATTTCTTCAACAATAGACTGCAAAATATAAGTATCACACTGGAAATAGAGTACGCCGTGTATCGTGTCCCCCTCTTTAATCGGGGCGGAAACGATTAAGAACATATCGTCCTCTGTCACATAGGGAGATGACATATAGTTCATTCCGTTCATTGCCTCCTGAAAAAAAGGTTCTTCGGAAATATTCACGTCATGGACCGCATCATAACCTTTCTCATCCGTCATACCGCCAAAACGCATATAGTAAGCGTCAACTTTGGTCTGGATGAATTCCTGTTTCTGCTCCGGTGAGGTTTTGGGGTCATAAAGCGTAGGATTTGACGCTATCTCTGAAATCGTAAGCGTATAAGTCGATATCATGTTCTGGGCTGTGGACGCGGCCAGTTCGGTTGTTTCCGCCAAGGTTTTCTCAATTGCGGATATTGTAGAACTGCGGGTAGTTCTTACACTTTGCAGACTGTTAATAATAGAAACACCCAATGTCGCTGCCATAACCATAAGCATTATCTTTGTTTGAATTCTTTTCATCTTACATTCATGTCCTTTCCACGATTGATTAAACACATGATACCATAAAGGCGCAAATATTTCTATTACAAACTTCGAGGAATCTCGCGAGGTATATGTCCATTGGCCTGACACCGCCTGGAATGAGGTGTTCTGTATTGAAGCGTTTGTGATAGCAGGGAAGCCCCTTTTGATTACATTGCCGCTTACTATACTGTTTGTGCAGTTTGCCGTAACAGCAAGCTTATTATATTGGCGGAAAACGGCTTTTGCAGTGTGATTTGAATGAAACGTTGCAAAACGATGCATTGGTTTAGCGGATAAAGATTTGGAATAGGTGAATTATTTCATCCTGCGTAATTCGTTCCGGTATTGAATGGGGGTTTTCCCCGTGGCTTTTTTAAACGCCTGGGAAAAATATGACTGCGAAGAAAAACCCAGGATCCCCGAAACCTGTGCAATCGAATGGGAAGTGGATTCCAGCAGGGATTTACCCTCCTGAATCCGCTTTTCAAGAAGATAGTTAATGGGGGAAATTCCCATATGTTTGGTAAAGGCATGAGCCATATAATACTTATTCATATGCGTAATAGCAGCCAGTGTATCTAACGTTATATTTTCGGAATAGTTTGCATCGATATAATTTTTGATCTGGGTACATTCTCTGTTTAAGGTCGAATTGCCGCTCGGAATAATAGACAGATGATTATTTCTCAGCATACAGGTTAAAAGCACTTCCAGCAAATTCTGACAGACTGCTTCATAATTCTCTTCTTTATGGGAGATTTCCTCCAGCATAATATTTAAATAGGCATAAATATTAGAATGTTGCATATTATATTTATGAACGGCTCCGGAAGCGGTGTGGATCGTAATGCCTTCCTGCGTGGTAGTTATATTTTCAAAAGAAAAAGAAAGTCCTTCTATACCCAGCACAATATATTCCAGAGGCTTGGTCTTGAGTGACTTTTCGGTGTGCTGCACATGGAGCTTGATGATCCCCATATCGGTTATGCCTACCTGAAATTCCGTGTCTTCCGCAAGAAAGGAACCGTTTCCGCTGACAACATAAAATAATTCACTGAAAGGATGCGAGTGGAGAATGCTCTGCCAGTCTCCCTCATATTTTGCGGTTGTTACATATAAAAGTCTGGAACGTTCAAAAGAAGATAACTTATCGCCTTCAATCCGGTGTCTTGTATTTCCCATTTTTATCTCCATGCCTTTGGTTTAATTTATCATATACTGAATATATCAAAATTTATATATTTTGTCTATGACATATTTTGCATCAAATATATAAAAATTGAGGATGACAGAATATACAAAACAATAAAGATATTTTGGCAAAAATATAGTAGCAAAAAAATGCAGGACATATTATTTTGCTGGATTGAATAGAAATAATAGAAAACATGATAAATCAATGTGCAATATATACAATTGAAAACAGGGAATTATATATTTGTATTTGGAACGACAAAAAGCAATATATATAAAAATGCAAGCAATAATAAGATTGATATTAAAATACAGTTTTAATATACTTAGCTTACATTGAGGAGTTAATTTATTGCAGCAAAGGTTAGAATTCATTTAAGGAGGAAATTAATTATGAAAATGAAAAAAGTTATTTCGGTTCTAACTGCAGTAACCATGGCGGTAACCCTGTTTGCCGGCTGCGGCGATTCCAATAAGCCGTCCGAGTCCCAGGTTGATAATCCGGTGGAATCTTCGGGAGAAGAATCGCAGCCTGAGGAATCAGAGCCTGAAGGAACCGAAGAGGTGAAAGAACAGGTATTGAAGGTAGCGGCTTTTGAAGGCGGTTACGGTGCGGATATGTGGTCTGAGGTAGTGGCGGCTTTTGAGGCTTCCCATCCGGGCGTTACGGTTGAGCTTACGGTTGATAAAAAGCTGGAAGACGTAATCAGCCCCAGCATGAAAGCAGGGGATTATCCGGACGTTGTACATTTGGCGACCGGACGTGAAGCGGCTCTGACGGAAACTCTTACCAAGGAAAACGCGCTTCTTCCTTTAACGGATGTTCTCGAAATGACGGTGCCTGGAGAAGATGTAAAAGTAAAAGATAAAGTGATTCCCGGTTTCCTTGATACATTGGCAACCAATCCTTACGGCGACGGCGTAACCTACTATGCGCCTATGTTCTATAGTCCCTGCGGTTTGTTCTACAATGCGGGTCTGTTTAAAGAAAAGAATTGGACGGTTCCCACTACATGGGAAGAAATGTGGGCGTTAGGCGATCAGGCGGCAGCAGAAGGAATCGCATTATTTACTTATCCCACAACCGGATATTTCGATGCATTTACTTATGCAACGTTATCTTCCGCAGGCGGTTCGGACTTCTTTAACAGCTGTATGACTTACGAAGACGGCATTTGGGAGAGCGAGAACGCAACGAAAGTATTTGAACTGATTGCAAAATTAGGAGAATATACGGAAGCAACCACGGTTGCAAACGCTAACAATGATAACTTTACCAAAAACCAGCAGCTGATTCTTGACAATAAAGCGATCTTCTGTCCGAACGGTACATGGCTGCCCGGTGAAATGGCTGATGCTCCCAGAGCCGACGGTTTTGAATGGGGATTCATGGCAATCCCGGCAGTGAATGAAGGCGGAACAGGCTGTTCCTTCTGCTGGTTCGAGCAGATGTGGATTCCTGCGGCAGCACAGAATCAGGAAATGGCAAAAGAATTTGTAGCTTACATGTACTCTGATGAAGCGGCACAGATTTTTGCAAAATCTGCAGCAATTCAGCCGATTACAGGCGTCAGCGATTATCTGGAAGGCGACAACAAGATGTTCTACAGCATTTATGATAACGGCGCAAGCGCAGTAATGGGCGGTTTCGCAGCTACGGCTCCGGTAGAAGGCGTGAATATGCTGGATACTCTGTGCGGTACGGTTAACAGTATCGTAAGCGGAGATAAGACGGTAGCCGACTGGCAGGCAGCTGTAGAAGAAGTAAGCGATAAATTAAGAGCGGCAATGGAATAAGAATTTAAGGGGTGCTCCAGAGGTTTCCGCCTTTGGAGCGCTTTTTTTAACAGGAAACGGAGGTGCGTATATGAAAAAGGGCAGAGCAAGAAACGTTTTTATCTGGGTATGTGTAGCGCCGGCGGTAATACTATTTACAATTTTTATGCTGCTTCCTACTTTTAACGTATTCAAAATGTCGCTGTATAAATGGGGCGGATATTCCAATACGAAGGAATTTGTGGGACTAAACAATTTTAAGATATTAATGGAGGATATGAATTTTTTCCGTTCCTTCCAAAATACCATTCTTTTAATTGTATGCGTAACCGTTGTGACGATGGCGCTTTCCCTTATTTTTGCGGCGATTCTTTCCAGAGAAAAAATAAAAGGGCAGAATTTTTACAGAATCATATTTTACATACCCAATATTTTGTCGGTAGTCGTAATTTCAGCAATCTTTTCGGCAATCTACGATCCGAATAACGGACTTTTAAACAGCATAATCGGTATTTTCAGAGGGAATGAAGAAACGCCGATTCTCTGGCTGGGAGATCAGAAGCTGGTTATTTACAGCCTGGTGATCGCTATGATCTGGCAGGCAATCGGGTACTATATGGTTATGTATATGGCCAGTATGGCCAGTGTGCCGGAAAGTCTTTATGAATCGGCTAATCTGGAAGGAGCGGGAAGAATCCAGCAGTTCTTTTCCATTACGCTTCCTCTCATCTGGACAAATGTCAGAACGACTCTGACCTTTTTCGTAATCAGCTCCATTAATTTGAGCTTTCTGTTTGTGAAGGCGCTTACAAGCGGCGGACCGGACGGAGCGACGGAAGTATTCTTAAGCTATATGTATAAGCAGGCGTACACCAATTCCTCTTACGGATACGGTATGGCAATCGGCGTCGTTGTATTTTTATTTTCCTTTGGTTTGTCGGCAGTCGTTAACTTTGCAACCAAAAGAGAACCTTTGGAATTTTAGGGGGGAGAGCGCATGAAAAGAAGAAAAGAAATGAGCTTTGACAAGCTATATAAGCTTTTTATCTATGTAGCCCTGATCACGCTGGCTGTCAGCATTATCGTACCGGTGGCGTGGGTTTTTCTGGCGTCCATTAAGGAAAATTCCGAATTTTACGGCAATCCGTGGACAATGCCGAAAGGAATCTATTTTCAAAACTTTATCGACGCTTTCCAAAAGGCAAAGATGGGCGAGTATTTCCTGAATTCCGTGCTGGTAACGGCGCTTGCCCTTGCAATTTTGCTGGTGGTTGCGCTGCCTGCGGCTTATGTGCTTGCAAGGTACCGCTTCAGGGGAAGCAAGCTGATTAACGTTATGTTTATGGGCGGTCTGTTTATTAATGTGAATTACATTGTGGTTCCTATTTTCCTTATGTTTGTAGATGCCGATAAATTTTTGAAGGGGCTGGGAGGAAACGGATTTTTCCTGAACAATCTGATTGTTGTAGCGCTGGTGTATGCATCTACGGCGCTGCCCTTTACGATTTATCTGCTGTCGGGATTTTTTGTTACCATACCAAAAGATTATGAGGAAGCGGCTTATGTGGACGGAAGCGGTTATTTCAGAACCATGGTCAGGATTATGATGCCCATGGCGACCCCCAGTATTATCACGGTCATTCTGTTTAACTTTTTGTCCTTCTGGAATGAGTACATTATCTCCATGACCCTGCTTACGAAGGATGCCAAAACGCTGCCGGTAGGTCTGATGCAGCTGATGCAGGCGCAAAAGGCGGCGGCCAATTACGGGCAGCTTTATGCGGGTCTTGTAATCGTTATGCTTCCTACGCTGATTTTGTATATTATGGTTCAGAAGAGACTGACGCAGGGGATGAGCCTTGGCGGATTAAAGGGATAAAGGAGGAGACGCTATGAAATGGATAATCAGACTCATTTATTTGCTTGTTTTTGCCGGAAGTATGGCGTTGATCGTAGTGGGACAGCGCAATATCGGACCAGTCGGACTTTTGCTGATGATTGCGGGTCTGGCGGGGATATTAATTCTTCTTTATCTGTACAATAAAAAATTTCAATAGCCAGACCAGGAGGTGACAGGATCATGAATCGGGAAAGTACAGGCAGGCTTACGCTGCCTACGGATGCGGATATGGTGGAAGAAACCATACGTTTGAAAGAACTGCTTAAAGCGGACGCCCTGCGGGACTGTGACGGAACCGTCATGCCGGAGGAGCTGTTAAGCCAGAATGCCAAGATATATGCCACTTATTATACAACCAGAAAAGATAACGAATGGGCTATGCGGAATCCGGAGGAAATCCAGCAGGAATATTTAATCAGCGACCGTGTTACCGCGAGAGGAGACAGACTTCGTATCAGGCTTATGAAAGGTTTTCATACGGAGCAGCTTAAGGTAAATACCATTGATTCCCCGAAACGGTGGTGGGAAGTAATCGACAGAACCACAGGAGAGGTGGTTCCGGCGGAGCGCTGGGAGTATGCGGAAGCGTCGGGTGAGGTGATTATTGAATCCGTTCCGTACCATCAGTATACGGTCAGTTTTCTCGCTTTTCTGATCTGGGATCCGGTACATATGTATAATTTTATTACAAATGACTGGAAGGACGCCCCCCATCAGCTTACCTACGATGTGAGGCAGCCCAAAACCCAGGTCTATGTGAAAGAAAAGCTAAAACGCTGGTGCGAGGAAAATCCGCATGTGGATGTGGTGCGTTTTACCACATTTTTCCATCAGTTTACCCTTACTTTTGATGATCAGAAGCGGGAAAAGTTTGTGGAGTGGTTCGGATACAGCGCCAGTGTCAGTCCTTATATTCTGGAGCAGTTTGAAAAATGGGCGGGTTATAAGTTCCGGCCGGAGTTTATTGTGGATCAGGGATACCACAACTCCATTTTCCGGGTGCCGTCCAGGGAATTCAGGGATTTTATAGAGTTTCAGCAGATTGAAGTCTGTAAGCTGGCAAAAGAGCTGGTAGATATTGTGCATAGCTATGGCAAAGAGGCCATGATGTTTTTGGGAGACCACTGGATCGGAACGGAGCCTTTCGGTAAATATTTTAAAGAGATTGGCCTGGACGCCGTAGTAGGATCGGTAGGAGACGGCGTAACCATGCGGATGATATCGGACATACAGGGAGTAAATTATACGGAGGGCCGTCTGCTTCCTTATTTTTTCCCGGATGTATTTACCGAGGGAGGCGATCCCATCGGAGAAGCGCAGGATAACTGGATGAAGGCAAGAAGAGCAATTCTGCGGTCGCCTTTGGACAGAATCGGATACGGCGGTTATCTGAAGCTGGCAAGCGAATGGCCGGGATTTATAGAACAGATCGGCAGGGTGGTAGACGAGTTCCGCCAGATCCATGATAATATGCAGGGAACAAAAGCTTATACGGCGCCCTTTAAGGTGGGTATCCTGAATTGCTGGGGGAATCTTCGCAGGTGGATGGCCAATCAGGTTCATCATGCTTTGTGGTATCGGGAAATTTACTCTTATGTGGGTGTGCTCGAATGTTTAAGCGGTATGCCGGTGGAAGTGGAATTTATTACTTTTGAAGAGGTAATAAACGGAATTGATCCGGATATTAAGGTCATTATCAATGCGGGGGACGCTTATACCGCATGGAGCGGCGCCGAAAACTGGAAGGATGAACGGGTGGTGTGTGCGATCCGCCGGTTCGTGGATCAGGGAGGCGGATTTATCGGTGTGGGAGAGCCCAGCGCCTGTCAGTATCAGGGCCGTTATTTCCAGTTAAGCGACGTGCTCGGCGTTGACAGGGAGCTTGGATTTTCCATGAGCACGGATAAGTATAATGAAATGGACAACCGTCATTTCATTTTGGAGGATATCGAGGGAGAAATCGATTTCGGAGAAGGCAAAAGCCGTATTTACGCCCAGGGAGAAAATTATCAGATTCTGAATATGGACGGAAAATACAGCCGTCTTGTTGTCAACGAGTACGGTAGGGGAAGAAGCGTTTATTTTACGGGACTGCCTTATTCTCCGCAGAACTGCCGGATTCTGCTGCGCGCGGTTTACTACGCGGCTCATCAGGAAGAAGAGCTGAAAAAATATTATGTTACCCATGTGGATACGGAGCTTGCCGTATTTGAGAAAACCGGTAAAATTGCGGTTATCAATAATTCAAAGGAACAAAGAAAGACGGAGCTTTACGTACACGGCAAATTACTGTGTCAGCTGACCATGGCTCCCATGGAGATGCAGTGGATCGATTATAAGGAGGACATGTAAGTATGGAAAATACGGATCGTGTCAGGATAGAAGAAATAATTGCCCGGTTTGATATAGAAGGCAGGCCGGCGGAAGTCCGTCCTTACGGAAACGGTCATATAAACGATACGTTTCTGCTTACTTACGCAATGCCGGAGGGCGGTCAAAAAAAGTATATCCTGCAGAGAATTAATCACAGTATTTTTAAAAAGCCTTATGAATTGATGGAAAATATTGTGAATGTGACGGGGTATCTGCGGGAGATGATTCTTGCCTATGGAGGAGATCCCGACAGGGAAACCCTGAACGTTGTAAAAACCCGCAGCCAGGATAGCTGTTACAGGGACGATAACGGCTGCTATTGGAGAATTTTTCTGTTTATAGAACGGACTGTGTGCCTGGAAAAAGTGGAAAGTGAAAAGGATTTCTATGACAGTGCGGTGGCTTTCGGTAATTTTCAGAGACTGCTTGCTGAGTATCCGGCAAAAAAGCTTTACGAAACCATCCCTGATTTTCATAATACGCCTTCCCGCTTCCGGGATTTTGAAAAAGCTGTCCGGGAAGATAAGATGGGAAGAGCGGCGCTGGCACAAGAGGAAATTGCGTTTGCTTTGGCAAGGCAAAAGGATACGGCCGTGTTGACAGATCTTCTTAAGGAAGGTAAACTGCCCTTAAGAGTGACCCACAACGATACAAAGCTGAATAATATCCTGTTTGACGAAGCATCCGGAAAAGCCCTGTGTATTATTGATCTGGATACCGTAATGCCGGGACTTACCCATTATGATTTTGGAGATTCTATCCGTTTCGGCGCCAGTACCGGAGAAGAAGACGAAAAAGACCTGAGTAAAGTGGAACTGGATTTATCCCTGTATGAAGCGTTTACCAGGGGATATCTGGAAGGCTGCGGCGGCAGTCTTACACAAATGGAGATCGAGACGCTTCCCATGGGCGCAAAGCTGATGACGTATGAGTGCGGAATCCGGTTTTTGGCGGATTTCCTGGAAGGAGACGTTTATTATAAGGTTCACCGGGAAGGCCACAATCTGGACCGTGCAAGAACACAGTTTAAGCTGGTGGCGGATATGGAAGCGAAATGGGAGGATATGCGGGCCATTGTGGAGAAATATAAAAACGGCTGACAGGCTGCCGTCCGCCGGACAGAGCATTTGGAGGAAATGACAATGATTTATACCGTAACGTTTAATCCGTCCCTGGATTATGTGGTTCAGCTTCCCGCGTTTAAAGACGGCGGGGTAAACCGTGTCTCGTCGGAGAGGATTTTTGCGGGAGGGAAAGGAAATAACGCAGCGGTCATTCTCTCACGTCTGGGAGTGCCATGCAGGGCCCTTGGTTTTAAAGCCGGTTTTACGGGAGAGGCCATGGAACAGATGCTTCGCGGTCACGGCTGTGATACGGATTTTATATCTCTGAAGGAAGGCATGACGCGGATTAACGTTAAGGTAAAAGCAGAAGGAGAGTTTGAAATAAACGGACAGGGGCCGTCCGTTTCGGAAGAAGATATTCAAAGGCTTTATGAGAAAACGGACGTTTTGGAGAGCGGAGATATTCTGGTGCTTTCCGGAAGTATTCCGGCTTCCCTGCCGGATGATATGTACGAGCGGATTATGAAGCGGCTTTTCGGAAAAGGCGTCCGGATTTGTGTGGATGCCGTGGGGGATTTATTGCTAAAGACCTTACAGTACCGTCCTTTTTTAGTCAAACCCAACAGGCAGGAACTGGGAGAACTGTTCGGTCTGGTTTTAGAATCGGAGGAGCAGATGATCAGGTATGCACAAAGACTGCAGGAAATGGGAGCCTGCAACGTGCTTGTATCCATGGCGGGAGACGGAGCGATTCTTGCCGACGAAACCGGAGGGGTGCACAGGATGGCGCCGCCGGAGGGAACCGTCGTGAATTCGGTGGGAGCGGGGGATTCCATGGTGGCAGGTTTTCTGGCGGGATATGTGAGAAGCGGAAGCTATGAAGAAGCATTAACGCTTGGAACGGCGGCCGGAAGCGCCACGGCTTTTACTTCCTGGCTGGCCGGACGGGAAGAGATTGAAGAAATGCGGGAGCGGTTAAAACGACGTGAGGAATCTGTTTGACAAATGCGGTTGATCCGTGTACAATACATACATAAAAGACAAAGGCGTCTTTGAGCGGCAGACTCAGAGACGCCTTTTTTATGTGCGTCCGGCAGGGTCCCTATGATGCGCGGTCAAAGAAGCCGGGTTAAAGGAGCAGACGATCATGAAAAAATATGTCTTTGTAACGGGAGGCGTTGTTTCCGGACTGGGAAAAGGAATTACGGCCGCTTCTCTGGGAAGATTGCTGAAAGCCAGAGGACTGAAGGTGGCGGCGCAAAAACTGGATCCCTATATTAATGTCGATCCCGGCACGATGAGTCCATACCAGCACGGAGAGGTCTATGTGACGGAGGACGGCACGGAAACCGACTTGGATCTGGGACATTATGAACGGTTTATCGATGAAGACTTGAACAAGTATTCTAATCTGACCACGGGAAAGGTTTACTGGAATGTGTTAAATAAGGAGCGGCAGGGAGAATACCTGGGTTCCACGGTTCAGGTGATTCCGCATATAACAAATGAAATTAAAGAATTTGTCTACCGTGTGGGGAAAAAGACCGATGCGGATGTAATAATCACGGAAATCGGGGGCACCATCGGCGATATTGAGTCCCAGCCCTTTATAGAAGCCGTGCGCCAGATTTCCTTAGAGGCAGGCCGGGAAAACAGTCTGTTTATTCATGTGACGCTGGTTCCTTTTTTGCGTGGGTCGGACGAGCATAAGTCCAAGCCTACGCAACATTCCGTAAAAGAACTGCAGGGGATGGGGATAAATCCGGACCTGATTGTTCTGCGCTGTGACGAACCTTTAGAGGAAGCTGTTTTTAAGAAAATTTCTCTGTTCTGTAATGTAAAACCGGACTGCGTTATAGAGAATATTACGCTGCCCAATCTTTACGAAGCGCCCCTGATGCTGGAACGGTCTCATTTTTCTTCGGTGGTCTGCAGGGAACTTGGTATTCATGCGCCGGAGCCGGATCTTGGAGCCTGGACGCAGATGGTGGAACAAAGCAAAACCTGTTCGGGGGAGGTGCATATTGGACTGGTGGGGAAGTATGTAGGGCTTCATGACGCCTATCTATCCGTGGCGGAAGCCTTGCGTCATGCCGGATTTTATCACCGGACAGAAGTGCGGATTCATTGGATTGATTCGGAGAACATTACGGTGGAAAGCGATCGGGAGCTGTTAGCGGAGCTTGACGGAATACTGATTCCCGGAGGATTCGGAAGCAGGGGAATTGAGGGAATGATTCTGGCGGCCCGGTTTGCAAGGGAAAACAAAATCCCCTGTTTTGGAATCTGCCTTGGCATGCAGGTGATGGTAATTGAATTTGCAAGAAATGCAGCGGGGATTAAAGACGCCGGTTCCGGTGAATTTGACGGGCAGTGTGCGCACAAGGTCATTGATTTTATGCCCGGACAGAACACGGATATTGATAAAGGCGGAACGCTGCGGCTGGGCGCTTATCCCTGCATCATTGCGAGAGGAACTACGATGGAACGCTGTTATGAGAGCCGCTTTGTCAGTGAGCGGCACAGACACCGGTATGAATTGAATAATGAATACCGGGAAAAGCTGCAGGAAAAAGGACTTGTTTTGAGCGGAACTTCTCCGGATAAACGGCTGGTGGAGGCGGTGGAGCTGACGGATCGCCCGTTTTATGTAGGGGTACAGTATCATCCTGAGTTTAAAAGCCGACCTACCTACGCCCACCCTCTTTTTAAAGGGTTTGTAGAAGCCGCGCTTGTCTGTGCTAAGGACCGGAGTATGGGGGATGGGGGGAAGCAGGTATGAGTGTGCACGAAGAATGTGGTGTGTTTGGAATTATAAGTCCCGGGACAGCAGATGTTTCAGGTTTTGTCTATTATGGTCTGTATGCCTTACAGCACCGGGGACAGGAAAGCTGCGGAATTGTCATAAACGACGACGGGGTGTTTTCTTCCTATAAGGATCTTGGGCTGGTAAATGAGGTGTTTTCAGCGGACGCTCTGGCCCGTCTGCCGAAAGGCAATATGGCCGTGGGACATGTCCGGTACGGAACTACGGGCGGAACAAACCGCAATAACTGTCAGCCTATAGAAGTAAACCACCAGAAAGGGAAAATGGCTATTGCCCATAACGGAAACCTCAGCAACGCGGCGGTTCTGCGCAATAAGCTGGAGCTGGACGGAGCCATTTTTCATACGACCAGCGATACGGAAACCATCGCTTACATAGTAACAAGAGAACGGCTTAAAACACCTTCTATTGAAGACGCTTTAAGTGCGGCGATGTATTCTCTGGACGGAGCTTATTCCCTTGTGCTGATGTCCTCGCAGAAATTGCTTTGCGCCAGGGATCCCTATGGATTCCGGCCCCTGTGTTACGGAAAAACAGAGGACGGTATGTATGTGGCGGCCTCGGAGAGCTGTGCGCTGAAAGCTGTCGGAGCGGAATTTGTGCGCGACCTGGAACCGGGAGAAATTCTGGTATTCGGGCCGGAGGGCATTACCTCCCGCAGGGAGCACTGCGGTAAAAAGGAGAAGAAGCTCTGTGTCTTTGAATATATATATTTTGCAAGACCGGATTCGGTTATCGACGGGGTGTCCGTACACGGGGCGAGAATACGCGCCGGAGAGATTCTTGCAAGGGAGCATCCGGCGGATGCGGATCTCGTTGTGGGTGTGCCGGATTCGGGACTGGACGCGGCTCTTGGTTTCAGCAGGGCGTCAGGAATTCCTTACGGCATCGGACTGATTAAAAACAAATATATCGGAAGAACCTTTATATCTCCCGGGCAGAATACAAGACTTGATCAGGTCCGTATTAAGCTCAGCGCCGTAGAAGAAAGCGTTCGGGGGAAGAGAGTGGTTTTGATTGATGATTCCATTGTCAGAGGAACCACAAGCGAACGGATTGTCCGGCTTCTTAAGGAAGCCGGAGCCAGTCAGATTCATATGCGGATATCCGCACCGCCTTTTTTGTATCCCTGTTATTACGGAACGGATATTGATTCCCGTGAACACCTGATTGCCTGTAAGTATGATACGGAGGAGACGGCAAAGCAAATCGGCGCCGATTCTTTAGGTTATTTACCCGTATCGAGACTGTGCGGGCTCGCACAGGGATACGCCTATTGCAGCGCCTGCTTTGACGGAAATTATCCCACGCCTGTTCCGGCGGATACGCGGAAAGACCGGTTTGAACAGAAATTGTCAGACCGTAAAAGAAATAGGGCCTGACAATTATAAGGTGATTTTTATCTGCGGGTGGAAGCCGCCATTCTGTGATAGGTGTGCCGGACGCCCCGGACGGCAATCGAATAGGCCTGTATATTTTCCGGTAAGGCCATGCCGGTGTAACCGGTGTCGCCCAGATGATGAATATCCGTGCCGGTCATTTTGCACATTAAGGCTATCTGGCGGATCGTCTGGATATCGCTTCCTTCCTGGGAGGTGCCGATTGCCGTAATGGCCAGGGCGCCCAGACTGTGTGCGCAGACAACAAGCTCCCTGACGGATTCCATGGTGATTCCGGGGACGGTTCCGGGAGCCGGAAACAGCAGAATGTCGGCTCCGGCTTTTCGGAAGCGTTTTACGTCTTCTTTGGTGATAATCTGTTCCGCGGATTCTTTCAGCACACCGGCGGCATGCATTTTTCCGGCGGCCAGTATAAGTTTGTCCCCCAGATTTTCCCGGTATAATTTCAGGGTTTCTTCAATGGCTTCGTTGGCAACGCCCATTCCGGGATTGCCGGTAAGCAGAATCATATCCACGCCCATGCTGCAGGCGAGCCGGGCGTTTTCCAGGGTGGCGCGCCGCCCCTCCGACATTTTCCATAAAGGATCGGTTTCCCCTTCGGCGCCTGCATTTACAGGTTCCAGGTTAATCCCTATTGGGCGTCCGGTCAGCTGTTTAAGGCGGCGTATGGTATCCTCCGGTTTTCCGTCAGGAAGACCCTGAATTACCGGATTTTTGACGTCAAACATATTAAGCAGCAGTATATCGGCTCCCATTGCCGATACAAATTCGGCGTTCGTGACGTCTCCCAGCATGGGGCGCACCGTACCGATCGTTTCGCAGGCAATAACGCGTCCTTCGCTTTTTCTTATTGATTCCAGAAGATCTTCCTTGGTAAAGCTTTCAAAATCGGAAGCAAAGCAGTCTAAGATTCTTTTGGCCATGAGATACCTTCTTTCTTTTTTGATTATTTTATTATTTTATTATTTTGTTCCGGATAAGTTTATTTTATCACATTGAATGGAGCATTGACAAAATAAAGATGTTGTGATAAAGTACCATCAATAACATAAGAAAAGCAGTGACGGAAAAAGTAGTTTAGTTAGAAACATCCAGAGAGAACAGCGCTTGGTGGAAGCTGTTTATGTGGAAATTAGACGAAAACCATTCCAGAGCCGTAATGCTGAAATGAGTAAGCGTTACCGTATGCCTGCGTTAAAGGATAGGATTTGATAGAATCTGAAGTGAAAAGTTAAGGTGGAACCGTGCT
>ERZ779637.711-NODE-711-length-19073-cov-5.476128_pt1 | contig 19073 bp, 12 predicted proteins | sample MGYA00514196_ERZ779637 | MGnify/ENA primary metagenome ERZ779637 (study PRJEB29562, sample SAMEA4376700) | mouse gut metagenome | isolation source: Cecum | study: EMG produced TPA metagenomics assembly of the A DSS colitis mouse model was used to assess the...
ATATGGTACAAAAATCAACGTATGATGCATGCCATTGCCCAGGAATTCGGAATCCCTTTTTTTTCCTTCCTTGAGCCAACAATTTACTCAGGTCACTATCAATTGTCCCTCTCTGAGCAAGAGTCAATAGAAGACGATATGCTTATCGGCATGAGGTACAGAGAACAAGCCCAAAATTTTTATTATTCCAGTAAACTGTATACGGCGGATACGGCTTACATTTATGATCTTACAGGACTGTTTGACGGCTTAAACGGAATTATGATTGATGACCGGCACTGTAATGATAGAGGAACATTATTAATAGCAAAACAAATTTACAACATTATTAAAGGGAATTCCGATCTGTTTTAAATAAACATAAATTCCGGTTCATATGGCGCGTGCGGCTGATGCCCCAAAAAAACCTTATAATTCGGATGAATACCCAGCACAAATTCAGGAACTTCCCACATATCTGTGATTTTATGGTATGCACTGATCAGCATTTGAGGATGATTTCTTTTGATTATCTTCTCCGCTCCTCTCAGTGCATCCATTTCTGCCCCTTCAATATCCATTTTTATATAATCCACTTTCTTTTTATCCAGCATGTTATCTAATGAATCCACCTGTATTTCACTTATTACTGAATTTTCACCGTTACAGCGCTTTGTGCCGACTGATCCCCTCATTGTTTTTGCTTCTGTGGAATAAACTTTATCCGTACGCTTTTCTTTTCCGACTCCTGCGCGTATAGCATGAACCTGCTGAATATTTTCACACTTTATCCACGCCGCCAATTCCTTATAATTTTCTTCCACAGGTTCAAAACAGTATATTTCACAATTGCCGTTTGTTTTCTTTCTGAATAATTTTGCAGTGTCGCCATTAAACGCACCGCAGTCCAAAATAACTTCTCCCCCCTGTAAACCGAGGTCCGCAAGATCTGTTTCATATTCGTACGCCGCAACACTCCTTGGATTATCTTTATAAAAAAATGGATTTCTTGTTAAACATGCCTTTAAAAAATTCATATAATAATCTTTTGATTCCTTGTCTGCCAGTTTATCATATACCTTTTGTATTTTTTCTGTATGTTTCAAAATTATATCCGGCCGGTACCTCCATTGCTCGCCTGTCTTACTGGAACAACAAAAAATCTGTCTCTCTTCTATTCCTTTGTTTGCAATCAAATCTTCCGCAATCTCATATTGATACCCATGTGTCGAAATAATAACAGCCGTATCTGATGTAATATATTCCTTTAAATCTGTCTCAGGAGACCTGACAACAATCCCACGAATGTTTTTTCCCCATTTCGCCCGATCATTATCAAAAATAGCCGAGACTTTTTCTACCAGACCAACTGTATCTTCACATTGGAAACCAGCCCCCCATAAAACCACCCTTGCAAAACTATTTATATCTTCCAAGGTTCTTACTTTTACATTTTGCAAACTTTTACTCTCCATTTTGCAACCTCCTGCATTCACTTTTTTCTTCCCACAACTGATATGCACCTATTCCATCGTAAATATCGTCAGAAGAAAAAACTTTTTTAATCTCTTCTTCCACTATACACCTGTCAGAAAAAAGCATACCAAACAATTGATCCACAAATTCTAATTCCGGCTTGTCTGTATTGATACAGCTAAAATACCGTTGATAATCAGATACAAATTCCAGCACAGCAGTCTGCAGTTTTTCAATTTCCCTGTAATTACCTGCCGGACTTTTCCGTTCAAATATCTCAGTTCCTTTTGCGTCTATATGTGAAAAGGATTCACTTCCATCTACCAATATGGTCTCAAGAAAAAGATAATATTTTCCAAGTTGGTTTTGCACTTTATAAGATTGTATATTTCCATATGCCGTCCTGATATCATCCGTATCGGCATCATACATTTCATTCGGCAGATTCATTGTAGCAAAATATAAACCTAAAATATCATGATGCAATAACCGTGTCAGATTATATTGTACCGTACCCCCGGCTACAAAATCAAATATCGCCTGCGCTTTATCAGTCAATAAACCTTTTCTTTCAAAATATCTCAAATATTGTTCCCGTTCTGTCCGCGCATTTTTCAATATCTGATATTCATAATCCTTCAATATCTGTTGTGTCAATTCGTCCCAGGATTCTTTTACGATCATTGTTCCACGTATATCCGTATCCCTCATCGCAATACCAAAACGTTGTTTCAAATAATCAGCATATGTGCCTTGATATTTTCTTGATGCAATCCTTTTTATATCGGCAGAATCCTGTATTCCTGCAACCGCCGCCGCTCTTCTCGATGTTCTGAAATACACTGTGTTCACATCGCAATCTATCATTAATTCATAAACTTTTTTCAACAGAAAACCATCTCTTGAAGGAAATAATATCTGCTGTATCTTCCTTTCCTTTATCTGCAAAATAAACCACTTCACAAATTCCGTCAACATCGGCGCCACGAAGCAATATCCCACATCACAAATATTTTTAATTGTAAAATAGCCTTTTGTAGAATAAAGTGAAAAAGGATCGTTAAAGACTCTCGAAATCAGTAATCCCAATATACACCTTTTTTGTAAAGTATCTGCATCTGCCAAAACATCCTGCAAAGACGATGCCATGAGAAGCTCATAGGCGCTATAAATATGAAAGGTATTTATCTCATGTTCCCTTGCTTTTTCCACATCTGCTCTGCGGTTATCCCCAATGTGAAGCTTTGATCCGAAGCCCGCCTGCGATAAATATTTTTGGTACAGAGCTCCGTCACTTTTCCCCCCTTTTATCTCGCAGGAAACAAACAAATCCTGATAACCTGCAATTCCATTCTGCTGCAGCAGCTTTTCCATATGCGCCTTGGAATAATACATATCCGATAAAAGATATACTTTTTTCCCCTCATCCAATGCCAGCCTGAAAATCCGGCACATTTTCTCACGTCGTAACAAAACTTCCGCATCCGTGTCACATTCCAGCTTCTTCATACGCGATATCATGCGATTATCCACAGGCAGCACTTCCTGCATCTTCTCATATATTTCATCTACCCCGGGACAATCTTTCTGTGCATTTTCCGCTTTCATCCGTATACTTGCAAACGGATAATCACACCCCTGCGACTTTAATTGCGCTTCCACTAATTCAAATACATCCGTCGGCTGCAAAACCCTGCGCATAAGCAGCGTATCAAATATGTCAAAGGAAATCATATCATTTTCCCTGATTTTATTAATTAATTCCAGTTCTGAAACTTCCCAGTAAGACAATTCTTCATTTCTATAAATCAAATGCTCCTGCCCTAACAGATTACCCTGAAAATCATAAACAGGAATTCCATATTCTACGCTTAAATATTGTATTCTTTTAAAAATAACATTCACCACCGATTGTCGGGCAATAATTACAATAATCGGCCGAATTTTAATGATTTCGTCATCATTTAAAACTTTCCGATTGTATACCGTCTCTCCTGTCACCGCCTGATCCATCAGGCCCACAAAACGAAAACCCTTCGTCCCGGACAAAACGGCTTCCGTATTCTTACCTGTTCCATATAGAACAATGGGGTATTGTTTGTGTAAATCAAAACACTTTTGAAACGTATCGATTACTAATTTTTGCTCTGGTCCATACTGCCTGCTCATAAGCGAATCCCTTTAGTTCCCTTTCTAAGCTTCTGTCACATAATAGTTCCTTAAACTATCGCACACGAATCTCAGAAAAGGAAAAACACTTTCTTCCAAATCAATCCTCTCTTTTCTTCCATATTGTATCAATTCTTTAAATACATCCCAATCCGACTCTTTTATTTCCCATTCCAGATAATACAAGTCTTCCAAAATTAAATCCATACTTGTCACAAGTCCATGCAGCGACTCAATAACGGCATGGTATCCCAGAGTATCTAACTGCTGCTGCAAAGCCAGTACTCTTTCACTGCATTTACAAACATTCAAAACCAGTTTCTGCTTTTCATCCGGCAGGCTGAACAAACGCAGCTTTTTCATTTTAGATACACACTTTTTATACTCTTCTCCTTCTTTTTCTTCAAGACAAAACGCTTGTAACAATTCCAAATACTTCATATGCTGTTCTTGATAAACTTTTACATTGCTCAAATCATTATAATACCTGGGTAATCCGGTGCTCCCGCTCCACATGCCAAAATCAATACTGGAATAGTGATAAACGTTTTCCAGGGTTTCTTCCAATCCGCTTTTTTTTCCCTCTTCATTAATTTCCCTGTAATGTTCATGATAAAAACGCTGCACACAAGGCTGATAAAAATATTTTCTTTCAGCCAGCCTCAGCAATACAAAAAATTTTTCACACATAATTTCTTCCTTCGTTCTGGCATCCGGCTTAATTAATACATCCCTAAAAGCCTGCAAAAACAATGGATCGGAAATATTTTCGAAAATATGATACAAAATGTCTGCCTGTTCATTTTTTGTCCTGATACCATTTTCTTCTGTTGGAGCGCTTTCATTTCTATTTGAACCGGATAAGTGCCAGCGAAATTTCATTAGAATTTGAGGAACCACATAAAAATCCGTTTCCTGTATCAGGCACAGCCACCAATAAAAATCCGCTAACTGAATATAGCCACGGTTAAGCCTTGGCAAAGCTTTCCTTTTCAAATCCATATCCATGATCACAGAAGCATATGCAAAACAATTTCCGTTCTCCAATAAATATCTTATCCACTCCGCCCTGCTTCGGTTTTCCTGAATAAATACGCTATTATCAGAAATCGGAATTAGATTTTCATCTGTATACACGGCCCATGTTGCACATACCTTTACATTGGGATGATCCCGAAAAGCCTGCATCTGTAACTCCACTTTCTCAGGCTCCCAGTAATCATCGGAAGGCATTATGGTAAAATAACTACCGCTTGTCTCAGCAAAAAGCATCTCGGCACATTTTTTTCTGTCATTTTTTTCCAGCCTGAAGATTTTCTTTACTTTTCCTTCATACTGCCTGATAACCTCATAAGAATTATCTAACGAACCATTATCTGCTACAATTAGTTCAATATTGGGGTATGTCTGATTTAACACGCTTTCAATCGCATCTGCAACATATTGTTCATGATTATAGCAAGCCATAGTTACACTGACTAAAGGCAATTTTTCTTTCATTGCAATATTCTCCTTTTTAAATACATGTACCAATCGCAGATTCTTCCTGTTCCGCCATCCATATTTCAAATTGTTCAATCAGTTTATTCTGGATGGTTTCTACAGGTATCTCAGAATTCATAAAATATTCCGGTTCCCGGAAGACCCATTCGTATAATCTTATAATCACATCTTTACAGGAAATAATCTCGTCGTTATCCAATACTTCAAAAAGCACATCCAAAGGCTCATAGCAATGAAACGGCGAACAGGCGCAGGATAAATATCCTTCCGATTCCCCCGGATCAACATATGGACTGCGGCATAATTTCGCTTTCAGGCCTTCCAAATCCAGCTTATCCGCCGCTGCTTCTTCTCCCCGTACCATTTTCGATATAATCCGGCCGGCAAGACGATAATATTCTTCTTCGTAATGTACGGCTAAGATATCCTTGGTGAAATTAAAATCTGCCACAAAATATTTTGAAACATCAATGCTCTTAATTCCGAATTTTTCGATTACATGATCTTCTAACCGACGGATAACGCCGTTATCCTTATAGCTGCCGACCCAGTCGATATTCTTCCGAATTTCTTTGAGGGAATTATCCCCGTCTATATAATATCTGTTAAAATAGATTCGGTTCAATATGATATGTTCTCTTCCATACTTTTCGACCATGATGCGGAAATATTCATCCACTTTATCATAGTAAAGAAAGGTAGGAAGATCAATCCAGCGAAACGGCCCCTCCATCTGGTCCGAAACTTTCTGATAATAATCTTTTGCCTCATTCAGAAACACTGTGTGCGTATAGCTTCCGCCCCTGTATGCCCACTGCACTCTGGCAAAATCATAGAAATCCACCAGCAGCCATTCCGCGTCAGACTGTAATAATTCAGTAACAACTGTTTTATTTAAATCCGTAATTAAGTTCCGCCTTAAGTGTTCTTCAAAAACAGATAATTCTTCCTCCGCCGGCTCTACGTCAATTTTCTTTCCCATGGAGCCTGCAATATTAATATGGGAAAAGAAATAATGATTGTCAAGGCTGTCCAGCTTGATCCGACACCCCTCCGGCGTATCCTTCTTCAATATGCTAAAGCTTACACAGCTTCCATGTACGTCCGCCTTCATGCTTCACGTTCCTCTTTCCATTATTCTTCATACGGCCACATATTCTCCAGTTCCCCGGATTTCATACTGCCGTCCGGCAAAACCGTCGCTTTCACTCTCGGCCAGACCGTTTCATCCGGCGAAATAAACACTTCGCAAAGCACCGGTTCGTCGTCCGCCATAATCTCCGGCAGCATCTGAAGCATTTCCTCATTGCTTCTCATGGCACAGGTTCTAAAACCGTAAGCCCTTGCCACCGCGCCGATATCCGGAACGGTAAAGCCGCTGTCCTCGCTGCTCGCCACATACCGGCCTTCAAAATTCCCCCGCTGCATATTCCGTATACTGGCGTATCCGCTATTGCACCAGATAAATATTTTAACCGGCAGCCTTAACCGGTGCAAAGTTTCAAGCTCCTGAATATTTAACTGGAAAGCGCCGTCCCCGTTAATCAGTATGGTTCTGCGCCTGTCGTTCGCGATACAGGAACCTATGGCATAAGGCAGACCGAATCCCATGGAACCGAGACCCGCCGCGTTTTTCATTTTCTGTCCCTTTTTGATGTGAAACGCCTGATAGGTAATCTCTCCGGCGCCTCCGGAGCTTTCCGGTACGATTACATCATCCGCCCGAAGCGTTTTGCACAGCTCGTCTATAAAGTAGTAAGCGCTTACATAATCGCCCGTATCCTTATGCCTGTCTGTAACTAGCGGATACCGGTTTCTCAGCTCCTTGCAATAAGTAAGCCATTCACTCCAATCCGGCAGTTTTTCTTCCCAAATAAGTTCTGTCAGGCAAGCCAGAAATTCTCCCGCATCCGAAACAATTTCCACTTCTTTTGGCATCTCCATCCGGTTTATTTCATGTTCGTCTATATCTACAATTACCTTTTTGGCATTTTTCCCGAAAAGCGCATCATTAAACGCAGTAATGCTGGTATCAAGCCGGCTTCCTACGGAAATCAACAGATCTGCCTCCTGCAAAATCTTATTGGCTCCCCGGTCTCCCATAATACCCGGATGACCTGAATAAACCGGATCGTTCTCAGCAAACATATCGATCGTCTTCCATGTAGTCAGAACCGGCGCTTTCAATTTTTTCAAAAACTTATAAAATATTTCCTCCGCTCCGGAAAGCTTAATACCGTTTCCGGCTATAAACAGGGGCGCTTTTGCCTCCTTCAGCAAATCTACAACTCTTAAAACATCCCCTGAAATATCTTTTTGGAGAACTTCTCCCGGTATAAATCCCTTCAGGCTTTCTTCATCAACAACGGCTCCCTGTACATCCAGGGGAACGGAAAGCCATACGGGTCCCGGACGTCCGTTGGTACATTCATAATACGCTCGTTCCAAATGATATCGGATCTCTTCAGGCTTCATGATCTGCACCGCGTACTTGGTAATCGGTTTTACCATATCGATAATCTGGACTTCCTGCGAACCGATCTGCCTTACATGCTTCTCCCCCACCAGATCGGCTCTTTTTGACTGGCCTGACAGAACAAACATCGGCGTAGAATCGATCCAGCCGGCAGTAACGCCCGTAATGGCATTGGTTGCTCCCGGACCGGACGTAACCAGAAGGCAGCCCGGCTTATTCGTATGCTGCGCATAAGCCTCCGCCGCAACGGCCGCTCCCTGCTCATGCTGAAAACAAATATAATCGATGCCCGATTTTCCCAGGGAATCAAGCAAATGCATGGCGCCTCCGCCTGGCAGCATGAAAATCTCTTTTATCCCTTTTTCTTTCAGGAAGTTCATGACATAATCAGATACCTTTATCATTCTGTTTATCCTCCGAAACAATCTTCTGCTCTATATATTCCGCCAGAGTATGCCCGATAAACATATGGGCCTCCTGTATTCTGGGCGTCACCTCGGAAGGCACTTTGATCACATAATCACAGAATCCGCCAACCTGTGCAGAATCAAAGCTTCCCATCCACAGAGCGGTTCTGATTCCGTTTTCCTTTGCATACTTTAACGCTTCCGTCACGTTTTTAGATTTACCGCTGGTAGAAATTCCGATTAACACATCGCCCTTTTTCGCTTTTGCCTCCAACTGCCTGACAAAAATCCGTTCATAGCCGTAATCATTGCCCACCGCAGTCAGGGTCGACGTATTAACCGTTAATGCCTCCGCATTTAACGCCGGTCTTTCATGAAAAAAACGGCTGATAAATTCTGTGGCAATATGCTGTGCGTCCGCCGCGCTTCCGCCGTTTCCGCACAAAAACAGGCGGCCGCCGTTTAGAAGCGCTTCGTAAATATCCTCCGCCAGACCCATGACGTTTTGAATCAGTTCCATGTCGGAACCCATTTTTTTGAAAATATCCGTATGCCCTGCCAGCCTTTGATAAAAATAATGTTCAGGAACCGCCCCGTCGTTATAAGTCTTCAATATGTCAAGCAATTCCCCCAGGCAGCCGCAACCTCCGTTCTGCTGCAGGATCATATCTGCCGCCTGTTTCGCTTTATCGATGGCATCCCGGGGACAAATACCAAGTCCGGCGTACGCAAGGGGCTCTACGTCATATTTTCCGTCCCCGATATAACAGATTTCTTCATTTGTCAGATTTTCTTTCTGCAGGATTTCCCGAATGGCATCGGTCTTACTCTTATTACCCTTATAAAAATAGTCCCAGGGAAATCTTCGCTCAAAATAATTTACAATATCCGAGTCTTCTCCGGTTATAGCCGCCAGCCGGTATCCTTCTCTTTTAATCTGGAAAATAGCATCGATATCCTTCAGATTTATTTTTTTCTGCTCTTTCCCGATTGTATCGACAATGATGGAGCCGTCGGTGATAACCCCGTCTATATCAAAAATAACAAGCTTTATCATATCTATTATCCCCTCAGCTTTGCCTTTACTGCCGCTTCCGCCTCCGACAAAATCTTTTCTCCGTTCCCAAGAATTTGTTCTACCTGCCTGACGCCCTTCACCAGCTCTTTGAGCTCGTCCGGTTCAATCGATGCCTTCTGGTCGCTTCCATAGAGACTGCGATCCAGCGTAATATGTCTCTCTATGGATGCCGCCCCCATTGCCGCCGCGCAGATGCTGACCAGAACTCCCGCCTCATGTCCGCTGTAGCCGACTTTACATCCATACCGTTCCTTTAATCGGTGCATCAACAGTAAATTGGCGTCTTCCTCTTTCATAGGATAGGTGCTGTTACAATGCATCAGTTCAAAAGGACAGTCATACTTCCTGAAAACCGCCACCGCATGGTCGATCTCTTCCCATGTGCTCATTCCGGTAGCAATAAACGTATATTTTTTCTCTTTTGCAATCTCCTGAAGCAATGCATCATTCACCAGCATGGCGGACGCAACTTTATTATATTTGAGATCAAACTGCCGCAGAAATATTTGAGAATCCACATCCCAGGCGGATGCAAACCATTCTATCCCCTTCTCCCTGCAGTATCTGTCAATCTCCCGGTACTCCTCAAGACCAAATTCCAATCCCTCTTTCTGCTCCCTTTGCGTCGTCCCCCACGGACTGACTCTTTCGCCGGCCAGATATTCCTGTGTATAAACCTTATCAATTGTTCTTTTCTGAAACTTCACCGCATCGCATCCCGCTTCCGCCGCCAGATCGATCAGCTTCTTCGCAAGCTCCAAATCTCCATTATGGTTAATTCCTATTTCCGCTGTTATAAATACATCCATTGTCTGTTATTTCCTCCGTCTTATACCTAATTTTTTTTATTTATACACGAACACACCGCCGTAGCCAGATCATAATAAACATTCCTGGAAAAATGGTTAATGCAGTCCTCGTAATCGGCCTGGGAACGAATAAAATCCGTCGTATTAACCAGCGTAATTCTTTCCCTGTCTTCGGCAAATTCCCTTACCAGACGGTTGATTTCTTTATGCCGCGGGGCATGATTTGCAAACTCTTCGTTTATCCCTTCATATTCGATCTCGCTGCCCAAAAGCAGGACAAACCTGGGGCGTCCCGGCGCATGTTCATACATATAATCCAGATTGCGGATTAACAGTTCCGGCGGCGTTGTCCCCACAAACTCCCATTTCCCGGCAAAATCCTTTATAATTTTTTCCGTAAAGGGATACAGATGATTGGTACACGTTCCGTCTATATATCCCGGAATATTTTTTTCATCCGTCAAATCAAAATTTACACTTCCGAAGCTGGCATATAATCCGGTTTGCTTATTGCGGTATAAGCCGGCATGGCAGTCCGGAAGCAGGCTGTAACAAACAACATGATATTCTTTCCGAAACAGCATAGTCTCAAAATCTCCCTGCGTCAGAAACGGAACTTCACGAAGTATGGCATCGATTTCTGAGTCCCGGCAATTAGCGCTCTCCCAAATGTGCATGGAATGATTCTGTCCGGCGGTAATAAAATTACGGTTGTTTATATAGTTGAATTCCGTCGTAACCTTACCGCCCGTTAAATAACTCTCTATTGCGCTCATATCGCAGGGCCCCTTCATGAGAATTCTCACGCGGTTTTCTCCTGAAGCATCCGGCAAATGTGTTATCCCCGCTTTTTCTGATATCCACGGAATAACCGTCCCCTGCTCCAATGCCCCGGCCACCGGCTGCACCACCTCTATCTTCGGATACCCCAGCTTCCTGTAAACATACTGTTCCACTTTCATTCCCAGAATCCTGCATGAAAACAGAAAATGCTCCAGTCTGTTTTTCTGCCTGTCAAAGCAATAAAAACCAACGATTCCGTAATCCCCGTACTTATCCGAAACCTTTATGTATCCGCAATCCTTCCAGTCGTTTGCTAACATCCTTGACAGCTCTTCCCGGCTGCTTCGCACTTTCGTAAAATTCAGCTGGTTCGTTCTCCTGACCAGTTCTTCAATCCGATCCAGTTCATCGAAACAATTATCCATAACCTCTATCCGGATATCGCTGTCATATAAAAATGCTTCCTGCGTATCAAACTTTTTTCGTACCGTTCTCTTTTTTTCCAGAACTTTATATCCGGCAAGACGTTTATGTCCAATATCCGCCACCCTGCATGAATACGCATAATTAGCCAGATAAGGTATAATATCCGGCGAAGCCGTAAGGATTCCTTCATTCATGCAGACCGCTTCTTCCAGATTTCTTGCGTTATCGTCAATAAAAAGCGTATTCTCCGCCCTCAGCCCCATATCCGCAAGTTTCTGCCGAATCTGAATTCCCTTGTCATCCCAGTTAATATCGTTAAATACAAATAACGATTCCAGCTTTAACTGCTGCAAAACGGAATTCACATGGGATGCGTCGTTTTTGGAAGAAATGGAATTCACAATGCCGTGATCCGCCAGATCCCGCACAAGCCGGATGTTCTTTTCCGAAAATGATACATTTCCTTCGCTAAGCGTACCCTGCCAAAAAGTATCGTCCAAATCCCATATAACCAGCTTAATCTTATCAAACGGAAACGTATCATAGGGATTAATTGCCGGCAGCAGCGCACAGTTCCGTTTACATAATCCCGCCAAAATCCTTTTATCATTATCAGACAACGTTCCATATACTCTCTGATTCATAATCAAAACATCAAATACCGGAATGTTAAAAACCTGCGTCAAATCTTCCGCATTACGGAAAACAGCCTCTGTGTCCGCCGAAGACCGAAAAAGCGCTTCGTCCGTTTCAAGTCCCACTCCATGCGCTCCCGGATAAACCGTACGCAGCCACTTTAAATCCGCCCCCAGACCGCTTCCGATCTGCAAAATATTAAATTCATCCCTTTCACCGTAAGGTATACCGGCCGTCAGATCTTTGGCCGGATATGCATACTCCAGAATATCAAACCCGTATTTTTTTATAAACAATCCGTGGTGCTCCTGCAGAATCTGTTCGACATCCTCCCGGTCTTTAAAGCTCTGGCTTCCGGCATGATATATAAAACTGTTCCTGCATAGAACCAGTCTGTACCCCTTCTGCAGAATCTGCATGCTGAGGTCGTCGTCTTCAAAATATCCCGGCGTAAACCGTTCATCCATCCCCCCGGCAAGATTCCATGCATTTCTTTTTATCAGCATGGCAAAACCGGACAGTCTGACCCTTTCTTCATATGGATGCCTTAAGGGAATATTAAGTTTTGCCCCATACTGCAGATATTCACCCGGAAGAGTAAAGGCAATATCAAGCTGCTGTTCATTACCGGCATAATTGGAATAGCTTCCCGCAGCGCCGGTTTTCTCATTTTCATATAAACCCATGCGAAGCCAGAACAAAGAATTGACGGCCAGACGCGTATCATTATTCAGTAAAAATATATTATTTTCCCTGCTCTCTTCGTCAGAGACAGCTGCTGCCCCTTGATTACAGGCATGTGCAAAGCCTTTATTTTCCCTGTTTCGGATCAGAATAACATCCTCCTGCTCCTCCAGCCATTCCGCCGCTCCGTCATCCGAAGCGTTATCTACGGCAATAATCCGGTAGGTTCCCTTTAAAAGCGTATTGCGGATACTTTCCAGATTTTTTTGTAAAAGATAACATGCATTGTAGGAAACAATCACAATATCCGTGTTTCTGACTGTAATATCATAATCCTGCCTAAGCGCCTCCATTCCGGCGCGGATTACGTCAAGATCTTCCTTATTGCCGCAATAAAACAGCGCATTCTGGAAACACAAAAATGCCTGATCGGGATTTTTCTTATAATAAAAACACCCCAGCAGATAATATAGTTCGTAATTCTCAGGATTACAGGCAAGTCCTGCCGCAATGGCATCAAACATGCCGTCTTCGTCCCCCATGGCTTCGCAGACGCTGGCATCCAGAACTGCAAATAAATCATCCGGACATCCTGAAACTGCCTTTTCTTTATCAAGCTCCTGCTTCGCCTGCAGATAATTGCCATTTTCAACCAGTTGCTTTATGCTTTCCCACATACCGCCGTCTTCCTTCACCGCTTAATCCCTTATTCTTTCTTTCCAAATACAAGTCCCCGGCGGATCTCAGCTTCCAGATACGCTTCCATCGTCCATGCGGGAGACATATAACCTTTGGATGTCTTTGTCACAAAACCATGGCTTTCCAAAGCGCTGCGGATATTCTGCTCATCACCCTTACAATGATAAGCGCAGATTGCGCATCTTATGTTTTTTCCTTTTTCCAATACTTTGACCGCACCTGCCAGCGCCGCCCGTTCGGCTCCTTCAATATCCATTTTTATATAATTGATTTCTTCCTCTTCAAATAACCCGTCAATGCTTACATAAATCCCTTCCTGAAAACTGCCAAGATACCCTTCAATAATGCGTACTTTTTCCGCATCATTCCGAAAAGTCTGTTTCAACGCCGCGACCCATTCCGCATCGGCTTCAATCAAATAGATTTTTGAAGCCTTATCAATATAATCCAGCGAAAAATTACCTTCCGCAGCTCCGGCATCCACGACAACGTCCCCCTCTCTTACCCCGAAGTCTTCATCGTAATAATAATGAGGCGATCTTTCATCCTGCTCCATCATAATGCCGCTATAATAATTGGCAATTCGGGGGCCGTCCCAGCTTGCCGGAAAATACATTTTCCGCCCTTTATAAGGCACATACATCATCCCACATTCCCCATCCCGATAAACTTCTACGGGATATTTCTCGTATTCCTTAACAAAATCATAGCTGATCGGAAGTACCCTGCGTTCCTTATCAATATATTCAATGATACCGGCAATTTCAGGATTATCTGCATTTTCCCGATGCTTATAACGCCAATAATCTCCGTTGATCAATGCATAAATGACCGGCGAAATCATATCCACACAAAGAATCATTGCATCCAGAAACATCTGTATCTTACTTATATCCGTCTCTTTTTCAGATACCGAATTACATAGCAGTTCAAAACGATTCAGCACTTCCGGAACCTGCTGTTCAGGAACTGTGATACTGTTTACCTGCAGTTCATCGTATACACATTGTTTCAAGTCCTCAATCGGAACATCTTCCGCAGCCAGCCTTCCGTCCATGACCGCATCCCTGATTTTTAAAAGTATTTCTTTGGTTTTTCCCATTATCATTCTCCCTCGACAAATGCAAGCATCCGGACCAGTTTTTCTTTTAAATCAAAAAATTCCCGCACTTTTTTGCTCCCGGCCTTCGCAACAGCCGCCCGCTCCTCTTCATGCTGCAGATAATATTCAACCTTATTTGCCATGTCTTCCATGCCGGTATACATAACGATTTCTGTTCCGTCTTCAAAAAATTCCGCAATCTCCGGCTGATAATTGGTAAGGCAAAAACCTCCGCATGCCAGAATATCCAAAACCGGAAAGGGAATCCCCGATTCAATTGTTCTGGGAATAATATACAGGTTTATTTTGCTTTTATGATAAATAAAAGGCAGTCTGTCCTCTGCATCCGAATATACTCTGACTTCATGGCGTTTGGAAATTTCTTCTACGACGCTTATCCGCTCTTTCCGGGTTATCTCTTCATTGACCACTTCAGCGGCCAGCTGTATCGGATCGGAAAAGTACATGTCTCCTGTAACAAACTTTTTCCCTTGCAGCAAATCTCCGGCCACATCTTCCCGAATCATTTCCCGGACAAAATTATACCCGTACACCCGTAGCTGCGCTTCCACAATACCGCTTAAGTATCCTTTTGCATATTCCGGAATTCCCTGCGATTCCATCCATGTACTCTTTTCTTTACTCAATTTTCCTGCAAAAGAAACATCCGCTTCATAATCCCGGACTCGGTCTTCCTCCTGCACTGCTGCCTGCATAAATGTCTCTGCATCGACTGCCAGCGGAAAATGATATACGTTTTCACATTCCAGGGCCGCAAGACGCTCTGCATAGTTCCGGTCAAAACAAAAGAAATAATTATGCTTATATAATACTGTCTTTGACATAAGAGTCTGCAGCGGACAATCGCAGATCCATGCGGCATACGGAGTCTTATTCATCTCGCAGACCGAAGCCAGCAGGGGAACATAATTCCATGAAAAAACAAGCTGAACGCCGCCGTTTTGTAAGCAGCGCAATATTTTTTCTGCAAACGCGGCATCCTCATGGTAATCGGAAAATGTTTCTTCACATTCCATGACCTTCATACCCATAGACCGTAAAATACGGATAACGGACTGTTCTCTGCCGTTCCCATTCCACTTGTACACCAAAATTTTTTCTATCATGAATCCCATACCTCCAGATAGCTTCCATCCTTAAACTCTTCCTGTGCAATCTCAAGCATCTGTCTGGCGGAAAGCTTCTCCTGATACTTTTTATTATCAAACAAATTCTTCTGGTCTTCGCGAACCGAATCGCCTTTTTCAAAAGATATTGCAAAAAAATCCCTGGCAAGCCATGCGTAATCCGTATCCGAAATCGTATCCAGATTAAAAAATACGCCGCCATACCGGAAAGAATGCCAGTTTCTGAGCCGGTATGCCGCCGGATAACGCTCCGCCACATAAGTTCCGTATGTCTCAAATTCACTGAAGCTGTTGGACTGCAGTCCTTCCGTATCGACCGCCCCTATGATTTTTTCCCAGAAAGTTTTGCCGGGGATGTCCGAAACAGCTTCTATATCCTGAATTAACCGCTTCATAATGTCACAATTCATTAACATGTGTTCCGATATAAATGACTTTTCAATACATTTATGCATTCCGGGAAATAATCTGGACAGCGTAGTAAAATACTCCTTGTGATACTCTCCCTTTAAATCCAGATAAGGCTGCCCCGTTCCTTCGTGAAACATGGAAAACGGCCCGCAGGGAATCGTATCTCCGTCCCAGACAAGATAATATGCGTCTTCACAGACGCGGGCATACTGCATTTTTAAAAACTGCTGGTAATACCACCCTGTAATTCCCCTTGGCAGTTCCCGCCCCTGCAGAACGCTCTCCAACGCCTTTGTCATGACCGCGTGCACCGCATCAAAAGGCAGGATATCATTTTCATTCAGAAAACATACTTTCTCCCCCAGATTTGAACTCTTTACAAGCAATTCCACATCTTCATTACCTGCAAAAAAAATACGCCGCGCAGGTAAAAAAGCTGCCAGTCTGTGATACTGGCTCCGAACTCTCTCATAATCCTTTGCGGTTACTACAATTAATGCATCATATTCCGGTGTCGCTGCCATCCTGCTCTTCGCTCCTTTTCTTTTATGCTACCATACTTTTAGTGAAATGACTATATATTGCTTCGCATTTTTTAAGACTGCTCTTGTATTTTTGTACAAGTTCATTATAATAGAAGATATAATTTAAAGAAACGGAGTACTTTTACATATGCTGCAATTTCCTCCCGGCTATTTTCAAACTGAAGAACGTAACGGTTTTCAAATCGAGGCAATGATGAAGTGCGCCTGGGCCGCCGAACTGGAGGTATTGAAGACGCTTCAGGAATTCTGTGACAAACATTGTATTCCCTGGTTTGCCGACTGGGGAACCCTGCTCGGCGCCGTACGCCACCAGGGATTTATCCCGTGGGATGATGATATCGATATATGTATGCTGCGTCCGGACTACGAGCGCTTCCTTGCATTAGCCAACCGGGAGCTTCCGGAAAGCTACTGCGTCCACAGCGAATATTCTTCCGATTTATATGAAATGCCCTTCGCCCGTATGGTCAATGCCCCTACCATCAGTTATTCAGCCGAGCGCCTGCAGAAATTTCATGGCTTCCCTTATGTTGCGGGGCTTGATATTTTTCCTCTGGACATTCTACCGGAAAATAAAGATTCGGAACGGCTTCAATGCAGACAATATATCAGTCTGTTAACCAATGTTCAGAAATGGCGAAAGTCACCGAACGAGGTTACGGCCGCGCTGCCGGAATTAGAGCGGCTGTGCGGACTGCGCTTTGATCCGGAAAGAGACATTAAAAACCAGCTGCTCCGTGCCGTTACCGCAGTCAGCGCCAAGTACTGCCATTCCGATCACCCCTGTATGACTCACCTGTTCTATCATGTAGAACAACCGCACTATTTTCACAGGGAATGGTATACCAAAACAGTCCTTCTTCCTTTTGAAAACCTTACCATACCTGCTCCGTACCAATACGAGGCCGTACTGACCGCCCTGTACGGAGATGATTATATGACTCCCAAAAATGAGCCCACACACGATTATCCTTTTTATCAAAAACAATATAATATGTTGGCTGAAGCGCTTGCCGCAGGCAAAACGCCTGACAACATTAAGTTTGATCCTCTTCCATGAATTCCAGAAGCTTCTCCGCCCGTTGTTTCCACGTATGTCGGGACGCTGCTTTTACATAAGCGTTTTCCGCCATCTGCGTCCGCTTTGCTTCATCGTCGAGCAAGGCTCTGATCTGATCCGGCAATGCCCTCAGATTCCCCAGGTCAAACATTAAAAGGTCTTCTCCATTCACAAAGTTTTGTTCCAGGTAGGTTGTTCTGTCCGTAACCACTACGGATTTCTGCAGCATTGCATTGGCGATACGTTCCGTAAACCCGTCCTTATGCCATGACATGACATTTAAAGATAATTTTGAACGGGCATATACTTTTAACGCCTCATCCCCCATAACCGCCTCATGATGGATCAGTCCCGGATTCCCCCACAGATAACTGTTCTCCCATCCGTCGCCATATACATGTACACATATACCTGCACACAGCAAAATTTCTATGGTCTTATTCCTGTAATATTGGCTTACCCCACGGAAAACCCACCGTTCGTTATAAAACATCTGCCAGAATTCTTCCCTGGAATAATCCTCCCTGTAATATTCCAATACTTTTTCAAACGCATATTCCGGGGGTTTGTCTAAGTTTTTTCTCATATAAAGAACGTACCGGTTAAGCAGAAACCCTCTTTGTCTGTCCTGCTTTCTGACATCCCATAATTTTCTGACAAGGCCCTCTCCGTAGCTTGCAAGACCGCCAAGAAACGTAAGCTCATAATCTCTTTGTCCTTCATTGCAGAACTTTTCTTCTCCGGCAGGCGGAAAAAATCTTGCTTTATAGCCAAGCCATGTTTTTATAAAGTTTACATAATTGCCGTCCAGAGTCAGCACACACAGCCGCTTTGGAACCTTTTTCAAATGCATCCAAAAGGAAATCGGATGATCAAACACAAACTGATATAGGGGTGCGTCTATCTCGTCGTGCACCAGTATCCCGCTTTCCCTCTGCACGGAAAACATATAGGTCTGTACGCCGATCACGGCCTTGAATTTCCGCCTTACATAGTTACCAAGCTCTTCAATCCCCCGCTTCGAAAAGTCATAATATTCTACATTTTGTCCCAGGTTTTTCAGGGCGTCTCCAAGCCCTCTGGAAAAAACGTCTAAAATACTATAGCATACATCGTTTCCAATATAGATCAGGATCGGCTGCGTACAGCCATAGATATCATAATACGCTTTCGTTTCTCCAAGCATCTGTTCCAAATATGCAACGGCGGACTCTCCGCCGACCTGATAAACGCTAAGTACCGCAGCGTTAAAAGAATTCATGGAAATCAATTCTTGCTTATATCTTCCGATCAGGTAACAGTCTGTTTTCATTTCCTCTGCCGGATCAGTCACACCATCTTCCGGACTGCCCTCCTGCGGCAGTCTGATCCATTTGCCGCTTTCCTGCTTCTCTTCTCCCGGGAAATAATCCTGCCGGTTTTCCTCCCCGCCCCGCAGGACGGTATAATCTTTTGCAATGCGGATAAGCAGTTCATAGTTTCGTTTTGCCTGCAGTCTGTAATTCATGCCGCCGACCTGCTGCAATGCTTCTTTCAGAACCCACACGTCTCCCCGTACCAGAGTTTCATCCAATAAAACGGCTTCAAAAGACAGCTCTTCCACGATTCCCTGTCCGCAAAAGCAAACCGCGCCTGTTGTTTTTGTTGTATTTTCCATGTATTTGTACCCTTGCCTTTCCCAC
>ERZ779637.712-NODE-712-length-19067-cov-21.311803_pt1 | contig 19067 bp, 14 predicted proteins | sample MGYA00514196_ERZ779637 | MGnify/ENA primary metagenome ERZ779637 (study PRJEB29562, sample SAMEA4376700) | mouse gut metagenome | isolation source: Cecum | study: EMG produced TPA metagenomics assembly of the A DSS colitis mouse model was used to assess the...
CTCCCTGCAACAGCATTCAGCAAGTTTCAATTCTCGCCCTCGCACAGAGGGCATCGTAAACATGCCTAAATATTCCTCCCATATCAAAAAGTTTCAATTCTCGCCCTCGCACAGAGGGCATCTGCCCTTGCAACCTCTTTCCAGGGCACAGGCCCGAGTTTCAATTCTCGCCCTCGCACAGAGGGCATCCCGGGGGAAGCTTTATGTCCGCATCCGGTAATGCGTTTCAATTCTCGCCCTCGCACAGAGGGCATCCCGGACATACGCGGCGAATATTATTCAACCATTTTGTTTCAATTCTCGCCCTCGCACAGAGGGCATCACAACAACTCCATCATTTTCCCATCCGTCAACTAGTTTCAATTCTCGCCCTCGCACAGAGGGCATCAGAGTAACGATTACGCTGATGCAGGAGTTTGACAGTTTCAATTCTCGCCCTCGCACAGAGGGCATCGTTACCACATTGCCCGGAATGTGGAGAGATATTTGTTTCAATTCTCGCCCTCGCACAGAGGGCATCTGCGGAATGTCAGCGTTGGAGGGCAAGGAGAAGTTTCAATTCTCGCCCTCGCACAGAGGGCATCTAAGTAGCCGGCCTCCTACTTGCGATACAAAATGGTTTCAATTCTCGCCCTCGCACAGAGGGCATCCCCAATCATCCGCCAAGCAGTCGCGAATTGACGGGTTTCAATTCTCGCCCTCGCACAGAGGGCATCGGTTTTGCATGAGTCGCAATATGCCATTCGATGGTAGTTTCAATTCTCGCCCTCGCACAGAGGGCATCTCGGACTGCCCCTTTCCCATAAAACAGTTTGGAGTTTCAATTCTCGCCCTCGCACAGAGGGCATCCAGGGTGGAGGATAGCACAACGTCACCAGACATGTTTCAATTCTCGCCCTCGCACAGAGGGCATCCGTTTTTTAACATCACAGATTAGACGGCCTAACGCCGTTTCAATTCTCGCCCTCGCACAGAGGGCATCTCTAATATCGCACCAGTCACCCCAATGATCAGATGTTTCAATTCTCGCCCTCGCACAGAGGGCATCATCGGCAAACTTGGCGGTAGGCGATTACTCCGAGTTTCAATTCTCGCCCTCGCACAGAGGGCATCAGTCCTTGCAAGCGGTTATGCTCGGGTCAAGCAGGTTTCAATTCTCGCCCTCGCACAGAGGGCATCTATCCCGCACGGGCAAGGGATTATTTGTAATATTGTTTCAATTCTCGCCCTCGCACAGAGGGCATCAAAAATTGCAATAAGCTGTTTTAAGGAGTTGTAGTTTCAATTCTCGCCCTCGCACAGAGGGCATCAGTAGGTGTCAAGGTATATTGCGAGGGGCTATAAACGTTTCAATTCTCGCCCTCGCACAGAGGGCATCCTGGAGGATCTGGGACTTTATGGAGTTACCCCGATGTTTCAATTCTCGCCCTCGCACAGAGGGCATCCGAGATAGTTACTCCCTGCAACAGCATTCAATAAGTTTCAATTCTCGCCCTCGCACAGAGGGCATCTAGTTGCTCGATATTCAAATCCCTTACTGATCGAGTTTCAATTCTCGCCCTCGCACAGAGGGCATCCCAAAAACATGACAGGGAAACAGATGACGCCCGAAGGTTTCAATTCTCGCCCTCGCACAGAGGGCATCGTAAGACCCGGAAACTGTATCTGCGCCTGCATCTGCGGTTTCAATTCTCGCCCTCGCACAGAGGGCATCATTAGACGGCCTAACGCAAATATGATTACTGGACCGTTTCAATTCTCGCCCTCGCACAGAGGGCATCGGTAGCAACATCAAATGCCGATACATTTTGACTCACTGGTTTCAATTCTCGCCCTCGCACAGAGGGCATCAGCAAAAATAGACAAATATTTCCATCCTATTTTACGCATATTACATAATATTTCCACTTTTGGGAGGATAACACCCCTCCTTAAATCTGCTCTTTATCCAATCTGGCTCAAATATAGAAACATTTTCTGCGCGAACCTACAGGATAAGAGCCAACGATTAGGGTTCGCGCATAGCATCCACGCAAAATCAAAACATAATTACCCCATCCTGCTCATATGCCAATTCTTTTCCAAGTGTTTCTATTCGTGAACGCCAATTGCTTCCCAGGCGGTAGAAGCGAACCGAATCTTTCTCTTTATCTATCACTTCAGATAACCCCGCTTTCAGTGTAACCAGTTGAGCTGGATCAACCAAAATCTCGAATACTGAATTTTGCACACGGCAACCATATGCTTCACAGAGCTTCGCCACCTTTCGCAATCGCTTCTCTCCAGCCGCACCTGTGGTATTTACGTCATAAGAAATCACAAGCATCATACACCATCACCTCCAATGGAACGGTGGATATTCATCCAATTCATCACGTAATACTCGTGCAAGGAGCATTGCCTGCGCGTGTGGAATCAATCCAATCGGAATTTTCTCTTGCAAAAATGGATGTTGTATCTGTTCCTTTTTCCTTTCCTGCCATGCTTTCAATACAATTTTTCGTCCATTTTCTCCTAAAAAAACCGGTGGTGTCAACTGGTCAAAATGCTTTTTTGTAATCTGCCCTCTGTTGATCAGAGCAACGGCAAGACGGTCGCATAGCGGCACCCTCAGTTCCTCCATTAAATCCAATGCCAGCGCCGGTCTCCCCGAACGCAATGTATGCAAAAATCCCGCTGCCGGATCTAGTCCCACCCCCTCCAGAGCAGACTGCACATCATTTTTTAATAAAGTATACAAAAATGACAGCAACGCATTCACAGGATCCTCTGGAGGTCGTCTGTTTCTGCCCTCAAAAATCATTTCCTTACTGACCAGCATAGCTGAAAACGCTGAATAGTAGGCCGCGGCGGCAGCACCCTCCAATCCTCGCATGGAATCAATGTTAGGACTCTCCCGAAGCTCCTCTGCAATTCGTGCTATTTTCTGAATCGCTTCTGTAAATACCTCCTCATATCCCTTGCGCTCTCTGCGAACTCTCATTAAAAATTCCTTGCTGTTAATCAGTTTTCCCAACAAAATACTGCGCACCAGTCTTTTTCCAAAAACCATATCGTCCAGTGCGGCAAACTGTCTGCGTCTGAGCAAAATATTTCCCTGAATCGGCCCCTGAATCCTGCCGTAAAATTTTCCATAGTCAGAGAGAAATACCAGACTGATTCCCCTCTGTCCGCAGAATCCAATCAATGGAGTGGATACCGTTACGTTTCCAAAGCAATAGACGGATGTGATTGTATGCGCGGGCACCCTCACTTTCTCCTCACCGCCTATCTTCACGCCAATCGCCTCATTCTCTAAAAACAGATATGTGTCTGGGGTCAGAATATATAATGTGTTAAGCAGCTGCTTCATTCCATCTCCTTTACCACTTCGTCCCAAAGATGATTACTGTATGTCCGAGAAGACTGTCTGATTCTCGGCTGACAGGCTTCCCGCAGGGAACATTTCTTACATTTGGCACTGTAAACCGCCGGTATCATCTTCTGATTTTCTATCATATCCGATATTTTCTTTGCCGTATCTCTTGTTTTTTCCCGCAGTTCCCCGGAAAGCAAAACCTCATCCCTTCTATGTGCATCAATGAAAAAAATCGCACCCGCCTGAATCTGTACGTCAAAACGTTCCTCCAGACATATCGCCTGCGCACAGAGTTGAAGATGATACTCCTCTTCATCGCGCACAACTCCGTGTTTGTATTCAACAGGATAAAATGTGTACAATCCCTCCCCGTAGGGAATGGAAACCCCAGATGGGGAAAGATGCGCTTCCACACAATCACAAAATCCACTTACTCCCAGTCTGCGGGAAAAGACAGGCATTTCAAAAATATGTATCACATCTCCACGTTGCTCCGTTCTCGCGGAATGCACACGCTTATGCTGAATCCTCCCGGCTGCTGTATATTCATTCTCCTGCCAGATCTGTTCTAAAGCAAGCAGAGAACATCGCCGTTTACAATATCCGTACTGTGACAGCCATGACAAAGGAAATAATTCCCTGGACTCATCATCTGAAAAACTCTGCATCATCAGGCACCTCGTTCCAGCTGATTTCCCCGTATGGATTGCATAAAAAACCAATATCAATTCCTGCGGGACGTGCATCCGTATCAATCTCTGCCGCATAATCTTTCCATGATTCCGGATACGCCACGTTTTCTCTCTTCCGCACATGCACCATATCGAATAGTCGGTGCGCCGGAGCACAGCCAAGAGCAGCCTGCCGTTTTCTCTGATTTAGATCCGAATCCGTTCCCGTGTGCCGGAAAATAATTAATGGTGTGATCACAGACATTTCTCCCTTGCTGGAAGAACGATCATGCTCATACATATTCAAAATAGATTCAAACAAAATCTTTAGATCTTGATCATCAAATCCGGTTTCTTTCGCCAGATTTGCACTGATAAATCCTCTCGCCTCATACAACCCATACGGAATAAACTGTTTCCGTCCCATTGTACGAAGCTTGTCCTCTGGCTGCTCCCTTTCCCATTTCTCATACTCTTCCACCGTCGCAGCATTTCCTACGGCATCCGCCGTCGCCATCCTTGTAATGGAAATATCCAACGGCTGAATCGGATCTAGAGAGCGGGCAAATGCAATCTGCACCGGTCCGCGCACCTGACCGGCATTGGGTCCCGTTGACATCACTGCTCCGAATGTGCGCACATCATAAAAAAGTTCACACGCTTTCTTTCTACCAGCATATACCTCATTTTTTCCTTTTGCGGAAACTTCTGTCCCGCTGAGCGATTTGGCGCGGGCAATGCCTGTATTGATGTTGCTGGCGCTGCGCACAAGCATTTCCATCCCAGCCTCTCCCTTGTAAGCCGTCTGCACATAGTTCCTGATTCTGCGCTTGATTGCCACATCAGTAATATACCCGTGAAGACTCTGCGGATCTGTCCGCGGCGTATTCCCCATGTCAGGATCACCGTTGGGATTGCCATTTCTGCATTCAATAAAAAACATAAACTCATACCGATTTTCAATTGCCATACAAATCACCTCTCCTATTCTTTTTTGGAATAAATCTCCGCTTTTTGCTGATAATATCCCAGCGCAAACTCTGTCTGCTGCATCATCGTCAATGCAGTGGGAATGTCCTGCTCCCCAACGCTCTGATAAATTTCCGTCAGTATTTTTTCAAAATAAATTGCCAGTCCTCTCTCGATCTTTGCCAAATGATATTGCGAAAGCTGAGACAATTTCCCGATCACCAGCCCTGGACCTGCCATAGCTGCAGCATAATACCGTTCGGCAACCCCGACATTTACCTCCAGCATCGCTTTCTCCTGAATTGCCGTATACGTAGCCATCAATCGTCCGCATAGATATGCAACACTGCGATTCTGCCGGTTAAGTTCCTCTTTCATAATCTCTTCCTCACCTTCTTTCCTCTGTTTTCTTCTAAGCCATGCTTTCAACAACTGATAGACCAGAGTCTCCTGCTTTACATTCTTATGCACCGACACTTCCCGTACAGCGCTCCCGTTTTCCACATCCCCCGCTGCGCCTAAGCCACGCTTCTTTTCATTGCCTGTCAACAGATCAGCCCGCAGCCATTGTAGGGCGCGATGAGCCGCCCCATCCGGCAGCGCGCTTCCATGAATTGCCGCATAGGTTACACGCTGGATGAGATTCGACAATTCTTTATCCAATCGCTCCCATACCTTTGTCCCTCCTCCGGGCTTCAGCATGCGCAGACATAGTGCTTTTAGCTTCGGCGGACGCGTCATTCCCTGTCCTCCGGGCAAAATCAGCCGCAAGTCCGTAAACCACAAACTGATATTTTCATACAATTCCTCATAAGTGCCTTCATACCAGCCGCGTACCATCACTCTTCCGCCTGCGCCGGATAAAGGCATCATATAATACATAACATCCGGTTTCCCGGCAATTTTACCTTCTCTGATAGCTTCAACTAATTTCTGGGCCGCCCTGAGAGCTTCCTGTTCCTCTTCCTCCCTCGATGTTTCTTCCTCATCGCCCTCCATCAGGTCGCCTCCAAACATACAAGAAATCACATCCTCTTTCTCTGATATCTGTCTGGAATACCAGTGAACCATTTTAGCACCCGCCAAAATATCGGCTTTCTGAATCAGTTCACTCAGTGCAGCATTGACCGCCGTCATTGCCCCCTCGGAAACCACTGCATTCGCACTCTGCTTTAGTCCATAAGATTGAAATGCGTCCTTATCAAAGCATAAAAAAGCATCTCCCGACGTATGCCCGCCCACGCGCATAAGCCCAGATACCTTTGGGACAGTGGCCATGGGCTGCGACAGTTCTCCGGTAATCAGGCACCTTGCTGCTCTCCCTTCTGATGCAGGCTGCAGCCTTTTTCTGAATTGTTCCCAATACTCATAGTAATGTTCACTTCGTTCCAAATAGTGCCCATCCACCGCAAATCCAACCGGATCTGCAGGTTTTAATTTTTTCTCCGCCAGTGCGCTTCGCATCTTTTCCAGAATCTGCGGGTCTTGAAGCGCATCCGCCGCAATGCCGAACAACGGCTCCACACTCCTCCCCTCCTCCAAAAAGGTAAGAAAAAATGCATACTTTGTGGGTACATTTTTATCTTTTACTTCATCGCCCACAATGCAGAGAACAATTCCCGCTTTCTCGATCAACGGATTACAGTACCTCGTACCGTTTGCCGCCGCTCCCGCGTCCGGCGCGCTCACCTCCGGCGCACCTTTTTCCCTGATTTCCAGATCAAGGAACTGTCCCCGGTCCGACAGATGAAAATATCCCCTGGGACGTTTCGACTTAAATCCGGGACGCGCTACAATCTTATGATCAACCGCATATTGATACAATTCTTCAAGCATACTCTCCTGTCTTTCCCCCTTTCAACACCTCAGGGGAATCATAGGGCGGAATCTCCAAAATGCCGTGCTCCAGACGCGCATGAAACAGCGAGACCTCCGGCTCTGCCTGCTTTGTAACTCCCCACTTGCGGAGATTAAATACGTCATATACCATTAATCCCATATCCATTGTGAGATCAACCGGCGGACATTCACTGGAACCCCACTCAAAATACGCCGGAAATTCTCGTGTTCCCATACATGGCTGCATGAATGCCTGGCCCCGCTTTACCCGCCGCTCAAACTGATCCATCAAATTTCCCGGAGCATGTGCATAGGTTGCCCTGGGCACAATCTCCGCCGTAATCCGATAGCGGACATCCTGCAGAACAACGGACTGTCGCTGCGTCCGGTCCTCTTCAATAGAAATACATGCCTTATAGGTATTTGCCGGCGGAATCTTCATCATTTTACTCTTTACTTCGTTTCTCTTAAACGATATATAGTGGATCGGCGACAGCACTTCGATTTTCTGCACCTGCCAGTAAAACTCTGGCGGCTTGGAATAAATAGATGACAGCACACCCCTGATTGCACCCGGTGTCGGCACCGCATAAGTCATACGCTCCACCTTACTTTCCGGCCTGGTCCACAGAGCAAATTCTCCCCATATTTCAATTGTTGCACTCGGATTTTTTCCCATACTTCACCTCATTTCTCAAAAAATCCCGTCAAAAGACTCTAAAGCACCAAAATTTAGTCCCAACTTTTCATGATAGCATTTTCGGTTCCCCAGCAGATACCAGTCAGTCTTCACCTCGCTTTCCTGCCCGTAAGTACGGAAAAAGAGTAGAATACAACATTCTTTCACCTGGTTTTCGGCAAATGATGAGACGGTCAGCGGTCTTGCCCGCTTTATTAATTCCTTTGTAAGTCCGGTTTTCTCATATTCTTCCTGCACAGAAAAGAACAGATCCATCTCATCTTTCCAAGGGACAATCACCTGCACACCTTTTGACTCAATCAGCCTGTACTCTTTCTGAACTGCCTCATAATCCCTGTTTTGAATGGCCTGTTTTAGCTTTTCTTTATCCCCATCCGCATTTGAATATAGTATTTCATAATACTCTTCGATATGCTTTAGGTTAAAGCAGTCAATGGGATGCCTGGACGAGAGCGTCTTCACACAGACAGCCGCTCTTTGATAATATGTACCCGGCGGATACAATCTCTCTTCATCCGGCAGAAAAACAATTACCCTGCCGTCAGGACCATCACCGTTCCGGTTACAGCGGCCTGCTGCCTGAATGATGGATTCCAATGGCGCCAACGCCCGATAAACTACGGGAAAGTCCAAATCCACCCCTGCCTCAATGCATTGACTTGCCACCAAATAGCAGGATTCCCCTTCAGCCAGCCGCTCCTTTACAATCTCCAGCACCTTGCTCCGATGAGCACCGCACAGATCGCTCGTCAGAAAAAAGACAGAATCCGATACGGTTTCTTCCAGAATATGAAACAGCTTCTCCGCATGGGCGCGCAAGTTGATAATCACACACCCCTGCTTACAGGATGTCAGTTCCTCCGCAATCTGCCTGTACGATACCGGCTGCTCAATTCGCCAGTCATATGTAACTCGTCTCGTCGCCTGGAAAAGCACCTCCGGAGCCGGAACAATTTCTGTGGGCGTCCATTGCAAACCGGGAAGATGCTGAAATGACGGCTGCGTGGCTGTAGAAAACACTACTGTACATCCATACCGACTACAGAGCAGCTTTACCGTCTGTAACGTGGCCTCCAGCAAATCAGGCGGCAGAGACTGCGCTTCATCCAAAACAATTACACTGCCAGCAATCTGATGGAGGCGTCTGCAGTCTGTCGGCCTTGCAGAAAACAGCGGTTCAAAAAAGCCCACGTTCGTTGTGACAATACACGGTGCATCCCATCGTTCTGACAACATTCTGGCTCTCTCATCCAAAACCGCCGCGCTATGGCTTTCCAACAATTCAGGCAGCACTCTTCTGTAATCCCGAATATTCTGTTCCATAATCGCAAGATACGGCAAGATCAAGACAATTCGCCGCATCTGCCTATGTTTTATGCAATGTTTCACTGCAAAGGCCAAGAGGCTCAGCGTCTTGCCAAGGCCGGTGGGAGCCGTCAATGTAAACATACCCGGTGGCAACTCTGCGGCGTGTAGACAACCTTCAAAAAGTTGATCCCGCAGGACATTAAGTGTCGCTGATGAGGTGGACAGCTTCTGTTTCTCATCCCGCAGCTGCAGCAGATGTTCCAGAACTTCCTCAGGATTTAGAACCTGCCCCGTATGTGTTTCCAGATAATCCGGTTTAAAATGCTCTGCCGAGGCAGAATAATCCGCATCTGCCAGCGCTGAAAGCAGAAAGCGGGCAAGCAGCATATCGGCAACGGAATCGTCCTTGTTCGAAAACGGATGCGGAATCCTTATCTGCATAAGCTGCGGATTTTCTGTCTGAAATACTTCCAAAGCTTCTTTCATCTCCGCCATCCCAAACAGAGAAAACATATTACCTTCTTCGTCACAACCGGAACCTGTGCCCTGCATCAATTCCATCAGTCTATGGATGCAGCCGCTGTCCAACCGACTGTGATGAGCCGCAATCACAGTCGCAAGCATCTTAGCCGTTTTTTTCTGTCCATAGCGATAATACACCAGTGCCGCTCCCGGATAAGAATGGTTCACATGCACCCGCTTTCCTGCAAGCACCTCTGCAAACCGCTCACTTGTTTTGCCAAAATCATGGAGTCCGCCCAGAATTTTTCCAATCTCTTCATAGCCAATTGGTTTTAGGAATTTCCCGCACAGCTGGCTGACACGCTGTGTATGATGTTCCAACGTTTCTTTCTCTCCTAATGCATTGGCACTTCTTGCATAAAAGCATTCCCGCATACATAACCCCTCTCCTTTTATGCATTATCATACGGAAATATATGTCTAAAGTCAATCATTTTTACAAAAAATGTTATATGCAATTTACAATACTATGTGCATTTTATATAATCTCAACTCGTTTTCCTCTGCAAAAAACTTCTATATCTTGTCAATACATTAATGCTATCCACTCCCATTCATATACAACCTGATCATTCCATTACATCTTATAGTAATTGTGTTGCTAAAACAGAGGCAAATGGGTACTTATTCCCCACTTACCTCTGCTTACTTTTTCTGCCCAGCCCTCAATGTTCCAGCATATTCTCAATAAAAATCCCATACCCCCTGCTGGCATCCTGCACCAGCACGTGGGTGACGGCGCCGATCAGGTGGTGGTTCTGGATAATGGGTGCGCCGCTCATGCCCTGGATGATGCCGCCGGTGAGAGCCAGGAGTTCCGGGTCGGTCACCTCCAGTTCAATCCCCCTGTTTACATTGTCATGATCCAGATGCACCGCCGTGATCTCTACATTATAGTATTTGGGCGCGCCATCCACGGTACAAAGAATCTGCGCCGGCCCTTTCTCGATATCCTGCTTCAGCCCGATGGGCAGGGCCTCCTCAGTACACATAGCCAAGGCTTTCTCATTGCAGTGCCCGAAGATCCCTTCTTTTCCGTTATAGTAGATATCCCCCAGGATCCGATCCTGGCTGTAGACGATCATGCCGGTCATCTCCCCCGGTTCCCCGTCCCTGCCCTTCTTGATGGCAATGATTTCCGTCTGGTACAGTGTACCGTCATCCAGATTCATCAAAGTACTGGTGTCCACATCGTTGATGCCATGCCCCAGAGCGCCGAAGTTGCCGTCCGCGTCTATATAGGTCATGGTACCCACACCCTGGGCGTTGTCACGGATCCATATGCCCAGCTTGTACTTCTGGTCGCTGTTTTGCACCGGCTGGGCCTTTACATCCAGAATGTCGTCTCCCCGCTTGATCTGCAGGGTCACTTCCCTGCCCGCACACGCCTCCACCCTGCGCACGAAATCCGCTTTGTTTGTCACCGGCTCCCCGTCCATTTGCAGAATGTAATCCCCGGATTTTACCACATATTTGGCCGGGCAGTAGCTGATGCCGTCCATGCCCTGAAAATCTCCCACGCCCACCACCAGCAGTCCCTCCGCCTTTACATAGATCCCTATGGGCGCTCCCACCGGCGTCAGTTCCTGGTCCTTGATGACCTGGATACCCACTTGTTTAAAGGGCAGAATGCCAAATATCTTCACATTCATCTGATAGCTCTGGTCCGAGCTCATAGTCATGGTCACCTGACGGCTCAGATCGATATTGACCGCTCCGGCGGGGATGTTGGACTCCTCTTGGCCGCTCACTGCCACCATCTCCCCGGTGAGCGGCACTCCCAGATCAATGGTCTGCTCTGTATCAGCCTTGATACGCAGCACCGATGGTATCCGATTATATAGGTTATAATAGCTCAAACCTCCCAATACCAGGCTGGCGCATACCAGGATGCCGCACAGGCCATAACGGCAGGCCCTGCGGCGTCTTTTATGCTTTCGCCAGTTTTCCAGAAGCACCATCATATCCGCTCCCGCCTGCTCCCGGAGCGATAAGTTTTCCTGCTTTATATTTTCGTTTTGAATTGTTTTTTTCCACATAAAAATCACACACTTTCGCATAATAGTCTTGCAAATAGTGTGTGATAATTTTTGGGACTTTAATCAATGAAATTTATGGCTTTTTAATTAAATGGAGATTCCGCCATCGGATTATAAGATTGTAAAGTTTTGTGTTTCAGCGCCTGCTGCCGCATCTCCCGGGCATTGCTCAGCACGGCGTCCGTCATCCCATCACTCCCCAACAGCCTGCCCAACTCCTGCAGGTTCTCATCCTCTTCAAGCAGGCGGATATCCGTGACGGTACTGCTTTTATTCGCCGTTTTTTCAATCACATAATGCCTGTCGGCCATAGCGGCGATCTGGGGCAGATGGGTGATACAGATAACCTGATGGGCATGGGCCACACTGTCCAGCTGCTCCGACACCTTCCAGGCCGTCTTGCCGCTGATGCCCGCATCGATCTCGTCAAAAATCAGGGTGTCGATATCATCCCGGCTGGCCAGCACCGTCTTGATAGCCAGCATGATCCGGGACAGTTCGCCGCCGCTGGCGATCTGGGCCAGAGGCTTTACCGCTTCCCCCGGATTGGTGGAAATAAGAAATTCCACCTCATCCCAGCCCTTGGCGCTGACGCTCTGTCCGTCCCGCACCTGGATCTGTAACTGCACCGCCAGGAAATTCAGTCCCCTCAGAGCCTCTGTCAAAGCCTCCGTCAGCACCTTGGCGCTGTCCCTGCGGATGCGGGTCAGCTTCTTACATGCCTGCTCCAGAGCTTTCCGGGCCTTGCCAAGCTGCTGCTCCAGCTTCTGCATATATAGATCATAATCCTCCAGCTTCTCCAGCCTCTGGCATTTTTCCTCATACGCCTGGAGAATCTGCTCCAAAGTATTGCCATATTTATCCTTCAGGCGATTGATCAGGTTCAGACGCTCCTCCGTCTGTCGGAAATCCTGCTCGTCCCAGGTCAGGCCGTCCTGGTACTGGGCCATATCCCGGTTAAAGTCGCTGAGCAGGCCGTCTATCTGGCCCAGCTGTTCCTCCAGCTGTTCCAGCTGTCTGTCATACTCCACAATACCGTGCATACAGCGCAGAGCCCTGCTCAGGGCGCTGCCCGCGCCCCCATCCTCATTGCCCGCGTAAGCCTGTGTCTCCCCCAGGGCCTCGGCAATTTTTTTGCCGTTCACCATGCGCCTGTATTCCTCCTCCAGCGCCTCGTCCTCGCCGGGCGTCAGATGGGCGTCCTGAATCTCCTGCTGTTCAAAAGCCAGCAGATCCCGCTCTCTTTTTAAGGCATCCTCGTCCAGCCGGTTTTCCTCCATTTCCTCCTGAAGTCTTCTGACCTCCCGGTAACGCTCCGCCACCAGTTCCAGCATCTCCTGGGCCGCCGCTCCCGCGTAGGCGTCCAGAATCTCCATATGCTTCTTTTTGTGCAGCAGAGACTGGTGTTCGTGCTGGCCGTGTATGTCAATCAACAGTTCGGCCACCTCCTTAACCTGCCGGGCGGCAACGGATTCCCCGTTGACACGGAACACATTCTTCCCCGGCTGCATCCGGCGGCTTATGAGCACCATGTCCTCCTCCAGCGGAATTTCCAGTTCCTGCAGTTTCTCCCGCAGCGCCCCATTCTCCGGCGGGCAAGTAAACATCAGTTCCACCAGAGCGCTCTCCGCCCCCTGACGAAGCATATCCTTGTCAAATCTGGCTCCCAGTGCCAGATTGACCGAACCAATCAAAATAGATTTGCCGGCGCCGGTCTCACCGGTCAGTATATTTAATCCTTCCCCAAATTCTACTTCTGTCTCCTCGATAAGAGCCAGATTCTTCACGTGTAAACTTACTAACATTTTCCTTTCCTCCCGGCTCCCTCTTTTCAGGGAAGCCGCGCCCTCTTCCCGCAGTCCCCCAACTCCCTGTGTCAAAGAGACTGCTGCAGCCGGCAAAATGCCAACCGCCATGTCAAGCTTAGAAGCTGTTAAAGAATAAATTTTAATAGTTCCTCAAGAATGCAGCAATTCCCAAATCCTTCCCATCAGTTTCTCCGTGTCATCCACCGTGCGCACGGCCATCATGATGGTGTCATCCCCGGCGATGCTGCCCACTATCTCCTGGAAACGCATGGCGTCGATGGCCGCCGCCACCGCCATGGCCATGCCGGAGACGGTCTTTACCACCAGGATATTCTGCGCCATATCCATGGAAGAAAAACCGTCCTTCAGCACCCGGATATATTTATCCTCCAGATGCCTACTGTCCTCCTGCCGCAATATGGCATACTTCTGTTTACCGCCGTCGGCAGACACTTTGTACAGGTTCAGTTCCCGGATATCCCTGGACACGGTGGCCTGGGTCACGTCATATCCCGCCTCCCTGAGTTGTCTGGCCAGTTCCTCCTGGGTGTCAATCTCCTGATTGGCAATGATTTCCAGAATCGTATTGTGTCTGTTTTTTTTCAGGCCCATATATCCCTCCCCTACCTGCTACTGCGTCTCCCGCATCTTCCGGTGTAACACTTCGAGAAAACTTACTTTGTTCACCGACAGGATCTCCGTGGTCTTCTCCGATTTCACGATCCGGATCCTGTCGCCGGTACACATGGACACCTGATGGGCTCCGTCAAAGTTAGCGGTCACCTGCTGTCTCCTGCCCTCCCGGCCCTCGGGAATCTCAATCTCAATTACATCCTCCGGGGACAGAATAATGCTTCGGCTGCTGAGGGTATGGGGGCAGATGGGGGTCATGATGATGAGCCGGGCGGAGGGCTCCGCTATAGGGCCGCCCGCGGACAGGTTGTAACCGGTGGAGCCGGTGGGAGTGGTGATAATCACGCCGTCGGCGCTGTAGTCTTTGAGGAATTGCCCGTTCACGTAGATATTGAGCTTTATGACCTGCAGCGCGCCGCTTCTGGAGATGACTATGTCATTCAGGGACCAGTCCTCCATAACTCCTCCATTTTGATACAAGACCTTGCCATTCAGCATCATCCGACTTTCGGACAGGACTTCTCCGGACATCAGCTGATCCAGCGCCTCATTAAGACACCCGGGCTCCACCTCCGTCATATATCCCAGGGTTCCCAGATTCACGCCGATCAACGGGATATTGGTTTTCTTTACATCCCATGCGGCCTGCAGCATGGTGCCGTCTCCCCCCAGCACAATCATGCAGTAGGCATCTGCCGGGGCATGGTCCTCCGTGTTCATGTCATGGTGATTTCCGTCCCCCTTATTTTGTAAGATCACCGTACATTTATGCCCGTGGGATTCCAGATAGCCGCGGATCCGCTCCGTCATGGCCATGCCCTTGTCCTTGTGGCAGTTGGTATAGATCAGAAAATGCTTCATCTCTGCCTCTTTCCTGCATTACCGGAGTTTGACTTAGGCCAAACTCTTACTGTGCCCGTGTTATTGCGCTAATCGGTATTCGGAACGTCAGTTCCAAACTTTCCTTGTCCCAGCATATTGCAGGCCGATCCTGCAATACTGCGCTAATCGGTATTTGGAACATCAGTTCCAAACTTTCCTTGTCCCTGCATATTGCAGGCCGAGCCTGCAATACTGCGCCAATCGGTATTTGGAACATCAGTTCCAAGCTTTCCTTGTCCCTGCATATCTGGAGTTTGGCTTGGCCAAACTCCGGCTTTGTCTGCGATATTGCACCAATCAGTATTTAGATGTGAAATCCAAACTTGCCGACCGGCGCTGTCAGCCCCTGTCCAGGCTGTCATGTGCCCGGGCCACCGTACTCTCTATGCGCTCCGGCCAATCCTGCTGCCAGGATAAACCGCTTTGGGCTGTCAAAAGTTCCCGTAACTCTGCCTCTGCCCCCTGCTCCGTCAACTCTGCCAGAGCCTGGCAGCGTATGCCGTCCTTCTGAATATGTACCAGGTACTCAATATTCCCCTCCGGCCCCTTGATAGGGGAATGCTCCAGATGCAGCGCTGAGAAGCCGATGGCATCGGCAAAGTCAACCACCTTATGGATCACCTCTCCATGCACAGCCGGGTCCCTGACCACGCCTTTTTTGCCCACTTTCTCCCTGCCCGCCTCAAACTGGGGCTTGATCAGGCACACCATCTGCCCCCCGTCCCGCAGCAGGTTCCGGGCGGGAACCAGAATCTTGGTCAGGGAAATGAAGGAAACGTCCACACTGGCAAAATCCGGCGTCTCGTCCACATCCCCGGGCTGCATATAGCGGAAATTGGTCTTTTCCATACACACTACCCGCGGGTCATTGCGCAGCTTCCAATCCAGCTGTCCGTGGCCCACATCCACGGAGTAGACCTTTTCGGCCCCGTTTTGCAGCATACAGTCGGTAAATCCGCCTGTGGAAGCGCCGATATCCATGCACACCAAGCCCTCCAGGGAAATCCCCCAACTCTCTATAGCTTTTTCCAGCTTCAGGCCTCCCCGGCTCACATATTTCTGCTGTGTCCCCCGGACTTCCAGCTGCAGCCCTGCCAGTTCAAACATGCTGCCCGCCTTGTCCTCCTTCTGCCCGTTCACATAGACATTACCCGACATGATGATGGCCTTGGCCTTCTCCCGGGAAGGGGCATAGCCCTGCCCCACCAGAATCACATCCAAACGTTCTTTCATATTTACCTCTGCCTGCATATCGCAGGTGAGCCTGCGATACTGCGTTAATACGTATTTGGATGTGTACATCCAAACTTACCTCTTCGTGGGACTATTCTACTCCCGTTGCCAGCCTCTCCCGAATGCTTTGGCAGATGCTGTCCGGGTCCAAACCGATCTCGCTTTTCAACTTCTCCACATTGCCGTGCTCGATATAGGCATCGGGCAGCGCCACCTGGAGATAATCCGCCGCCATCTGTTCCCCGCTTAAGAGACGCAGCACTTTCTCGCCGTATCCCCCGGCGGATACATTCTCCTCCAGCGTCACAATGAGCCGGTGCTCCCTACATGCCTCCCGCACAGCCTCCTCGTCAATGGGCTTTACAAAGCGGGCGTTGACCAGACTTACCTGCATTCCCTCCGCCTTCAGCTTTTCCCGTACCCGCTCCGCCGTCTTGACCATGCTGCCAACGGCAAACAGGGCGATATCCCGCTCCCGGTAAATCCATTCCGCGCGACCGCAGACTATGGGTTCCCGGTACTCCTTCAGACCGTCATAGGCTTCTCCCCTGGGATATCGGATGGCTATGGGCCCTCCAAACACCACCGCGTATTTCAGCATGTCCGCCAGTTCCCACTTGTTCTTTGGGGCGCACACATTCATGTTGGGGATACTGGTGAGATAGGAAAGGTCGAAGATCCCTTGGTGGGTCTCGCCGTCGCTGCCCACCAGGCCCGCCCGGTCAAGGGCAAAGACCACCGGCAGATTCTGGATGCAGACGTCGTGCAGAATCTGGTCGTAGGCCCTTTGCAAAAATGAGGAATACACTGCCACCACCGGCTTCATGCCTCCCGCCGCCAGCCCTGCGGCAAAGGTCACGGCGTGTTCCTCGGCAATACCCACATCAAAAAAGCGCTCCGGATACATGTTGCGGAACCGCTTAAGGCCCGTGCCGTCCGGCATGGCAGCGGTGATGGCCACTACCTTTTCGTCCCGTCCCCCAAGCTTGCACATCACCGTAGAAAAAACATCCGTGTAGTTGGGGGTGGTATGGGGCCTGGTGGGAAGGCCCGTCTCCACGTCAAAGGGATCCGCGCCGTGGAACCGGGCGGGATGGCGCTCCGCCGGGGCGTAGCCCTTGCCCTTCTGGGTGATGGCATGAATCATCACCGCCCCGTTCACCCTTCGGGCCTCCTGAATCACCCGCACCAAGGCCTGAATATTGTGCCCGTCCACCGGCCCCAGATATGTAATACCCATGTCCTCAAAAAGCATACCCGGAATCACCAGCTGCTTGAAGCTGCTCTTGACCCTGCGGATGCCGGACACCATGTTATTGCCTCTGGGAGTTCCCCGCAGAGCCTCATAAATACCTCTCTTCAGATCCAGATAGCTGTCCGCCGTCCGGATATTGTTCAGATATTTGGAGACGCCCCCTACATTTTCGGAGATGGACATGTTGTTGTCATTGAGAATTATGATAAAATTGGTCTCCAGCTTGCCCGCGTTGTTCAGGGCCTCGTAGGCCATGCCCCCAGTCATGGCGCCGTCGCCGATAACAGATACAATGGTCTGATCCAGCCCCTGGATATCCCGGGCTTTCACCAGCCCCAGGCCCGCCGAGATGGAGGTGGAACTGTGCCCCGTGTCAAAGGCATCACAAATGCTCTCCTTGCGCTTGGGAAAACCGCTCATGCCACGGAACTGCCGCAGACCGTCAAAGCCGTCCTTGCGCCCGGTCAGTATCTTGTGGGTGTAGGACTGGTGCCCCACATCCCAGATGATCTTGTCTTCCGGAAGCCTTAAAGCCAGGTGCAGCGCCATAGTCAGTTCCACCGCCCCCAGGTTGGAGCCAAGATGCCCTCCTGTGACACTGACCTTGCGGATCAGAAAATCCCGGATCTCCTGGGCCAGTTCCTCATACGCCTTGGGATCTATATTTTTGATATCGTTTACATTCTGTATCTGTTCTAAATACATATATGTCCGTCTCCACATTTACGCAAGTTTCACCCTGCCCCGCAAAAGACTATTTCCTGCGGTGAATCAGAAAAGCCGTCAATTCCCGCAGAAAGCCGCTGTCCCCCTCCACGGAAGAGAGAATCTCCATGGCCTCTCTGGAAAGCCGCTCCACCTCCCGGGCGGAAGCCTCCACCCCCCTGATAGTCACGTAGGTCTGCTTATGGTTCTTCTCGTCGCTGCCGATGGGCTTGCCCAGTTCTTCCATGGTGCCGGTGACATCCAAAATATCGTCCTGGATCTGAAACGCAATGCCAATGTTGTAGGCACATCTCTCCATTTGCCGGATCTGCTGCTCGTTTGCACCGGCCAGGATAGCCCCCGCCATCATGGCCGCCTGGATCAGCGCCGCGGTCTTGTGCTCATGGATAAACAAAAGCTGTTCCATGGACACCTGCTCCGCTTCCTCCGCCTGGATATCCGCCGTCTGTCCGCCGATCATGCCATAGACTCCGGCCTTTCGCGCCAGCACCGCCACCGCTCCGGCAATGCGCTGCATGTGGGCGGTTTCCCCCTGCTCTCCCATGGGAAAAGCCTGCATGGCCGTCTCCCAGGCCAGGTTCAGAAGTCCGTCTCCCGCCAGGATTCCCATAGCCTCCCCATATACGGTATGGGTGGTCTTGCGTCCCCGGCGGTACTCGTCATTGTCCATGGCGGGCAGATCGTCATGGACCAGGGAATAGGTGTGGATCATCTCGATGGCCGCCATCAAAGGTTCCACCTCACGGCCGCTGCCCCCGAACATTTTGTAGGTCTCCTGCATCAGCATGGGACGCAGACGCTTTCCCCCCGCCAGTATACTATAGTTCATAGCCTCCAGCACCGTTCGCTGGTAACCCGTCTCCGCAGGCAGATATGCTCTGATAATCTCTTCTATATCCGCCGCCCTGCGTTGTATGGCTTCCTGTATCTGTTCCATGTTGTCTCTCCCATTTTGAGTTCCGCATATTCTTGTACGACGCTCATATCCCGTGATGAATGTATGCCTGCCTTAGGGCATCCCTACATTCATCAGCGCGCCATACAAGAATATACTGTTTTAAGTTCCGCTTATTCTTGTACGACGCTCATATCCCGTGATGAATGTATGCCTGCCTTAGGGCATC
>ERZ779637.713-NODE-713-length-19063-cov-12.624316_pt1 | contig 19063 bp, 16 predicted proteins | sample MGYA00514196_ERZ779637 | MGnify/ENA primary metagenome ERZ779637 (study PRJEB29562, sample SAMEA4376700) | mouse gut metagenome | isolation source: Cecum | study: EMG produced TPA metagenomics assembly of the A DSS colitis mouse model was used to assess the...
AGGGCTGGGCCACGCCGGGGGTGTAGGCCAGGGACAGATCGTCCCGGCTCTCCACAGGCACGGTGGCGATCACCTCGATCTTCCCCCGCCACTCCTGGTGGAGGCGCAGGGACTCCTTTGCATAATCCATAGCTGTTGTTCCTCCTGTTAAGCGTCCAGATACGCAGGCAACAGGTGGCCAGCGCCAGTATACCCGCCAATCATGCGCAGCTCGGAATAGGTCTTGTCATTGACACTGACGCCGTCACGCAGCACCCTCTGGCGGGATTCGCTCTCCTTTTCGCCGTGAATATAAATTCGTTCGCAACCCACCGCCTTATCAGATTCCCGGATCTCCTGCATATATCTGGAGAGATGCTCCTCCATAGCGCTCTTGTCCCCAAACATGCCGTAATCCAGCGCAATGAAGCACTGCGCAATGTTGGACCGGCCAGGCGTTTTGTATATATAATTAGAGGTGGTGCCGCCGGATAAAATCGCGGTGGCAATTTCGCACAGCATTCCGAAGCCGTAGCCCTTATAGCCCGAGGTGATCTCACCGGAGCCGCCCAGAGGCAGGATGCCGCCTCCAGCCTTATGGATAATATTTTGCAGAATACGGTCCGGCTCATTGCTGTCCCGGCCGGTTTCATCCAGTGCCCAGCCCATGGGCAGAGGGTTGCCGCGCTTGACATACACCTCCAGTTTTCCCCTGGGAACCACGGTGGTGGCCGCATCAAAGACAAAATTGACAGGGCGTGCCGGCATTGCAAAGGCTATGGGGTTGGTTCCGATCATGGCTTTTCGGCCAAAGGTAGGCACCATAATGGCCTCAGAGTTGGTCATGGATATGCCAATAAGGCCCTGGTTTGCGGCCATCTTAGCGTAATAACCAGCAATGCCGTAGTGATTGGAGTTCCGCACCGTAACCATACCGAAGCCGGCCGTCTTTGCTTTGCTGATTGCCAGCTCCATAGCGGTGATGCCCAAAAGCTGCCCCATCCCGTCATTGCCCTCCATGGCGGCAGAGATCGGGGTCTCCCGGACAATTTCGGGCTTTGCATCCGGTTTGACAAGCCCCTCGGTAATCTCCTTGTGGTAGCGAATCATCCGCTGTACGCCGTGGGATTCGATGCCGGACAGGTCCGCATCCAGGAGTATATCCGCAATTTTCCGGCTCTCCTCCCGGGTAAAATGGTATCCCTGGAAAGCCGCGGTGCAAAAGATCTTCAGCGCCTGATAATCAAGATGATGGTACTGCATAGTTCGTCACCTCTCCTGTCCTCCGGCGTTCAGTGCCGGAGGGCATATCCTTTTCGCAATGGCCGGCATTTTACACGCCCCAGTAGGCGGAGAAACCGCCGTCAATGGGAATCACCGCTCCATTGACAAAGGAAGCGGCATTGGAGCAGAGCCACAGAACAGGCTGTGCAATCTCCTCTGGGGAGCCGTAGCGTCCCATAGGTGTCTTTGCCAGCACCTTCTCTCCCCGTTCTGTGGGGGAGCCGTCCTCCCGCTGCATCAGGAAGCGGTTCTGGCTGGTCAGCAGAAAGCCAGGGGCTACGGCGTTTACGCGGATATTCCGACTGTAGTTCTGATTGAAGTGGACCGCCATCCACTGGGTGAAGTTAGCTACGGCTGCCTTAGCACCGGAGTAGGCAATCGTGTTTGTCAGGGGGATAATGGATGCCATGGAGGCGATATTGATGACCGTACCCTCCGCAGCCGCGATATCCCTTCCAAAGGCCTGCGTCGTCAAAACAGCGCCCATGACGTTGAGGTCAAAGACCCATTTCAGCGCGTCAATGGGCATGTCAAAAAAGCTCAGCTCCGCACTGGTAGAGGCCTCCTTCTTATTGCCGCCAGCGCCATTAATCAGTACATCTACCCGGCCAAAGTGCTCCATTACCGTGTTTCTGGCCCTGGTAAGACTGTCTTTTTCCAGTACATTGGCCTGTACAGCCAGCGCATGTCCTCCCCCGGCACGGATGGCGGCAGCCACGGCCTCCGCAGGTGCCTCGGCGATGTCCAGCACCGCCACCTTCATGCCCTGCTGGGCCAGCTTTTTTGCCATCACACCGCAGATAATGCCGCCAGCGCCGGTAATAACGGCTGTCTTCCCCTGTAATTCAAAATCCATACTATACGCTTTCTCCTTATCTCATTTTTGCCATAGAAATGGCGTCCATATCATCGTACTCCTGATTCTCCCCGGCCATAGCCCAAATCATGGTGTAACTGGATGTTCCACAGCCGGAGTGAATGCTCCAGGACGGGCTAATTACGGCATCCTCCGCCTTCATTACAATGTGCTTGGTCCCATCAGGCGGCCCCATCAGGTGAAAAACCCGCTGGTCCGGCTCCATATCAAAATATGTGTAGACCTCCATGCGCCGCTCATGGGTGTGGCAGGGCATGGTGTTCCAGACGCTGCCGGAGGCGAGTACGGTAAGCCCCATCATCAGCTGGCAGGTCTCCAGAACATCCCGGCTTATAAATTGGTAGACTGTACGCTCGTTGCAGGTCTCCCTGCCGCCGACCTGCCTCCTGGCTGCTTTCTCCACCGGGATATGGGTGGTCACACAGGCCTTGTGAGCAGGTGCGCTGGCCATAAAAAATTTTGCCGGATGGGCGGCATCCTCAGAGCGGAAGAAAATCTCACGTACGCCCATGGCCACATATAGACAGTCCTGATAAGCCATGGGATAGCTCTCTCCATCCACGATCACGCTGCCTGCGCCGCCAATGTTGAAAACGCCCAGCTCTCTGCGCTGCAAAAAATACCTCGTTCCAAAATTCTTCCAGACGTCCATGCCCTTCTCAATGCTCACCGTTTCCTCTACCGGCATGCAGCCCAGCGTCACCACACGGTCAACATGGCTGTAGACGGAGACAACGGAATCCTTTTGGTACAAATTTTCGATCAAAAACTCCTTGCGGAGCTCCTCTGTCGTACGCCGCTGAAAATCCTGCGGATTTGTGCTGTATCGAATATCCATTGCAGTTCCCCCCTCTTTAGATAAAACCTGCTTAGTAAAAATATTTCTAATCATATTAGATCGGTTAAGTCAATCCGGATTGCCGCGCCGCAGCAATCTGGATAGGCTGTTTCGTCAGATTTGGGCCACTCGGCTTGTGGACAGGTTCAGGAGGTCCTCCTCCATGGCGACAATGTCACGTGTCAGATACTCCTGAGCGGCGGAGAGATCACCGCGCTCAAGGGCATCAATAATCCGGTCGTGCATATGAGCGTCCGTGCCGGACAGGGAGTGCTGGCGGTTGCTCTGATAGCCCTGGGCGTAGGCACGTGTGCAGGCTCCCATAGAGCTTTTGAGCACCTCTGTCACCTGGGCGTTTCCTGCCACGGCGTTAAGCTGGATATGGTAGCGCTCATTGTTGCGCCAGGCCTCCCACAAATCGCGGCTGTCGGCGTTGATCCGGCGTCTCTGGTTCATTTCCCGGAACTTCCGGAGCGTCTGTTCATCCATGAATTCCATCACCTTTGGGAGGCTGCCAACCTCCAGAAGCAGGCGCAACTCTATGAGATCATGGACATTTTTTGCGCTGATCTGGATCACCTGATACCCGCAGCGTGGGATGCTTCGCAGGACGTTTTCATGACAAAGCTGCACAAGCGCTTCGCGCACAGGCGCCTTGCTCACACCGAACTGCTCGATCATCTGTCCCTCGGTGAAAATACTGTTTGGCTGGAGGAGTCCCGTAGAGATTTCCTCAATAATGCTTTGGTAGACCTTGTCCTTTAGCGTCATAGTATGTTCCATATGTCCCAATCCCTTCAAAATGATGCTTATTTTGCCTTCAATTGCCAGTATTATTATAACAATTAAGGCTCGGATTGTCAATCGAACGCGGAGGAAGTTCACCTGTACGATTCAGGCGTTCTGCTTCCGGGAGAAGGACTTGCTGGCCTGTGCCACTACCCGCAGCCGTGCGGGATCAATTCCGGTGGGCAGGGTGCAGCCAGCGCCCAAAATCCAGCGGCGCCCCTGCACTTTCTCCAGCAGTCTCCAGGTTTCCGCCTCAATCTCTCCGGCTGCGCCGGAGAGCAGGGGCCCCTTCTCGTTGGAGAAGCCACCAAGAATGGTACGGTCCGCAGGGACTGCGGCCAGCGCCTGCTCCAGCGTGGCATTTTCAGCGCACATTTCCCAGTTAAACGCCGCTACCGGGTAGTCCAGGAAGCGATTCACATCCACATTTTTTTTGCAGATATGGAGCAGATGAAACCCCTTTGCAGACTTTGCCGCCTCCAGAACCATGCAATCAAAGGGCCGCACGATTTCGCCGTACTCCTCCCGGGTAAACAGGGAACGCTCCGCGCCCAGAGCGGCCAGGTAGATGCCATCGACACCCGCCTCCTCCACGCACCGTCGCGTCAGCTCGCACAGGGACTCTGCGGCACGTCCCAGCGCCGCTCTAAGCGCCGCAGGATTTTTTTCCTTGCATGTACGGTAAAAATCCAGATTCTCCACAAAAAAACCCTTGCGCCCAGACATATGGTGGATAGACACCATGGGTCCATGGATGGTGGCGAGGACCAGCTTCTCTCCGGCAATCTGGTCAACCAGGCGCTTAACCATGTCAACCTGCTTGTCCAGCCTCCTCCGGGTCTCTGCATTGACTCGCTCCTGTGCCAGCTCCTCCGGTGTATTCACGACAATATCGCTGCGCAGCAGGTTCTCATTCATGATTTTCCCGATGTCACTTTCCGACTCCTGAAAAAACCGCAGATGTGCGCGGCAAGCCTCCTCCCCTGTCTGGAGTCCGGCGGGGAAGTGCATGGTAAACATCGTGGGCGTTTGATCCGCCCTCTCTCCGTTCACCACGGCCATCACTCGTTCTCTAGATGTCATTGTCTTACTTTTTTCCCTCCATTTCCGTCCTTCTGTATTTTCTGTTGCCCTCAGATCGGCCAATGATCTAGGCGCAGCAAGGCGTGCAGGTATACACGCATCAGATCCTCCAAGCCCTCGACGGACACACACTCGTCCGCCTGGTGGCCGCCGCCTCTGCCCCTCCCGCCTGGCCGGGGACGGCCCGGGAGTAGATGGCCATAGGCAGCCGCCATAGGCAGCTTTCTGGCGTAAGTCCCGCCGCCGATCACGTACGGCTCAAGCTTCCTCCCCAGCGTTTCGCTGAAGGCATCGTCCAGCATTGTAATAAAGGGGTGGCCCTCTGGGAAATAGAGGGGTTGGCTGTCCCTCTGTCTGCAAAGAGAAAAGCCGGCCTGCTGGACAGCACATGCCACGCGTTCGCGCAGCCAGTCGGACTTCACCGTTACAGGGTAGCGGATATCCAGGGTTTGCACCAGCTCACTCCCTACAGTGCGCAGCACGCCGCCCACTGCGGTCAGTCTGCCGGAGGGTTCATCCTCACAGGCGGCCTGAAAGCCTGCGCCATAACAGTCCCCAAACAGGTCTGTATACGCATCCAAAATGCGGGCTGTCTCACTGTCCAGACAATCGGAGGCCAGCAGCGCCTGGCAAAGCTTGACAATCGCGTTCTCTCCCGCCTCTGGCGACGCCGCGTGGGCTGAGCGGCCGGAGGCACTGATACGGACGCCCTCCGTCGTCTCTTCAATGGAGAACTGGCGGTCCAGCGCAGCCTGAAGTCTCTGCGCCTTACATCTCCGCAGCACGATGCTCGCCCGGTCGGGAACTGCATTGGAGGCGCTCCCGCCCTCAAAGCTGGCCACGCCCGCAGGGAGGGGCAGAATCACCTCCGCTGTCAGATGGCCCTTTTCTCCCCGGCAGACAGGGAATCTGGCGTCAGGTGTCAGCGCTAGCTCAGGCGGGGGCATGTGCGCAAGATACCAGTCCAGATCCTCCATGCCGGCCTCCTCATTTCCGCCCAGATACAGCATGAGGGTGTGTTCCTGTGCCACCTGCTTTTGCTGAAGGAAATCCAGCAGACTTAGCATCGCAGCCGCCGGGCCCTTGTTGTCTGTTACACCCCGGCCGAAAATGTATCCATCTCTCTCAAAAGGGGCATAGGGGGCGCTCTGCCAGTTGCTGCCGGCCGGCACTACATCTAAGTGGCAGAAGATGCCGATCGTTCTCTCGCTTTTCCCGGGAATTGTAATGGTAACGCAGTGATTTTCGTGGTTTCTGGGTACAAGCCCCCGGCGCCCTGCGATCTCACCGCCCTTTTCCAATACCCGTCCGCAGGCCTCCCCATAGGGGAAGGGCCCCTCTGGCGCACACGCCACGCTGGGGATACGGGTTAACTCCATCAGGTCCCCAACCAAGGCCTCCCGGGTCTCGTTTATCCATGTCTCCAGTTGGGCGGACAATGTCTCTGGCCGCAACTCCATAAGTCTTCTCCTTTGGCAAAGTCGTATTCTACTGCTGCACGCGCAGGCAGGAGACGAAGTGGTTGGGCCTGACCTCTCTGAATGCTGTCTCCGTATTTTCGCACCCCTCGCACCGGCAATAGCAGCGGTTATAGAATCGGCAGCGGGCAGGAGGGTTGATCGGGCTGGGAACGTCCCCCTCCAGCACAATGCGGCTGCGCTCCGTATCAATATGGGGCGTGGGCACGGCGGAGAGCAGGGCCTTGGTATAGGGGTGCAGCGGATTGCTGAACAGCTCCTCTGTATCCGCCAGCTCCACAATTTTCCCCAAGTACATCACAGCCACCCGGTCGCTGATATGCTTCACCACGCTCAGATTGTGGGAGATGAATAGGTATGTAAGACCCATCTGCCTTTGCAGGTTCTGGAGCAGGTTTAGAATCTGCGCCTGAATGGAGACGTCCAGGGCGGAGACCGGCTCGTCCAGGACAATCAGCTCCGGATTCAGCGCCAGCGCCCGTGCAATACCCACCCGCTGTCTGCGGCCGCCGTCCAACTCATGGGGGAAGGAGTTTATGACCCGGGGCGCAAGACCAACTGTCTCCATCAGCTCAAAAACGCGCCGCTCCATCTCCTTGGGGTCTTGGTAGATTTTGTGAATGCGCAGCGGCTCCTCAATACTCTCGTACACGCTGAACCGGCTGTCCAGTGAGGCATAGGGGTCCTGGAAGACAATCTGCATCCGCTTGCGAAACTCCCGCATCCGTTTGTTGCTGAAGGCAGTGATGTTTTCTCCGTCCACCAGGATCTCTCCTGCCGTCGGCTCAATGAGCCGCAGCAAAAGCCTGCCGGTGGTTGATTTTCCGCAGCCAGACTCCCCCACCAAGCCCAGCGTCTCGCCCCGGTTAATAAAGAAGTCCACATCGTCCACCGCGTGCAGCACGCCCTTGGAGGTGGAGAAATATTTCTTCAGGCCATGAATGTCAACGAGCTTTTCAGGCATATCAGGTGTCCTCCTTCATGTATTGCAGGCACCGCACCCAGTGTCCGGGCTCGATCTCATAGGCGTCCAGACTGCCGGTGAAACATCGCTCGGTGGCCCTGCCGCACCGGGGCGCAAAGGGGCACCCCTGGGGGCGCTTGGAGGGATCCGGCGTCATGCCCTTGATGGGAATCAGCTCCTCCTGCGCAATGGACAGATCGGGAATGCACCCGAAAAGTCCTATGGTGTAGGGATGGCTGGCGTTGGTGAAAATCTGGCGCTTATCGCCGTATTCCACAATGCTGCCGGCGTACATGACCGCCACATAGTCGCATATCTCCGCCACGATCCCCAGATCATGGGTAATCATAATCATTGACATCTCATACTGCTTTTTCAGATTCTTCATCAGCTCCAGCACCTGGGCCTGGATGGTCACGTCCAAGGCTGTGGTCGGTTCATCCGCAATCAGCACCTCCGGGCTGCACGCCAGGGCCATGGCAATACCGACGCGCTGACGCATACCGCCAGAAAACTGGTGGGGATACTCCATCACCCGGTCCTCCTTGATCCCCACCTGGAGAAGGACCTCCTTTGCCATCTTCACCGCCTCTACGCGGCTTTTGGTTTTGTGGAGCAGCAGCACCTCAGACACCTGCTCCACCACTCGCATAACAGGGTTCAGACTGGTCATCGGGTCCTGAGAGATCATAGACAGCCTGCTGCCCCTAATCTTCTGCATACTCTTGTTGTTCAGCTCCAGCAGATTGGTGCCTTCCAGCAGGATTTCACCGGAGACAATCCTGCTCTGCGGGTGGGGCAGAATTCCCATAATTGCTTTGGCTGTGGAGGTCTTTCCCGCTCCGGTCTCCCCCACCAGGCAGAGCGTGGAGCCCTTATGCAGCTGAAAGCTCAAGTTGTTTACCGCATATATAGTCCCGTCATCCGTCACATAGTTGAGGGAGAGGTCCTTTACTTCAAGCAACACATTCTTATCCACAGTGTCTTCCTCCCTATATCAAGTCTTCATCTTCGGATCCAGCGCATCCCGCAGGCCGTCGCCCATCATATTCAGGGCGAATACTGTCAGCATAATGGCAAGACCGGGGAAGGTGCTCATATGCGGATAGGTACGGATGAACTCACGGCCAAAGGAGAGCATCTGTCCCCACTCAGGCGTCGGCGGCGCGACACCAAGGCCGATAAAGCTCAGGCTGGAGCAGAAGAGAATGGCAGAGGCCACGCCCATTGTGACGCGGACGATAATGGGCGCAAGGCAGTTGGGGATGATGTGCTTTATGATAATCCAGGAATCTTTGGCGCCCGCGGCCTTTGCTGCTTCCACAAAGTCAGTCTTGCGGATACGGAGAATCTCTCCCCGCAGGGTGCGGCAGAAGGATGGCATGGAGGAGATTCCGATGGCGAAGAGCATGTTCACCATGCCTCCGCCCAGGGCGGCCACCATAGAGATGGCCAGCAGAAGACTGGGAATAGCCAGCAGGATATCCATAAAGCGCATGATGATATTGTCCAGTTTTCCGCCATAGTATCCGGCAACGGCCCCCAGCACGCCGCCAATGGCAAGAGAGATTACCACCGCCACCACGCCGCACAGCAGGGAGGTGCGGATACCGTAAATGACTCTGGTGAAGAGATCGCGCCCGATGCTGTCTGTGCCGAACCAGTGGGCCATGCTGGGCGTCTGATATGCCTCTCTCAGATTTTGCTGCGTGGGATCGTAGGGTGTGATGACCGGTGCGGCAATGCCGGCTAGGATAATGACAACCATAATAATAAGTCCCACAACCGCCCGTCTGTTTTTACGGAACCTGCGCCAAATATCAGGCAGCTGCCTGCGCTTTTTGTAAGTGACTTTCTCCTCAGCCGGAAGATTGACCTGTGCGTTCATATGTTCACCTCTTTCATCACCGATCAGGTATAGCTGCTTTTAACGCGCGGATCCGCATAGGCGTATAGAATATCCACCAGCAGATTCACCAGGCTGAACATGATGGCGATGACAAGAACGCCGCCCTGCACCACCGTATAGTCGCGGCCGGAAACCGAGTCCACCATCAGCTTTCCCAGACCGGGCATAGCAAAGACCGTCTCTGTCAGCAGAGCGCCGCCCAGCATGGAGCCAAATTGAAGTCCTGCGGTGGTGATTACGGGGATCAGCGCATTGCGCAGGCCGTGGCGAATGATGACCACCAGCTCTTTCTGTCCCTTGGCCCGTGCGGTGTTGATATAGTCGGCATTAATGACCTCCAACATGCTCGAGCGGGTCATGCGGGCAATGATGCCGGCGGAGCTGGTGCCCACAGTGACTGCCGGCAGGATAATATGTTTCCAGGTGCCATAGCCGGTAGCAGGCAGCCAGCCCAGGTTGACAGAAAACAGCAGCATCAGCAGCAGCCCCTGCCAGAAGTTTGGCATGGACACGCCCACCAGGGCCAATGTCATCGATACGTTGTCCAGAAGGGTATAGGGCTTTACTGCTGATACAATCCCCAGTATCATCCCTAGCACCAGAGCAAAGGCTACCGACACAACGGCCATGGTTGCCGTCGCCGGCATGCGTGCCTTAATCAGGTCAATGACCGGCTGTCCATTTGCGTAGCTCTTGCCCAGGTCAAATTTGAAAATCAGGTTGTAGCAGAAGTCACCCAGTCTCGCGAAGTATCCATCGTTGAGGTGCATCTCCTCCCGTAAGGCATCCCGCTCCGCCTCTGTGGACGTCTCTCCCAGAATCAGCATCGCAGGGTCGCCGGGGGTAATGTACAGCATACTGAAGACAATAATGATGACGCCGGCCATGACAGGAATCATCATCAGCAGACGCTTACCGATGTATTTGAGCATAATTGTACTCTCCCATTGTTAAGTAGCAGGCATGAGGTAGCGGTCAAACCAATTGGTAATCTCCTGTAGACGTTTCAGCCGGTTAGCAGGTTTTCCGTTCCGGCTCAGCTCGTGGTTCTCGTCATAGAACGCGCACATGCGGGCGGGAACACCGTGCATTCTCAGACAGGTAAACATTTGCAGTCCCTCCTCAATGGGACAGCGGTAGTCATCAAACGAGTGGATAAACAGGGTAGGGGTTGTGGCGTCCTTGGCATAGCGGATGGGGGAGACCCGCCACATCTCCGCGATATCCTTCCATGGGTCGCTGTCGGCAATGCGGTCCCAGTCATAGTAGCCGTTGTCGGAGGTAAGCGTGGTGACAAACCAGTTGGAAATGGAGCGCTGGCTCACCGCCGCGGCAAAGCGCCCGGTGTGACCAAGAATCCAGTTGGTTAAAAAGCCTCCGTAACTGCCGCCGGTTACGCCTACCCGGTTTTTGTCAATGTTGGGATAGCGCAGCAGCACCTCATCCACAAAGGCCATGGTGTCCCGGTAGTCCCAATCGCCCAGCGTCCGGGGGTTCCAGAGATTGGAGAAGTCGTTGCCCTTTCCACTGCCGCCTCTGGGATTGCAGTACATCACCACATAGCCCCGGGCGCACCACGCCTGCATCTCATGAAAGTAGATTTCGCCGTAAACCAAGCGGGGACCGCCATGGATGGACAGAATGGCGGGGTAGCTCTTTTCCCTGTCAAAGCCATCCGGCAGCAGCACCCACCCGTCCAGATCAACTCCGTCGTTTTGATACACAAAATGGGCGGGCTTCACCGGCTTCGCTCTCTCATAGAACGCCTCATTAAACGCCGTCACGCGCACAGCCTCTCCGTGTTCTACACGGTACAGCTCCTGGAGCCGCTGGCCCAGGTGGGCAATCATCAGAATGGCGCCGTCGCCGGCAATATCCAGCGCGTCAACACTGCCGTCCACATGCAGTATCTCCTGAAGCCCCCCCTCTGCTGTTACGCGGAAAATGTGGTTTGCGTATCCCCAGGTAGAGCCTATATAGAGGGCCTTGTCCCGCAGGCAGAACTGGGAGAGTTCTCCTCTCCTGCCGTCCGCGATCACCTCCGTGGTGCCGGTGTTGCGCAGACAGGCGTGGAACAGGCTGGTTTCACCAGAGGCGAAGGAGAAACGGTAGAGATACTTGACCTGACCAAAGCCATAGGACTGGCAGTCTGTGGCGGAGTAGACGACGCTCTCGTTGTCACAGGCGAAATATCCCAGAAACATCTTTTCCTCCTGGGAGAGAATTTCCTGTTTTTCCCCGTTGCTCAATACATAGCGCCAGATTGCGTGGTCCAAAAGACGCATGTTTTGGTACGCCTGTCCGGAGTACACCAAGCTCTCACCATTCGGCGTCAGGGCAACCTGTTCTACATCAAAGGGTGCTGCGGACACCTGTATGCGCCTGCCTGTGGCGGGATCATAGATAGAGAGCTCACAGCGCCGCCCGCTGGTATAGCCGCCGGCATTTTGTCGGAGAGGGAGCTCTTCAAAAATTTCAAAGGCCCTGTGGTTACCCTCCTCATGGGCATTTTCATCCCGTATGGTGGTCACGGCAAAGCGTCCGTCCAAAAGCGGCAGCGCGGTCTTTGCGCGGAAGGGCAGCTCCCACTCCTCGCTCAGGCGGTTCTCTGCCGCCTGGAGGCGGGTGAGGCGGGTGCTGTCCGCTCTCCTCCAGCCAATCAGGATGGTATTTTCATCCTCCCACTGGTAGAAGGATGGATTCTCCGGGACACCGGCTCTGCTGACGCGGCCGCTGTCATACAGCCAGAGCGTATGCCGGTAGCCGTTGGACGCCTCGTCACACACAGTTGTCAAGAAAGCAGCTCTCTGGCCCGATTTGGAACACTTCAAATCAGACAGCGAGGTATGGATTTTAAAATCCTCCAGGCGGATGCGTGGCTTCATATCGGTATGCCTCCCTCTCGGTCCAAGTAGTTATACGCTTTTTCAAGAACCGTGCGATTTCGGAACCGGATTTGTCCCGAAACCGCACGGTCGTGCCTATTGCGCGCATGCGCGGCTGCCCTTGCAGTTATTCAAAGTAGCAGACGAAGAAGCGGTCCATGCTGATATTGCTCATTTCAAACCCTTTCAGCTCGTTGCGCACAGCCATGGTCACGTTGTCGTAGCAGATGGGGTACATGTAGCACTCATTGGCAACCAACTGCTGGGCCTCAACATAGACAGCCGCCCGCTCGTCGTTGTCAAATGTACGAGAGCCCTTCTCCAGCAGCGCGTCCAGGGCGGAGTCGTTTATACAGCCGTGGTTCGGCGCGGGGATTAGGCTGCTGTGGCAGGGGGTGAAGAGGACGTCGGGGTCACAGCTGGTGTTGGAGTTGGAGTTAAAGCCCATGTGGGTAGTTCCCTCAGCAAGGGCGGCAACCCATGCGGCGGTTTCCAGCGGCTGAATTTCCATGTTAATGCCTACATCTGCCAGATAGGCCTGAATGACCTCAGCCATACGGATCAGTACGTTCTGGGAGTGCATAGACATGGTGATGGTCAGCTCGCCGGGCTCGTAGCCGGCCTCTGCCAGCTTTTCCTTGGCCAGATCGGGATTGTAGCTGTAGGTCTCCACATCATCTGTATGTCCCAGAATGGCGGGAGCCAGGAAGGAGGTGGCTGGGGCAGCGTATTCGCCAAAGATATTCTCTACAAGAGCCTCGCGGTCAATCGCGTAGGAAATCGCCTGGCGCAGGGCCTTGTTCTCCAGGGGCAGTCCCTCGGACTGGTTGAAGTAGATGAAACGGATAGTCGTGGAAGGCACGCTGTGAACGGTGATGTCCGGGTTGCTCAGCAGAGATTCAATGCCGGCTGTCTGAATCTGGTAGGCCACATCCGCCTCCCCGGTCTCCAGCATAACGTTGCGGGAGTTGGCGTCGGACACGAACTTCCAGCACATGGTCTTGATCTTGGCCGGCTCACGCCAGTAACCATCAAAGCGCTCGATGACAACTTCGACAGCGGGGGTCCATTCGACAAACTGATAAGGGCCGGTACCGGCTCCGGGAGCGATCTTGCCGTAGTCCGCTCCGATCTCGGTGACCGCCTTCTCGCTGACAATCGCAGAGCAGATGGCACACAGGGATGTGTACACCGTTGCGACAGGATCCAGCGTCTTGAAAGTAAAAGTGTAGTCGTCAATGATGTTGAAGCCATTCGGGTCAAAATCGCCCAAGGTAGAGGCGGTCTTGGTGTTTTCCAGGGCGCGAGAGAGGGAGAACACCGCGTCACTGGACTTCATCTCCTCGCCGTTGTGGAATTTGACGCCCTCCCGCAGCTTGACCTCGTATGTCACGTCGTCAACCTGATTGACATACTCCGCCAGCAGAGGCTGCGGTTCGTTGTTTTCATCAAAGCAGAGCAGGGTCTCATACATCTGGATGAGGAACTGCGCGGTAGCACGCTGGGCCTGGTCTGCGGGGTCAACCGTGATGATCTCCTGGTCGAGGACCACAACAAGTTCATCCTTGGCAGGGGCTGTATTCCCGTTGGAGGAGGGAGTCTGCTGTTCGTTGCTGCCGGGGTTGGTGCTGTTGCTGGGTGTGTTTGTATCGTCCCCGCCGCAGGCTGTCACGAGGCTCAGGCTCAGGATGGCTGCCAAAACAAGGCACAGCACCCTCTTGCTGAAAAACTTCTTCATTCTGATCTCTCCTTCTTTTAATTATATAAAAATGAATGACTTCATTTTTATCCTGTAAATATTTGGTATTATCTTTATGTTGAATTGTAGTAATTTTACTGATATTATCAGACGAGATATTTGAATTATACAGGGATCTGTTCTGTTTGTCAAGGTGGGCAGCGCCCTGTTTTTCATGCCATATTTAACAAAATATCCTATCAAAATTTGTCACAATCACTTGGACGGCCCATAGTAGGAACCTGTTTGAAAACCAGGTGTGTGGGATAGTCGAGAATTTCTGTCGCAGTGGAATACAGGTTCTACATGACAATATCTGTCCATCGCCCCTTTTTGAATCGGACACTGGTAAACAGATACCGGGAAACCTGATCCGCCAGAATACTCAGCCACAGGCCGGGAAGCCCCATGCCCAGCATTTCGCAGAACAGATATCCTGTCCCGGCCCTCACAATGGTTACGCTGACAATCAGAGCCATTGAGACATATTTTGTGTCGCCTGCGCCGCGTAGGGCGCCTAAGTAGACCACCTGACTAATCTGCACAGCAATCACAGCGACCAGCCTGTGGATAATCATCACGCCATAAACCACAATGTCGGGATCTTCCGGAAAGAACAGCGTATACAGCCTCCGTCCGCCCAAGAGATAAAATATCGTTACAAAAGCGGCCGTCGCAAAGGCCAGTTCCTGGCACATCCGACCATAGTATTTTGCACGCTCCGGCGTTCCCTGGCCGAGGCTCTGTCCGATCAGCGCTACTGCAGCCACCTGAATGCCGTCTCCAACAGAGAAGGACAGAGTCAGCAAATTGAGCCCCACATTGTGGGCGGCCATAGCCGCACTGCCCAATTTCGCAGCCATCAGCGCTGTGGCCATATATCCCAAACGGATCAGGATATTCTCCACCAGCACGCTGGATGCAATATTGGTGATAGCGCCCACGGTCTTTGCTGTCGCACGGACGTGGTTGGACAAAAAGTAGCCGATCGACAAAAAGCTGTCTTTGGAGAGAAGAGACAGGATGCTCATCATACAGGCTGCCACGCTCCCCAGAACGGTGGCAATGGCCGCGCCGGTCACACCCATGGCCGGACAGCCCAGCCGTCCCTCGATCAGCAGCCAGTTGAAGAAAATATTGACCAAGCTGGAGACCACATTGGTGCGCATAGAGAGATTTGTCTTCCCGCTCCCCCGTTGAGCGGCGTTGATGGTCAGATAGATGACATTAAAAACAATGCCCCCCATGATAATGCGAAAATATTTGGACGCGCTGTCGTGGGTATCCGCGCCGCTGCCTACCAGCCTCATCAGAGGGCCGGACAGCGACGCGCATAACGCACCAATCACGACCGCGCCCGCGCAGGCAAACAACAGCGCTGCCAGCAGAATCCTGTGTGCATCCAGCCGGTCCTCCTGCCCCTTCCTTCGTGCGACCAGGGCATTGATTGCAACATTGACAGATAAAAAAGGGGCAATAGCAATGAATTTAGGCTGTGCCGTCAGCCCAACGGCGGCAATGGCGTAATAGCCAACGCCGGAGAGCATAAACTGGTCAATCAGCGGCGTCACTGCCACAAAAAAGCTCTCGATCATAGCCGGCCATGCAATCTGCGCAACCCGATGAAGTCCCGGTTTATCCTGTACCATCAGCAGCTTTGCTGTTAGCTGCCGCACAACAGTTCCTCCCTTCTTACCAAACAGTCCCCAGGCAAAGGGCGTGGGGCCGGGGTATCCCCGTGCCCCTGCCCCGCCGCAACCCAAGAACCTGCCGCTGGTTATACGTTCGGACTTTTACTTAGCAGCCAGCTCGTTCTCCCAAGCTTCCTTGTCCATCTCCGCCATCTTGTAGCCCCACGCGCCGGACTTGCTGGTAAAAGTCAGCGTTTTGTGCATATAGTCAACAGCTTTCTGGAGATCCTTCTCCACATAGTAATAATACTTGGCAATGCCATACAGCTCGTTGACCGCGCCGCCCTCCGTCTGGGGGCCAAGGGTGTCCAGCAGTTCCTGCACGGTCATATGGCCGCCCAGCAGCAGGCAGACATTTTTATACCCATCGTCGTCGCCAATCACAGGAACAATGGGGGTGGAGCGGTCCACTGTGGCGATAATCTCCTTAGCTTTTTCCATCTCTCCCATATGGGCATAGGAGGTCCACAGCCAGTCCACCTCGCAGCAGTAGAGATCCTTATTGTGGCGGTCCGCAATTGCCATGGCCTTCTTGAAGTATTCAACCGCCTCGCCGTATTTGCGCTGCAGATACAAAGCCACGCCCACATAGTGGGCCTTCCAGTTGCAGTTGGGGTCCAGGGCAAAGGCTACCGTCAAATCAGCCAGGGCGTGGTCCACCATGTTCTTGCTCAGGTATTTGCGTCCGCGGTTGTAATACATGTGGGCATTGAAGGGCTGCATAGCCAGGCATTTGTTAAAGCAGCGAATCGCTTCGTCCCAGTCGTAATTGAAGTTCAAAATGCCCTTGGCGGACCAGAGGTAGAAGTCATCCGGATTCCGCTCCAAAGCGGCCTCCACCTTCTTGTGCTCCTCCTCGTCCATCCAGATGTAGCCCTTACTGGCCAGGCCGTGATACATGATGTCAAGTTCCTGCTTCCAGCTTGCGTCGCGATTCATAGGTTGTTCCTCCGTTATTGATATTTGATGTGTAAGCAGAGTTATATTGCACTTTGGCGCAGGGGCCTGTCGAGCGCAGCCATCTTATAGCCCCAGCAGAGCGCGGCCTCCTGGATTGCCAGCACCTCGTCCAAATACTTTAAGGACATGGCGGTGTCTTTTTTCAGGTAGTAATAGTAATTAGCCAGGCCATAGCGCTGGTTAGCCGCCTCCAAGCGGTCGCTCTCGTCGATACCTGTCAGGAACTCCTCCGGCGTAAGCAGGCCGCGGTAGAGCAGGATACGCCGCTTATAGGTGAATTCTGTCTCCACGACAGGCGTGTCCACTGTAACGCCAGCAATGCATCGTTGGGCCGCCTCTAGATCGCCCGCCTTGCAGTAGCAGTTCCACTGCCATTCCGCGTCAAAGGGCAGAAGCGGCAGACTGTTTTTCTCATTGGCGGCAATCGCCTTTTCAAAAGTGCGGGCGGCCTCCTCCAGGCGGCTGGTGAAGTACAGCGCCACGCCGTAGAAGTGCCACTTCCAGCCGTCGTCCGGATCCAGTAACGTGGAGAGGGCAAAATCCGCTGCCGCCTCAATATACCGCCCCTGGGACATATACTTTCTGCCCCGATTGTAGAGCGTGTTGCAGGAGAGGGGACGGAGGGCGAGGGCCTGGGAGTAGCTCTCAATGGACACGTCCAGATCTGTGGACATCACGCCCCTGGCGCACCAGAGAAAATAATCCGAGGGATCTACCGCCAGTCCCGCTTCAATTTTGGCGTACTCGTCCGCATCAAAGGAGATCCTGCCTGTTACGGCAAGGCCTTTATACATGATATCCCTCTGCTGTTGTGTAATCATCGTGTATACTCCGTGCTGCGGGGGTAGACAATACCATCGATCATAGTGGCCTCGCAGAGGGACAGGCTGGAGAAGGGGTTGCCGTCAAAAATAGCAAGGTCAGCGTTCTTACCGGCCTCAATAGATCCAACTTTGTCCTCAATGCCCAGCAGTTTCGCGGGGTTGATCGTGACGCCCCGCAGAGCTGCCTCAAAGGAGAGTCCGCGAGCAATGGCCATGCCCACGTGGTTAAGGAGGAATCTGGTGGCAGACCGGCTGTCCTGGGTGAGGCAGAAATTGATACCGGCCTTCTCCATCATACCCGGGGTCTCAAAACGGGTATACCAAGTCTCCAGCTTGTCAGCCGCCATGTCCAGCGGGCCAACTACGCAGGTAACATTTTTCTCCTTCAGAAAGTCCAGAATCTTCCAGCCCTCCGTGGCGTGCTCGATGGAGAACTTCATACCGAACTCCTCGCAGATGCGCACAGCGGTCACAATGTCGTCGGCGCGGTGGCAGTGAATTCTGCAAAAGCGTTCGCCACGGACAACAGGGATAAGGGCCTCCAAATTAAAATCATAGGCGGCTTTGCCGCCGTCCAGAGCATCGGCATAGTTTTTGGCCTTATAGAGAACTTCTCTGAGCATGCTGGCATTTGCCAGCCGGGTCAGCGGCGCCTTATTCTGCTGGCCGCCATGGATACGGCGGGGATTCTCACCCAGAGCAAACTTCATCTGTACAGGGGCGTCCACCACCATATCATATACCGTCGCCGCAGGTTTGGTCTTGAACACCACAGACTGGCCGCCCACCAGATTGCCGGAACCGGGCAGGGCGCATACGGTGGTAAAACCTGCCTCGCGCACAACGGGGATCGCCCAATCGGCGGGATTCAGCGCATCAATGCAGCGCACACCCGGTGTGATGGGGCTGGTAATCTCGGTTATATCGGAGACGCTGGGCATCCAGGCGGGCTCACCCTTCACGGAAAGATGGGTGTGGGCGTCAATAAGGCCGGGAGTGACCCACTTGCCAGAAGCATCCATGATCTGGGCCCCTTGGGGGATCTCCACGTTTGTACCAACCGCAGCAATTTTCCCCTCATCCACTAAGATCGTCCCGTTTTCAATTGGTCCGCTGGTCACAGGCAGCACTTTTGCATTTTTAATTGCGAGCATTTTCTTTACCTCCTCATAAGCATTCCGCCTTTGATTGCCCCAACACAAGAAGTTGAGACAGTCCCTATCCGTTGGCTGACCGACTCACCGCAGCATGGCAGGTTGATGGCGGCTTCCCGAAGTCTCTCATCCCTTCTCTGCGTTTCAATCTTCCGCTGGATTAAATAATATTATTGCAAATATTTGTAATATTATCAACAGTAAAACCAACCAAAATAAACTGTAGAATTTTGTGAATTCTACCGATAAAATGGAGATTGCCCCGTCAAAATAGAGAAAGATCCCCCTATTACAATATAATTTGGTTGGAACCCTCGGTAGCCGGCCGGGGGTTTCGACCGTCTCGTGCCAAAGCTACAATAAGGGGAGCAACTGGCTGGCCTGTTCCTCCTTGGGCAGTGAAGTCCGCATGAAAGACTGCCAGCCATCCTCTTGTTGCAGCGTTCGGTTTAAGCAGGTTGAGCCATGAGTTCGCGTCACCCAATAGATTGAATCGGCAGCGAGAAAAAGATGGGTAGATTGATTGACGAGGATGTTTCCCGGCGCACTATCGCATTATCCATACGGACGGGAAAGCTGACGGCCCGGGTGCTGGCCTATGCGCTCCGGG
>ERZ779637.714-NODE-714-length-19044-cov-6.675496_pt1 | contig 19044 bp, 9 predicted proteins | sample MGYA00514196_ERZ779637 | MGnify/ENA primary metagenome ERZ779637 (study PRJEB29562, sample SAMEA4376700) | mouse gut metagenome | isolation source: Cecum | study: EMG produced TPA metagenomics assembly of the A DSS colitis mouse model was used to assess the...
CAGCGCGCGCCGGATAATATGGTCCCCCAGCAGGTTCAGCAGGGCCGTAAGCTCCCCATCATTCTTACATGAGTGGCATACCAAATCATCTAGGTCACATTCCCGCAGCCTGTCCGGCAGGTACACATCAAAAGAATATTCACTGTTCCTTTTGACTGTAATATCCTGCCTCTCCCCGTTGATGTTTCTTACAAACCTCCACATGTTCCCTTCGAACCCATCATACGCAAATCCATACGGGGCTATCTTCGCCCCCAAAGTGTTTATCAGTACCTTTTTTGTTAACATAAATCTTTCCCTCCTTCATTTACAAAGTGGTAACACAGTCATATATTATTTTCACTACCCTTCTTAATTTTATAAGTTCGGTACCAATCAAGACATCATCCCCAACCATTCCAAAGATATCATCTGCCGACAAGATTGATACCATTACCCCCGACTTTATGGCTTCCAGTACTGCGGCTGCTATGTCCGTTTCCTCTTTATAAATAACGGGAATCTCTGAAGGATCCCTTTCCTTCATTTTTTCCGCCCTTTCTTTGAGGACCGTCAAATTACCGGGATCTTTTTTTTCTTCAATGTATTTCCAATATATTACCCCTGGAGTATCGGGATACATACGGTATTCAATTATCTTGGGAGAGCCATCTGAATACTTATACTTCAGGCTTGGTAATTCGACCTCCATGTAATCGTTTATGGATTTTCCCACTGAAACTTTCACACCCTTTTCTTTATTTCTCCAAAACTTATAATCTGGATTCCCCCAGTACGGGGTTCCCATAAAATATTTGATTCCCCATATGTAGCCCGATAACTGCTTAAAACCGGTCGCATGCCCGTAAACAGAATCCCTTTTTAACTCATAAACCTCTATCGTGCTTTCTTCTTCATTATAGTAAATAATATCCGCAAACCCTTTCCCCGTCTTGGTATGGTGGTAAGGATTGCTGCTTTTAAATCCAACCGGAATATAAACGGATGTACCCAATACATAATTCTTGAATTCTTTGGGGTATTTATCCTCCAAATACTCCTTCAACGTCTTATCCGCGTCCGTCCCCCAACGCAAAATGACCCACCACGGTTCATTCGAAACTTCCTCATCGGTGCTTTCCTCCTCCGTGCCGAGCACGTCCAGGAAATTCAACGCGGAATTCCGGCAGTATATGTACCCGTTCAGGGTGACCGGCACCCCGGCGTGTCCCTTCCGGATATCCGGACCGCAAAACCGCCCGTGTTCCGGCAGGTATTCTCTTGCCTGCGCATAACAGGTGCCGCTTATCCCGTCCACCTGGTATCCGGTATACCCGAACGGCTGCCCTTCCCCGGCATTCCCGTACAGGTCCTGCCCGAATTCCCCGTACCCGTACCGGAAGCGTTCCCTCCCGTTCCCCCACAGGAACCTCAGGGGGCTTCCCATCTCATCCAGGAGGGCGCCTGTTCCGTTCCCGTCTTCCTCCATCCCCTCCAGGTTCCTTCCCCAAAGGTACTTCTGGCAGGTTTCCCCCTGTTCGCGCATGAGGAGGTTGTGGCGGTCCCCCATGATGTCGGTATGGTATTCCGTCCGCACATCCTTCCCGGCCATGTGCATGTCCGCCGCGACACGCTCCCCGATTCCATTATAAACGTAGGAACACCTGCCCGCAACCGCGTCTTCCGCCGTCCCCAGTCTTCCCGTGGCATCATACCGGTATGTTTTTTCCTCCTTCCCGTCCGCCAGTACCCCGGTAAGGTTTCCCCTGCCGTCATAACGGTACACGCGGTGCACGGCGCCGTCACTCCACACCGTCTGGTCCAGGACGTTATGGGCGTACTCCGTCCGCTGCCCGCCCTCCGTCATGGCGGTCCGGTTATGGAACGGGTCATATTCATATTCCCGCAGGGTTTTGCCGTCCTTTTCCACCCCCGTAAGCTGCCCTTCACGGTCATACCGGTAGCGGTAGGTGCCGCACTCCCCCGGAAGCCCCTGCCGGAACCTGACGGTTTCCGTTTTGTTCCCGCCGGGGCTGTAACCGTACCGGCAGCTCTCCAGCAGTGTGCCGTGGCATTCATGGGTCAGGCTCTCCAGCCTTCCCTTTCCGTCATACAGGAAGCGGGACACGGTACCCCCGCATGTCCTTTCGTCCGGCTTGCCGTCCGCACCGTAATGGTACTGCACACGGAGCCCCCCGCTTTTCACTTCCGCCAAGCGCATGAGCCCGTCGTAGCCGTACTCCACCCTGCTCCCGTCCGGGTAAACCACGGCCTTCCGCTCATTCATGCCGCCCCATTCATAGGCGGTGCATTTCCCGCGGTGGTCGGTCCTTTTCACCAGCCTCCCGTACCCGTCATAATCCATGGTGGCCGTACCGAGCCAGTCCCTGGCCTCCTCCAGGCGTCCCAGCGGCCCGTAGGAATATTCCGCCAGCCGCCCGTCCGCATAAACCGCCCTTTCCAGCCGTCCGCCCGGCGTATAGGAGAACCCGGTGGTGTTCCCGTCCCTGTCCCGTTTCCTTACCACCCGCCCTTCCGTGTCATAGGCATACGTTTCCGTGTTTCCCATGGCATCGGTCACGGAGGTAATCCGTCCTGCCGGGTCCCTGCCGTACAGCGTTATGCGGAACCTGTGCTGTTCCCTGTTCAGCCTTACGGCTTCTTCAAACGCCATCTCCCGTTCTTCCGCGTTCCCCGTCCGGAAAACGGCCGTCAGGTCCCCGAGCGCATCATAGGCATACCTTGTCACGGCGCCCAGCGCGTCTTCCACCTCCGCAAGGTTCCCGGACGGGGAATACCGGTATTTCGTGGTATTCCCGTCCGCATCCGTAAAGGCGGAGACATTCCCCGCCCCATCGCGGGAATAGGATACCAGGCTGCCTTCACTGTCACGGACGGACACGAGGCGGCCCAGGCAGTCATACCCGTAGTACAGCCGGTATCCCCGTTCATTCCACTTCTCCTTCACGTTCCCGTTGCCGTCATAGGCATAAAAGGTCTTCCGCCCGTCCGGGAATTCCGCCTGCCTTAACAGTCCCCCCGGGTAATACCCGTACCGCACGCACCTCCCGGCCCCGTCTTCCACGCACACGGGCTGTCCGAACCCGTTATAGGTGTAGGACCATGTATTGCCCAGTGCATCCGTTTCCCTGGTTTTCCTTCCCGCCCCGTCATACTCCATGCATGTCCGGTTCCCGAGGGCATCCGTGACGGCGGACAGGTTGCCATCCGCATCATATCCGTACTCGGTCCGGTTCCCGTCCTCATCCGTCTGCGCGGACAGCCGGTTTAACGCGTCATACTCGTAAACCCTGCCTGCCCCCGCCGCGTTTTCCGTCCGTATGCGGTTTCCGTTTGCGTCATAGGAAAATTTCACCCCGCCGCCCACGGGGTCCCGGTACTCCGCCAGCCGGCCGTTCCCGTCATAGATATACCCGGTTTCCGCACCGTTCGGCAGTTTTTCGGAAACAAGATGCCCTGCCCTGTCCCACATGTATTCCGCGGAATGCCCCTCCTGGTTTTCATAGCGTTTTGGCCGGTTACAGGAATCATACCACATCTTCCGGGTCGTGCCGTCAAAATCCGTAATCTGCACCACTTTTCCGCTGGGGCTGTATTCATACCTGCATTCCTGCCCCGCGGCATTGACGACCCTGACAACGTCATTCCTCTCGTTATGGAAATATTCCGTGCGGTTCCCGTTGCCGTCCACCACCGCGGACATGCGGTTCAGGGCGTCATATTCATATGCGGTGCGGCTGCCCGCTGCATCCGTGATTCCCGTGATGTTGCCCCGCCCGTCATACGTTATTCCGATGCGCGAGCCGTCCGGCTGCCGGATTTCCACGGGCCGGTTCCTGTCATTGTAGGCAATGCGGGTGACATTCCCGCACGCATCCTCCCTTTCCGTCAGGTTCCCCCTGCCGTCATAGGTATTCCGGACGCACCCTCCGCCCGGAAGTGTCTTCCTGATCAGCCGGTTCCCGTCGTCGTAGGCAAACACGGTTTCATTCCCGAGGGCGTCCCTGATTCCCGCCAGGTTCCCCTTCCCGTCATAGCGGTACCGTGTCCGGTTCCCGTTCCTGTCAACATGCAGTACCAGGCGGCCATTCCCGTCATAGCCGAACCGTTCCTCGCTGTCCCCGTATACCGTCCGGGTGTTGCGGAAGCCGTCGTCGCTTTCATAGGACACCACACGCCCGTCCGCGTCCCTGGTGTAGGTGCGCATCCCCTCGTCATCGTAGCTGAAATCCATCACTCCCCCGTCAGGCATCACCTGCCTTACCACGCGGTCCGCGCTGTCGTAGCTGTTTTTCACGCCCTCGATTCCCCGCGGCGTGGTGACACTCTCCAGCCTGCTGTTTTCATTGTAGCCGTATGCATAGACATGACCCATGGAAGTCCGGAATTTCCGCAGGAGGCCGTAGCTGTACGAAAGGCGCACTTCCCTCCCCGTGTGGTCGCACACCCGGTACAGGTTCCCTTCCCTATTGTGGTAATAATGAAGCACGCCGCCGTTGGCGCCCCTTGCCTCCTCCAACTGCCCCTGTTGGTTATAGACGAATGTGTCCGTGTTCCCGCTCCTGTCCGTCACGCTGCGCACAAGCCCGTCCCTGCCGAACACATACACCGAGCCGCCTGCCGCATAACGGTACCCTTCCGGTTCCTTCCTCAGCAGTCCCGTTCCGCCGGAAACGGGGGTATATACATCCCCCAGACTCCGGCGGAACATGATCCTGCGCCCGTCCCCGAGGTGGAGGATCGCCGACGTTCCCCCTTCCTCCCGGACCTGTATCTCATAATTATGGCGCCAGCCCTTTCCGAGGGTTCCCCTGTACCCGTCCATGGAGTTGTAAAACACATGGAAGGACATCCTTGTCGCCCCCGGTACCACAAGGTCCTCCTTTTCGTACAGAAAGTTCCCCGTGTTCAGGTTGACCGGGTCCCCTCCGAACATGCAGCCGCTTTTTACGCCAAACGTGGAAAGCGACAGGTTCATCCGGTACCTCCTCGTGTATGCCGCCCAGTTAATCGCCCGCACCGTGCCCTGCCCGGAGGTTTCCGGCACGATGATGCCCCCTTTTTTGCACAGGAGCACACTGTCCATGGTAAGGGCGGCATGTCCGTTCAGTGTTTCCGGGCTGTCGGAATCCCCGGCACTTACCCAACTGTCCGCCAGCTTCATGAACCCCTTGCATACCTTCCCGTCCTTGTTCCTCTTACACATCCCGAAATCCGGTATGTTCACGTCCGGCAGGCAGTCCTTACAGTTCGCCTTCCTTTTCCCGTCCGCATAATACCCGTGGTCCGTCACCTTTAACCTGCCGTATTTGCTGCCGCACAGGCACCTTAATCTTGCTCCTTCCACTAAATAGCTTTTCCCCATAGTATCCTCCTTTTACTTTTTCCTTTATTGTCTGCCAGCCTCAAAGCTGTCCGGCTTACTTGTTTTCCGGTTCCGTGTCCGTGAATTCTGTCACACGGGGAAATCCGTTCTTACCGTATACCGTCTTCCGGCCCCGTATCCATGGACAATGCATCCGGCTCCAACGGCAATAATTTGTACTCAAAATTCCTCCGGTCGAATATGGCAATTTGCATCATCTTCCCTCCCCTGACACAATTGCAGACAGCAAACCTGCCGTCTGCCAGTTCATAATACGGCCATACCACTCCGGAACCAACCCAGCCATTGGGTTCCCCCAAATGCATAACCATATCTTCATAAGTAGTGTTATAATCAAACTGTTCAAAATCCTTTATTGATAAAGTCCTCCCATAATATGTACTTCTTATTTCTGCATATCCTTATATTCCGCTTTATCTGGCATATTCAATATACACCAACTGAAAAACATTAAACATTTCATTTATGGCTTCACTGCCCACCATTTCATAACCTTTCTCTGTAAAATGCGCGTCATTGTCATAAATATCCTTTTCACGGACTAAAAAAACGAATCCTTCCCCACGGCATACTTCCACTGTCTCTGATAATTCTTTTTCTTATTTTATAATCGTACCGCTTTTCCGTCCCGGTCCACAAAGACAACTAGGTTTCCATGACAGTACCCGCCCTTAACAGCCGCCCCATGGCGCCGTACTCATATCCGTGAAGCAGTTCCCCACCGGTTTCCTCGCGTACCATGTTCCCACGTCCGTCATAAAAATATTCCGTCACGGATGATAAGCCGTCCGTACCCGTCATAATGCCACTGGGTGTACATCCCGTCCGGGTATTCTTTTTCGGCAAGCCTCCCCGCCACGTCATAAAGATAGCGGATTTCCGAAGGCATGCCCTGCTTGTGTCAAGGTAATGACACAAAGAGTTATTTACTGCACTCTGTACAATAAATAACTCTTTATCTCTTTCATACAAAAATTGTTTCAATTCTTTTACAAAGACTTGATATTCTCGCACCTTTTCCTTTTTCATAATCGGCTACTTTATTCAAAAGGCATTTGATTAATCACTAATAGTTCCAACATTTTTTTCAAAATCAACTACGCCGATGCAAGCACTCAAGCACTGTGAGCGGCTCCTACGTCACCTTTCACAACACTAGACTTTTTCGCTCGCCTTGCTCCCTCAAAAGTGGGGTATGCAGGCTTTCTTGTCTCTGTCTCTACCGTTCTATCCTCTTTTGACGATATGGTATGTTGCTACACTTAACTTCAACATATTTGAGCCAATATATATTGTGAATGTAATGTACAATTCCCTCTTCCACTTCTTTCTTGTTTACACAGGGTCCTACCATAATTTCACGAATAGGCAAATGACCTTTACACCAAACTCTAATTTTTTTTTCTTTATGTTCAAAATTCCATGTTTCCACCCAATAATCAATTATGTCAAATATTTCTTTCTGTTTCTTACAGCAGCCAATAATAATTTGCGGCTGATTATGCTTATTTCTTGATTCATATTCAATTTGAATATCTAAAGTACTCTGAATTTCTTCCTTATGATTTTCTATTACGGAATATAGATCCTCAATATGATCCAAAATTATTTTACATTTGTCACCTCTCTTTTCCTCTATTTTTCCGAATTCCACTTTTATATATGGCTTTTGCAGCCCGTCTTCTTTCAAATAATGAACTTGATACCGTTGATTGTCTTTCTTTACCTGAAAAATAAGTCTTGCCTCTGCTTCTTCCTTAAAACTCTTATTTTTTATATATGGAATCATACAGTGCATATACCTATCTTTCGGAATCTCCCCTTCATTGCTTAGCATTTTCTTTATTTCTTCATACAATTTCTTTATTTTTTTATCACGTTTTCCAGTATAAAACACTTTTAAAGGTTTCGCATATGCATAAGAACATTGCTCACCGCTACACCATCCCTCATCTGGTATTGCATACTCTTTAAATTCTTTATATTTTTTACTCTTTTCATTGATTATTTGAGTTTTTTCATTGCATCGAATTGTATAATACTCTTCATCATCAAGATTAAATCCAAGACACACTCCTTCTTTTGCATATTCTCTCCATTGACTCAGCAAATTTTTCTTTTCACAAAAACATATCATATAAAAATCCTGGTCTTCCTCATTTTTATATCCCAAAATATTGTTAACAATTTTTTCACCTAATTCATATTCTTCACTATCATTTGAAAATCGCACATGTCTTGCATACATCAAATCAGAATCACATAAACTCCAAAAAGTAGGCAATGTTGTATAATGATAGCAGTCACACAACTTACTCCCATCATGTTTTATCGTCTTATAAATCTTTCTTTTTAAAAAATCCATATAATGTTGTTGTTCCCAATACATTTTTAGATTATCATCCATTTTCCTTCTTTAACTCCTCTAAAAAATCTTTTACAGTTGCACCAAGTATAATATCCTTCTGTTCACGCACATACGTTGGTGCAAATATATTCGCTGAAATTATTTTTACATATAACCTTTTCTTCACCGAGCTTTTTATATCCAAAACCTTTTCCAAACGTCTTGAAAGATTTGTACATCTTGTATTAACAACAATAAGCTCCTTCCGTGAACTCTGTTGTCCAATTAGATCCACAATTTGTCTAGCTACATATGGAACCAACATATTTTCATTTCTGCTGAATATATCACGTTCTTGCTTATTTAAAGCCAAATCCAAAAGGAAAAAACGCGGTGAATTATCGTCCAATATTTTTTTTATATCATTCTCAAAATCTTCATCATAAGAATAATCTAAAAAATCTGAATCATCACTGGGGGTAGCTTTTCCCCTTATATGATATAAATCAATTTTCTCAATGCCCAACTTCTTCAAAAGTTCTGTAAACCCCTCATGGGTCTGGGTCTTTTCCGATGAAATATCTGCTTTTACTGCCTCGAAATATGTTGCCATTATCTTATACCTTCGTATATCATCATCAATTATGTATATCCTCAATGTTTCCATTTTCCTCTCCTATAGTTTCTTAAATATTGGGATACCTATGGCTATCTTTTCCTGTTCTATTACAATCTTCACATTTCGTTCTTCATAATTATAAATGAAAAACTCACAAATTGTTGCCAAAGATATACCTTCTCTGTCACGCCTTAATCCAGCAATAACATTATCTCTTTGGGAATCATCCTTTAACAGATTTTCGAAGAAAAGGTATTCTTTATCATGATACACCTTCACTTTAACTTTCCCATTTTCTTCTTTTCCGTTCATGACTGCACTATGAAATAACTCAAATATGAAATATAACAAGTAGCTTTTTAAATTATAATACAAGTTTTCCTTTCCTTTTGCCAATACACAATCATAGATCTCAGTTGGAAATATGTTTTCCTCTTGCGGGATTTCATTAGAGTCAATAATTAAAAGTTTGTCATAAAAATATATGTTTTTAAGTACTAAAATATCTTTTTTTAAATACCGCAACTTGAAATCAATATCATAAGGTTCTGTAATAAACTCACCTTGTGAAAGCAAGAGAACGTTTGCCCTACCGATACGAATATTCATCATCAACCCCAGTAAACAGCCAAGCATTTTTTGTCCATATTCTCGATAATGTTTTTCTCTCTCTGATTCATCTCCAAACAAAAATCTTTCCGACAAAGTCCATACATCCATTACATCAAACTCATCTGCCGTCTTCGTGTGCGCACTGGATCTTGCTTTTCTCAGTTGAGCCATTGTCTTATTTTTTTCTATCCATTCTTGAATAATATTATTATCAAAATCATGATAAAGTTTCCCTAAAATTTCTTCTCTGAATATCAGCAAAAGCCGGAGTTTTTGAAGTATTTGATTTTCATCCAGTTTATGCCACTGAAGGGCAAAGTAAACTTCTTGTTTATTATCTGTCCCCTCATCGAAAAAAATTTCGTATTTTACAATTGCAATTCCCTGTTTTTCATCAATATAAAAAGTATCCATTAAAAGCGGTTTTCTAATATCATTCATTATTTCTTCATTTGGCACTTTACTTCCTGAATCTCTCATATATTCCCCAAAAAACTTATATGTGGTTTCATTGTCATATACCACTTTATCTTCATCACCAATAATTAATATTTTTTCTGACATTTTCACAGCACAACAAGTAATGTCTGCTGCAAGCAGTCTGCCAATTCTCATACAAAGTTCTTGATAAAATGGAATATTATTTATATCATTAGAATAACTTTCAGATATCCCCTTCGCAAAGGCAATATCCATTTCTTTTAAATTTTGTAAAAATTCCATTTCAGCGTGATTCTCTATACCACTTGCTACAAGTATTTGTTTGAAAATATCATCATTACAAAAACTTTCAAATCGTTCTTCATCGCGAACTTTCTTAATTATAGTCTGCAGACCTACCGTATTTTCCACATACATGTACTCTAGTAATTTTTTATTTGACCCGGAATCAGCAAACTTCTGCTTAACTAACATTCTGTCAAACCGTGCGCTTTTTGATTCATCAGGATTTAAGGTCAAAATTTTCTTCATTAATGCTGTATAATAAATATAAAAATCTTCCTCGTTTCCATCCATCCCGAGTTTCATAATATTTTCAATTTTATCTTCTCTGAGAATATAATTGGATTTTAACTCAGCAGATAATTTCATTAGCAATTTACACAAATCATATTTTTTTGAACTGTCACTTTGCAAATCGTTTTGAATTTTTTCAATAAGTAATTTGGATACTTCTACGCCTTGGATTATATCATGCCTTAATTTCGTTCTCGCATCTTTTTCTTCCATTTTTTCAATTCTTTTTTTCAAACTCATATAAGTTTCATTTTGAGTCGTAATTTCCATTAATATTATTATTAGCAAAAGCGCACTCTCACGAATAGACTTTCGATATGACATAAATGGAGTACAATATACATAAAGATAAGCCATTAAATACTCCAAAAAATCTTTTTTTCTCTGTTTTTTCATAATTAATTCTATTGCTTTTGCCATAACTGCTTTCGGATTATTAATCTGTATCCCCAATGCTGTTGCTTCAGTGTTAAAGCAATGTGCGCAATAAATCCTTCTATAATATCTTTCATAATATTTTTTATCCTTTTCTACTTCCTGTTTATGTATTTTGGCTTCATTTAAAGATTTTTTTCGATAATTCTTCTTATGCTGTTCCCAGTACTTTGCCATTCGGTTTGTTGATGCTGACACAATCAATTTTTCAGCATTTCTTTCTTCCTTACACAAATAGCAAGCATCCTCATGAGTACGCATTGATGAAATTCTCAAATCAATAAAATAGAAATAGTCTTGAATATCTAAAACATAATCACTAATTGATGCATATGACAAACGGTTTATTAATACAATAACACTTTTAAACACCGTCACTTTAACATCCCCCTGTCCCTTTATCGCATCTTGGGGAAATAATGAAGATACCATATGTTTCATTTTAAAATATGTATTACCAAGATTAATGCTGTCATCCACAAAATGTAAATTAATAGCAGCCGGTATCTTCATATTGACCAATTTTTGGTACAACAATTTTAAATCACTAAATTTTGTCTCAACATTGTCACGAAATTCTTTTTCAACTTCTATTCTCATAGAATAAGATGTTCCATTAAACACCATCTCGTTCACTGCATCCACAAATGCAGAATTGCTAAAATGCAATGGATTTACCAGTACATCAAATGTCAATAATAAATTACTTCTTTTAGCAATTATTCGTGGTCTTACATTATCTTTTAACCAGTCACGAATTTTGTTTTCATGCCCAATATAATAATTAGCTGTTCTAATATATATTTGATAATGATTTGCGCCTCTTTCTACGTGATCATAATAAAAATAATTCTTAATAGAATCAACTTTTTCATAAGAATAATATTTATTTTCCTTTATTTCGTCGGCATTTTCACTTTCTGTCAATCCAATCAATTGTGTCGGAACAACTGAAGCCTTATCAGTTTCTATTAAGGGTAATTCTGCTAAGCATTCTTGCGGATAGCATTCTTCACATTCCAAAGGATTTTCCCACGTTGCTTTCGCCAGAACAATATAATGGGCACAATTATCAGCGGCAGAAAGCAATTTGGAACTCTTAACGTACTTGTTTTCTAAATTAATACTTTCCCAATACTTACCTTCCATTTCAGTCAATGATTGATTTTTCAATTTACCCTTATCTCTAACCTGAACAACGCCAAAATATCCGCCAACATTTAAATTACATTTTAATTTCATATCTTGCAGCTTTCGCTTTATCGCATTTTCTAGTTTATTAAATGTTGTTAATGTTGAATTAATCGGTACAATTAGAAAAACTTGTGCTTTTTCCCTGACAAGTGTCCTTATTGTTTCAATTTGAAAATACCTAAAGTTTTCTTCCCAGTTATTGCTATTTCCCCGTGCATTTTCATAAATAGAATAATGAATTTTCCTATTTAATACTATGTCCTCCATATATTGTTTTAACCGATTTATCAACATCTCGGAATAATTTTCATAACCAATCAACCAAATAGGGCAATTCTTGTTCTCAATTTTTTTCTGTATTTTTTCCGCCAATAAATATGAAAATCTATTTACATAATAATTATTAAACAGTAATAATTCTGCCTCATAAAATGCATGAATATGAACCTTAGATCCCAATCTCATATGCGTTGGCTCAATCTTACATCCGCTCTCTAGCAGTTGAATATTTTGATTTAATACTTTTAGTACATTTTGCTCAAATACCGTCTCCCCATTACGATTTTTAATAACCAAATCAAAGGGAGTATAGGAAAAATCATTTTGCATAAAATCTACACTGGGCATTGTTCGACGCTTAAGCATTCGAGTAAGCATAGGAATACATTTCGGATACAATCGCCTGCTAAAAGCCAGTTTTTCCACCCTTCCTATCATTTCCTGAATGTTCTTACCTGATACAATGAATTCTTCAACGCTGTTTTTTCCGCATAAATAAATCTGCTCCATTTCCATCCATTTACAGCATCCCATTTTATCATAACAAACGGAAAAATATCTTATGAAATTTACAAAATCATTAATATCACAATTAATTACTGCGATGTTATTAAACCCTTGTTTTTGCCCTTTACTTGCAATTAAGAAAATTAACGTTTTTACAAAAAGTTCAAATTGTACTGCGTTCTTTATTTTACAACAGTCAAAAACAATGATCTCCTTTTGCGAAAGAACAGGATTTAATATACTGGCTAAGTTCTCAATAATCTTTTCCTTTTCTTCCTTAATTTGAATTATCTCGTTCAATTTACAATAAAATTCACTAATTACTCTATCTGTTTGCTTTTGGGGCTCTAAACTATCAAGTTCGCTAAAACGGTAGTTTATATCTGCATTCAAAAAAGTATTTTGCACTATTTCAACTTCACCATATGCTTTCATAGGCAGCAATATATTATATGCCGTACCAGGAAGTGTGCTTACATATTTATCCTGATCGCCTGTATTGGAATAAAAACCTGCTGCACCGAAATTTTCGCTATAACTTTTTATTGTAAAGCTCCCCTTATTACTCGAAATAATAGACATAAAAACCTGTAAACCATAATGCTTTACTATTTTAGTTCCTGCATAATACTTTTCCCATCTTTCCACTTCATTTATCGTTTTGTCATCAAATTTTGCCTTTATTGTTGGATCAAAAAAGGAACGTATTGTCATTTCGTTAAAGTCGTCACTAAGTTCGTCGCTACGCTTTATTAAATTTTCTCTAAAAACATCGCACATATTCTTTCCAGAAAAATCCGCAATCTGTATTTCCCAAAAATAGTGGAATTTTTGGCGTTCTTTCCTTCTTTTCTCAACGTTTCCTCTAATGGTTTCGTAATGTTCCAAAACTTCCCGTTCTACATACTGCCCCTTTTTTAATTTTCGAAGAAGTTCAGCTTGATTTTTTTTTAGCTCATCCTGTTCATCAACTAATCCATCAATATATTCATTTATATATCCACGAAAATATTGTGGAAAACCTTGAAAGAGTTCCGAATCTAAATTAAACTCTTGATCATTTTTATCAGAAACCACATCGTTTTTATGAAGACACATCGTAAAAACACCTTCTCCATTATATGCAGTATTCTGTCTATCACCGTATATATGCCTGTTTGCATGTAAAACAATATTTTCTAAAAGTTCTAATACACCATCAGAAATGTCCCATGCATTAAAAATATCTGCCTCAATATTATCTTTTGACGGGAATAATTCCCGGCATACTGATGGTGATAAAGAAACCCTCTTATTACCTGTTTGCTCTTTTATTTCTTTCTTTTTACTTTCTATGGCATCAATATTCTTTGTTCTATTGCTTATAGAAAATATTAAAAGAGCTAAAAAGGGCATATCTTCAATCTGTTTATCAAATTGTTCTTCCTGAAAGTATTCTCTCCGTAAATCAGAAAAATTCTTACTTCCACTGCATACTTCACCCGTTAAATTATTAATACATATGCTGATTAACAGTTCTTGTGGTGAAAGTTCCTCTTTTTTCTCTTTTTCCTCTGAATATAAATCTATATCTACAAAATACCTTGCACCATATCTCTGTTTCAATTCTCCTACTCTTGTCTTAAAAAAGGAATAATTATCATTATCAATTATAAATAAAGGCATTCTTCTATAATATCCAATATCATTCCGACTTTTATACAACTTATCGTTAATGCGTACATAACCGAATTTTTCATCCTTTGCCACAATATATAAATAATTCTTGATTCTAAATTCATCTGCTTCACTACACGTTATATTCAAATTAAACTTATGCTTAATTCCTTCTTGATTAAAGCGCTGACAAACAAGAAAAAAATTCTGTAATTCCAATATTTCTTTTTTACTCTTAATCTTAACATACAAAGTATCTACTCCATGATTTTTAACATCATAATACCAGTTTAAATAAATATTTGTGTTTTTCATTTTCCTGTTTCCCTATCCTATGCATTTTCTCTCAAAAACTTCTCATAAATGTAAATATCTCTTGAATTACACCTTTAGTTTACATTTGCCATTCGAGCTTTGGTTTGCAACCTTACCCACCTAATCGCCTAGTCAAGTTTCTGTTCGCAGGCTCAAGAACTCTGCCACACCACTTCCTTCATCCATACCATTACTGATACCGACTTGTGATTCACTATACTTGGTAGTAAAAACCCGTAGCTGAACTTTCACCCGCTAAATTAGTGCCATGCTTAACACACAAATAAATACCCTGCCAAAATTCTACATTTTTGCAGGGTATCATATACATAAAACTGATTTTATAACCAACCTTATATACATTATACAAACAACAGACACTATCATCGAACTTCCAATACCCCTTTATACACTGATTATCTCCTACATGAATAGTATCATATTTTCGTACAAATTACAAGATTAAGTCAATAAGTGATAATTCTTCTAGCAATCCCTTCTATCCTCTGACTCAGCCTTTTCTTCTCTGTTTCCAAACCGGCAAATTCCGTTGTCAAGACCTGCATAAAATATTTTCTTCTAAACTTATATCTTATTCATTTAAGAAAGTGCTCTTAACCTTCCGTGAAATAAAACAGAACATATAGCAGCTTATCTCTTTATAACTTTCGTTATAATTGCTCTTTCATTTTGTTTAAAATCTTTTGCAATCTTATACATAACATCTTTTGCATATAAATCACCAAAATCCATGTTTTTGTTATCATTGGAATGAAAAAATATATTTTCAGGCATTCTACTAATAAAACCATAATATTTATTATTCTTATCAATTAAAACTTTAATAACCGTACCTCTATACTCCTTTTCCATATTATCAATAGCTTTCACCGCTCCTATCGACGTATGCTCATGTAAATATCTTAATAGATATTCGTTAAAATCCTGGTTACTTTTTACACCATGATAATAACTTTCCCCTTTTAATTTCACCCAAGAGTCAACTATTTCCTTAAATTTATTTAAAGAACTTTCTATTTTTTGTTTCAAAAAATCTTTATTAGAAAAAACTTTTACAATCTTTTCGCAATATCCGTCTACTATTTTGCTTTTATTAATATCCGGTGGAAAACCCGCTATATCCACAGCTAACACATACAAAATTTGATATTTATATGTAGAACAGAACCTTCTGTCTTCTCTCTCTCGACAAATTATATCCATTAAAAGCAAAAGACAAGGTGCAACATAATATGGAAATAAGGATTGGTTATCAACAAATATAATATTTTGAAATTCTTGTAATAGTTTAGCCTCATGCATATATCCATAATTCGGTTTTTCCAAAAACAAACTTACTATACTCTGAATCAATAATCTAAAATTTATTTTTTGTGTAGCTAAAATTGTAGGATTATCTGCGTACTGCTTTGATCTTCTTTCATAATATATTTTTTCATAAGAAGCATCAACTGGCATAGATAAATAAAAATTTTCTAAATTTTTATGAAAATCTCTTGTAATTTCAAAAGCCTCATCTAAAACTATATTCTGTCTATTCGTTCCTCTTACAATTTGATTTGTTATTTCGTTTATTCGTGTTGAAATTACTTTTACCGTAATATAAATATCTCTTAATGGTGAACCCTTTTTGTATGCCAAATACAAAACATTGCACGTCTGACACCCATTCACCACCTGCGGATTAGTAATAGTTACTTTACGATTACTTGAAATAGCTTTACTACAAACAATAGTAATTCCATTATTCATCAATACAAACTGTTGAGGTTTTTCTCCTATTGTTTGTAACATTTCTTGGTTTATTGTTGTATCTCCTTGATAATCACGTACATTATCATTAAATAAAGATTTTCGCAATAACTCGTCACTAGATTTTAACATCTTAATAACTTCTTCAGCATTGCATAACAAAATAATAGAATTTTCTACTCCCGACACCTCTGTAAGTTGAAAACTGTCAATAGTATTCAATACTGTAGTGAAGTTATTCTCATTTTCTTCACACATTGTATGCAAACTTTTACTATCCATATATCTTTCAAACACGTTTCCATATGTTCGCATTCTCTCAATTTGCTTTTTCATATTTTTTGTTTTTGCAATAATGTGTTCATTTTCATTCCACTTCCCCATCACTACATAATATGTTCTTATATCTGGTACAGAAGACCAAACACTCATGATTTCTTCACTCAAAAGATAGTCTTTGATTCTTATCCAACTTTCAATTTTATCATTATGTGGCTCATAGTGTTCTACCTGCAGGAAATCTATTACACCATCAACAAACTTTCCATACTCACCCGTATCAAACTTTTCTTTATATTTTGATTGTATAAAGATAAACTCTATCTTTATTCTCTTATACATTGATACAATATTATCTACATCTTCAATTGAACTAATAAATATATCATTCACTTTGATTGCAATTCCATCAATTCCCATATCATTCTGTCCGTCTACACAAATCAAATCACATATATCGTTAATAACATTAAATGCCTCGGGTTGATGTGAACGTAAGATCGTATGATTAACAAAATATTCAAAAACTATATCTTCATCAACATTATCCATCCCATATGATTTCTGATAATCTTTTATCATTACTTTTAACATTGGCTCAAATTGCATAACTTTTCCTCCTCGTACTGTATTTTTATTACACTTTATAACATTAATACATGAAAAGACACTTGAAATAAATATCCATATCATTTGTCCAAAAGCCTATTACACATACTCAACTATTTTTCAAGAAAAATATTTTTGTTTCTTACTGGAAGGCTTATCTGGTATTGTCATTCTCAGTATTCCTTTCCGCAGCATTTTATCTAGAAAATGGCGTTTAAAGTAGGATCTGTTCGGCAAATTAAAATGAACTATTATTTCGTTTGAAGATCTTGGTACGCTGCAGAACTTAATAATGGCATCTGTTAAATCCTGTTCACCATCCTGTTCATTTTGAACAGGATAGTTTTTTTCATACAAAAGTCTTTGATATTTCTTGCAGGCCTTACAATATACCATAATTCCTTCTTCGTTAATCTCATATTCAGGTAACGGACCATCATATTTTTGGCATGCTTCCCTGATTTTGTCAAATCCCCGTCCCCACGCTTCAATCATTCCACTCTTAAAAAACACATTTGCAAGTTTAGGATTATACGGTTTTGACGAATGTTTTTGAAATAATTTCTCTGTAGAGGCTAAACTTGCTGGCATCTCACCATCATTCCATACATAAATTCTATCTTCATAAACACTAATCTGTATTGGATTGCAGCTACTATAATCCTTATGAACAACAGCATTAAGCAATATCTCCCGAAATGCTTCCTTATGAAACATATACTGCTCTGTTCTTTGCAGTCCATCATAGGCTACCAACGCTTTTAAATATTTTGTATACACCAATTCCACCGTATAGTCGGCCTGTTCAATCAACGGTCCATGCACTTCATCCTGGTATTGCAAATCAGAATCCGAATTACCAAAATAACCGATTTTAATATAGGCTCCTGTAACCCATTTCTCAGGGTCATGATAAAAAGCCAGCATAGCTGCCCTGGACAAATATCCATCTTCATCTATCAAATGCAGGTTATCCATTAGAATTATGTTACTTACATTTACTTCATCATCTGTTAAACGTCCCCTCTTTACTGCCTTTTCTTTGAATATTCGAAGTGCATCCTGTTTTAAATCATCAACAGAAAGTTTCATAACCGGCATACTGTCCCAGGTCCTTCCCTGTGATTTTAAAATAGCCTTATCTAATTCTTTTCCAGTAATTGTACGCATGGTACTGCCTGACCTATAATAATACTTTCCGTGATAACTGATTAAAGAAGGATATTTATCTACTATAATCTCAATATACTCCAATTGACCTTCATGTAGCAGATTAACATCCGCCACAATTCCCATTGTATCTGTAATCTTGCTCGGAATTAATTCCAACAATTTTTTTGACTTTTGGATACCAACTACGTTCCCTTTGTCATCTTTTCCTATATAAATTCTTCCACCATAAGCATTCGCATAACCACATATCCATTCAAGATATTCATCATGCCAGGATTCCTTCCATTCTACATTCTGATTTTCTTCCACAGCTATCCCCTCCAATTACCTCTCAGGTACTCTGCATAAAAAGCCCCTATTTTACTGTCACAGTTTACAAAAGCTGAAAAATGCGCAATAAACTGCCATAACAATACAAGCGGTTTCTTAACCGGTCTTTGCTTTTCTCCAAAATTCCAAGCAATCGGTGTGTCCGGGTCAAAAGATGAACCAGTTCTACATCCATCTTAAAACCGCTGACTATAGATGTCAATTTGTTTAGAAAAAACTCCAATATTTTCTGCCATTTTCTTTGTTTAAAATCCCTGTTTCCCTGTTTTCATCAGCTCCTTTTTTATTTTGTGCATACCGCAATTATTGTAGCTTGCCCGAAAGATTTCTTTGGTTTCAAATGCCAGCCTCAAAGCTGTCCCGCTCCCATGTTTTCCGGTTCCGTGTCAATGGGGAATGCATCCAGCTTCTGCTCCATAAATTCATCCATCCACCATTGCGGGATGTACGGAAACGGAACCGGTTTGCTGCACGGAAGATTCGTTATGCTTATTTTGGTATTCCCGTTTTCCT
>ERZ779637.715-NODE-715-length-19035-cov-6.932139_pt1 | contig 19035 bp, 16 predicted proteins | sample MGYA00514196_ERZ779637 | MGnify/ENA primary metagenome ERZ779637 (study PRJEB29562, sample SAMEA4376700) | mouse gut metagenome | isolation source: Cecum | study: EMG produced TPA metagenomics assembly of the A DSS colitis mouse model was used to assess the...
TTCCCAGAAAGAATGAAGTGTTCCCACATCCTTCCAGTAGCCGTTAAATTCATACGCATACAGGGGCGCGCCCTGCTTATGATGATAAGGAATGAGATGTTTGCCAAAGTCTAACGCCGACTGTTCCGCCATGGCGATTAAAGACTCTTTCAATGCTTTCCAGTTAAAAATGTAGATTCCCATAGATGCCAGGTTGCTTCTGGGATTGGCAGGCTTTTCTTCGAAGTCCTGTATTTTACGGTTCTCGTCCGTAATGATTACGCCAAAACGGCTTGCCTCTTCAATCGGCACAGGCATAACGGCAATCGTAGCCTCCGCCTTATTCTGCTTATGAAAATCAAGCATAACCTCGTAATCCATCTTATAAATATGGTCGCCGGAAAGAATCAGTACATAATCCGGATTAAACTGCTCCATATAATCTATATTCTGATAGATCGCATTGGCCGTTCCCGTATACCATTCGCTGTTACTGCTCTTTTCGTAAGGCGGCAAAACGGAAACGCCTCCGATATTCCGGTCAAGATCCCGCGGAATACCTATACCGATATGACTATTCAGACTAATTTTTTTTTTATTTTTTATTAGTCCAACGTTATCCACACCTGAATTGATACAATTGCTGAGAGGGAAATCTATGATACGATATTTTCCTCCAAACGCTACTGCCGGCTTTGCGACCTTTGAGGTCAGCACCCCCAGACGGCTGCCTTGTCCACCTGCCAGAAGCATGGCAATCATTTCTTTTTTAATCATGTCATCACCTCGATTATACTTATTTGCATAAAACAAATTGTGCACGTGTTTATGTGTGTTTATTATATCACACTATTTTTTGAAAGTGAATTAAAAAGACAAAATAAATCTCCAAAATTTGCAAAAAATATAGATATTTTTTACAAGATTCATCTTTGATCCACTGAATTTTTGTGTATTTTTACCCTCTTTTCATGTTTCATCCGGTATTCTTATAGTACATCTATTCATTTTCAAATTTATTTTAACCAAAATCGTTTGTTTTTTCCAAATACTATTTGTTTTTTGTCACAAAGATGCGTATAATAATATGTAATGATTTTAGCTGACAGGAGTGTATTATGTATCAGATTGATTTTGAACATCCGGTTCATATATATTTTATGGGCATTGGCGGTATCAGCATGAGCGGTCTTGCTGAAATTTTACTGGAAAAGGGATTTCGGGTATCCGGTTCCGACTCCCGTTCCTGCGCCCTGACGGAAATGCTTGAGAGCAGAGGAATTAACATATTCTATGGACAGCGGGCCCAAAATATGACTGACGATATCGACTGCGTCGTCTATACCAGCGCAATTACCCCCGATAATCCGGAATTTGCAGCCGCAAAAGAAATGCGTCTTCCGCTTTTGACCCGCGCCGAGCTTTTAGGACAGATTATGAAAAATTACGCGGTTTCCATTGCTGTCAGCGGTACGCACGGGAAGACCACCACCACATCCATGATATCCGAGATACTGCTCTTGGCCGGTCTTGATCCGACCTTGTCCATCGGCGGAATCCTGAAAACGATTGGCGGCAATATACGGATCGGCCATTCCCGGTATTTTGTCACGGAAGCCTGTGAATATACCAACAGCTTTTTAAGCTTTTTCCCTCAAATCGGTATCATACTTAATATAGAAGAAGATCATCTGGACTTTTTTAAGGATCTGGCGGATATCCGCAATTCCTTCCGCCGTTTTGCAGGACTGCTTCCCGCCGGCGGCGTTCTGATTATAAACGGCGACATAGAACGCTATGAAGAAATTGCAGAGGGACTGCCCTGCCGTGTAATTACCTTCGGTTCACTTCCTGCTTTCGATTATTCGGCTTCCGATATCCGTTTTAATGAGGCGGGACACACGGAATTTACACTGAACAGACCAGGAAAAGCCCCTGCCGTAGTCCGTCTCGGAGTGGGCGGAACTCATAACGTAAGCAATGCGCTGGCTGCAATTGCCCTGGCCGACTGCCTTTCCATAGATTTCGAAACGGCAGGCCGGGCGCTTCTGGACTTTGAGGGAACAGACCGGCGCTTTGAATATAAGGGAAGCATCGGCGGCGTAACGGTCATTGACGATTATGCGCACCATCCCACTGAAATCGCGGCTACGCTGCAGGCAGCCTCTCACTATCCGAAAAAGGAACTGTGGTGCGTATTCCAGCCCCACACCTATTCCCGAACCAAAACGTTTTTAACGGATTTTGCGAAAGCGCTCTGCGCTGCCGACCATATTGTCCTGGCAGACATATATGCAGCCCGGGAGACCGATACGCTTGGCATCAGCTCCAGGGATTTGCAGCAGGAAATCCGGAGGCTGGGACACGAATGTGAATATTTTCCTACGTTTGATGAAATTGAAAATTTTTTATTGGAGAAATGTACCCCCGGAGACCTGTTGATAACTATGGGGGCCGGAGATGTGCATAAAATCGGCGAAAATCTCCTCGGACAATAATTATCCACCATATCCACATTTTTAAATTGCCAAATTGGTAATTTTGAATGTGGATATGTTTGTTTACATAACATTTTTACACATTGGCTCCAAAGTATGACAGACACGACTCATGCAGGTCTGCACATAGCTTACATAATACTTGGCACACACTGTAAATCCACATTATCCACATTATCCACAACAGCCTGAAAGTCCCGTATTTACGCGGTTTCTTCAAAAATTAACTATTTCATTTTTGTCCCTGTTGTGTTATAATTGCTTTTGCCAAAAAAGATAAAACAGGTGAGCAATTATGAGTCGGATTAAGATTTACAAAGATAATTATATGGATTCCACGGCTATTTCAAACCGATTTATAGATGAATACATGAAAGACGCCAATGATGCGCAATTGAAGATTTATCTTTATCTTGTCCGTATCATGAGCGCCAACCTTTCTACCAGTATTTCCGATCTGGCCGATAAATTTAACCATACGGAAAAGGATATTCTGCGCGCTCTCAAATACTGGGAAAAGCAGGAACTGTTAACGCTGGAATTTGACGAAGATAAAAATCTGACGGGTATTCATATGGAAGAACTGAATCCCGCCGTTTCTTCTGCCGCGCCCGCGCCGGTTGTTTCCATTACAACCAGACAGCCCGCCCCTCCGGCGGCTCCCGCCAGGCCGTCCTATACCCCGGACGAACTGAAGGCTTTTAAGGAACGGGAAGATACCGCGCAGCTTTTGTTTATCGCGGAATCGTATTTAAAGAAGCCGCTGACCGCAAACGAAATGAAATCTATCCTGTATTTTTCGGACGAGCTGCATTTTTCGGACGACTTAATCGATTATTTGATTCAGTATTGTATTGAACGCGGCAAAAAAGATTTTAAGTATATTGAAGCCGTCGCCGTAAACTGGGCGCAGGCAGGCGTTACCACCCCCGGCCAGGCGGAGAAGTTCGCATACAAATACGACAAATCCGTTTATGCAATTATGAATACGCTGGGCAAATCTTCCTCTCCCACTTCCAAGGAGCTGGAGTACATAAAGCGTTGGACGAAGGAATACGGTTTTACCACCGATATGATACGGGAAGCCTGTGAGCGCACCGTTCTTGCAACGGACAGGCATCGTTTTGAATATGCGGAAGGAATTCTTGCCAACTGGCATAAAACGGGCGTACACCACAAAACCGATATCGCCCGGGCAGACGAGCTTTATCATAAGAAGAAAGCCGCCGCGCCGGCAAAGAGCGCTGCGTCCAACAATAAATTTAATCAATACCCGCAAAGGGATTATGACTTTGACGCTTTGGAAAAAGAATTGCTAAGCTATTAACCGATCCCAAAGGAGACAAACGTGTCATTAAGCAACCAGCAATATAATTCTATCTTACAAATATATGAAAAGACCCGCGACAGGAACCGGCACATTCTGAATGAACGCAAAGAAGAGGTTTACCGTAACGCTGACGGTTATAAGGAACTGGACGAATCGGTCGCTTCCCACAGCGTCGATTATGGCAGGAAGCTTTTAAACGGCGATGCGTCTGCTCTGGAACAGCTTCATCAAACGATTCAGACTGTTTCCAGCCGGAAAAAACAGCTGTTAACCGCCGCCGGATACCCGGCCGATTATCTCGATCCGATCTACGGCTGCCCCGACTGTCAGGATACGGGATACCGGGACGGCGTGAAATGTCATTGCTTCCGTAAGCGTATCATTACGCTTTTATACGAGCAGTCCGGCATCCAGGAAATGCTTGCCGAAAATAATTTTTCCACCCTCTCCTACGAATATTACTCCGGAGAGGACTTGGAGCGTTTTCGTGCCGCCGTTGACTATTGTCACCAATTTATCAGACAATTTGCGGATTCGGCGCCTAATCTCTTTCTTTTCGGGAATGTCGGTACTGGAAAATCTTTTTTGTCCGGCTGTATTGCAAAAGAAATTTTAGACATGGGATATTCCGTGATCTATTTCAGCGCGGTGCAGCTCTTTGATCTGCTATCCAAATATTCCTTTGATAAAAACAAAGAGACGCTTTACAATCCGTATGAAGACCTGTACAATTGTGACCTGGTGATCATCGATGATTTGGGAACCGAAATTTCCAATAACTTTGTGACCTCCAGATTATTTAATTGTTTAAATGAAAGACAATTGCGGAAAAAATCAACGATTGTTTCCAGCAATCTTTCGCTGGAAGATCTGAAGGCTATTTATTCAGACCGGATCTTCTCAAGAATTACTTCCAACTATGTGTTCCGTTATCTTACGGGACCCGATATCAGAATGTGTAAAAAACGTAAGTTAAACAACAGAAAGTGAGGACTCTGTCATGCCAATTCGTGAAGAAAAAAGAAATCTGGAGACAATTCCCGTAGGCTCTTTAGGGCTTATCGCCCTGGAAGGCTGCAGATACCTGGGAGAAGAAGTTGACCAGTACCTTGTTAAATGGAGAACCGAGCGGGAAAGCGAGCACAAAGACAGTCTGGCTTTTTCGGGATACCAGCGTGAATCTTATTTACTGGGCGCCAAGGTTCCTCGTTTCGGCTCGGGAGAAGCAAAAGGTATTATTCTGGAATCTGTCCGCGGCACGGATTTATATTTACTGGTAGACGTTGCCAATTACAGTCTCACCTACTCCCTTTGCGGCCATGAAAACCATATGTCTCCCGACGACCACTATCAGGATCTAAAACGCATTATTGCCGCCGTCGGAGGAAAAGCGCGCAGAATTACGGTTATCATGCCTTTTCTTTACGAAAGCAGACAGCATAAACGTACCTCCAGGGAATCTCTTGACTGTGCGCTGGCTCTTCAGGAACTGGTAAATATGGGCGTAGACAATATTATTACTTTTGACGCGCATGATCCCAGGGTTCAAAATGCAATTCCCTTGCACGGCTTCGAAACGGTTCAGCCCGCATACCAGTTTATCAAGGGACTTTTACAAAATGTCTCCGATCTTCAGATTGACTCCTCCCATATGATGGTTATCAGCCCGGACGAGGGCGGCATGAGCCGCGCTATCTATATAGCCAATGTACTCGGTCTGGACATGGGTATGTTTTATAAGCGGCGTGATTATACGCAGATTGTCAACGGCCGCAATCCCATTGTTGCCCATGAATTCTTAGGCACCAGCGTGGAAGGCAAAGATATGATCATTATAGACGACATGATTTCTTCCGGCGAAAGCGTTTTGGAGGTTGCCGCGGAATTAAAACAGAGAAAAGCCAATAAAATTTTTATATTTGCAACCTTCGGTCTTTTCACGAACGGCCTGGACAAATTTGACAAAGCTTTTGAAAGCGGCATGATCGATAAAGTCCTTACCACTAACTTAATCTACCAGACGCCGGAGCTTCTCAATCGGGAATGGTATATTAACTGTGATATGAGTAAGTACATTGCCTATATTATCGACACCCTGAACCATGATACTTCCATTAGCGATTTGTTAAATCCTAATGAGAGAATACAGGCGGTTGTGGCAAAATATAAGGCTGGAGATTTATAAAAAAGGAATGTGTAAAGCGGCGGGAGTGGTATTGTGTACCATTCCCGCCGTTTTCCTGTGTTTTAACTAATTGATTGTTAACCATATTTTTTATTTCGGTTGACATTATGTTTTTCAGATGCTACAATAAATCCAACAAATAACTAACAAATGAGGTAACCAAACATGAATGATTCTTTTAGCGCTACCAAAAACACCCCCCGTTTTAAAACCATCGATATGGTTTACATTGCCTTATTTTCGGTTTTAATCGGTATTTGCTCCTGGATTTCCATTCCTGCTGCAGTTCCGTTTACCATGCAGACTTTTGCAATCTTTTTGACGGTTGCCGTATTAGGCGGCAAAAAGGGAACGGCTTCCGTTTTGCTTTATATTTTAATGGGACTTGTGGGAATTCCTGTATTCTCCGGCTTTAAGGCAGGGCCCGGCGTTCTGCTTGGCACTACGGGCGGCTATATTATCGGTTTCATTTTTACCGCCCTGCTTATGTGGGGCATGGAAAAACTGCTTGGGAAAAGATTCTGGATACTTACCATATCCATGATCCTTGGGTTGATTGTCTGTTATGGATTTGGCACGGCCTGGTTTATGGTTGTATACGCGCGTAACACCGGTGCGGTTGGCCTTGGGACTGTCCTTGGCTGGTGCGTGATTCCCTTTATCATTCCGGACTGCGTCAAAATTGCGCTGGCTCTTGTACTCAGCGTTCCGCTGCGCAAAGCAGCTTTCCGGGGCAGACAGTAAACAAGATTCGTATAAACCTCTCCAAAACAGAGCTGCCATCCGATGGTCAGCTCCGTTTTGGGGATTTATTATTTCATTTTTTACATATCTTAAAAATCTTACCGCTGTGTCTCGTCTCATAACAGACTTCCATTCCCCGGTACATCAGTTCCTCTCCCGTAACAGAAAATAACTCTTCTTCCGACACGGCATCTGTCACCTGATAGACTGACTCTTCCTCCAATCCTTTCAGATACAAAACATCTTCCCGGCAGGCAGTCGCAAAGCGATATGCAAACACCAGATGTTCATCTGTCTGTTCTTTATGATACTGCAGGCTGTAAAATCCCGTTCGGTCGCCTACATTTTTGGGATCGCCGCTTAAATACAGTACGGATTCCTTATAAAAATTTCTGTATTTCTTATAAAAGCCTACATACTTGCAAAAAATTTCCTTTTGTTCTTTTGTCAGATCTATAAAATTACCGCTTAAGCCTACCATTCCTGCCATGGTCAGCTGGCAGGCAAATTCAGGATCGATCCTTTCATATTCGTCCCATCCCGCTCCCGGATGCTGGGTGGTTATCAGAGTATCCGTTTTTTCAATGGCGGTACTGTCATATAAGGATATTTTTGCGCCCGGATTTACTACCAGCCATTTTATCATCCTGTAATGGGGCATCCTTAAGCAGCATTGCTGATACGTAAACTGCATATCAAAGGAGTTGACGTTGTCGCTTAAAAAATGGCCGTCATAGGTCGTGGACGTGTGAAGATCATTGCGTTCTCCGCCGGCGGCGCAGCCTTCAAAAAACGTTTCCGGATAGTTTTTCTTTAATTCCTCCAACAGCCGGTACCATGCCTGATAATAGAAATAAAACTCGCTGCAGCTTTCGTCCTCTCCAAGCTCGTAGTTGAAATCCATCTTCATCCAGCAAAGGCCGTATTTTTCAATCAAACCGGAAATCTGTCCGTATATATAGTCATAAACCTCCGGAAGATACAGTTTCGGATAATAAAACCCGTTTCCTTTTCCAAAATATTCGGGATGCTCTTTATATATGGGCGTTCCTTCTCCGATCCTCTCCGGTTCCATCCACAATCCGAATCCCATTCCCTGCTCTCTGACATAATCGGCAAAATCACCCATTTTTCCGTAAAAAGCTCCGTCGGTTTTTTCCGCCCAGTCGCCGCTTTGGCTCCACCAGTCGCCCTCCCTGCTTCCGTACCATCCGGCGTCCACTTCAAATACCTCACAGCCAAGCTCCTTTGCCGCCTGCACGTGTTCTTTCAGCCGGTTCTCTTCCAATAACGCATAATGCTCAAACCACGGATTGTATACGACGGGATGGGTAACCCGGAAACGGCCGGTATCCGTTTTGAGAAAATATTTCTGCAGGTTTGCCGCGGTTGCTGCCAGATCCCCGTCCGCCAATGCCTGTATGAGCAGTTCCGGAAAGTAAAAAGTCTCTCCCGGCATAAGCTTTAACGCTAAATGATCGTCACTCTGGCCTGCCTCCAGCACAAAGCCGTATTCCCCCGCCTGACTGACTCCAAGACTGACCGTCTTAAAGGACAGCTTCCAGTTCCCGTTCGGAATCAGATGGAAGGCAATCCCTTGTTTTCTGCCGTTTCGCAGAGCCAGAAAAGGCGCCGCACCCTGGGTTGTCCGCCCGCCTTCGCAGGCAAGGGAGACGCCTCCGAAATGCACCGGATTCCAGGTTCCTATATTTTCATAGCACCATCTTGTATTCTGGGTATAAGCTTCCCATTCGTCATACGCAAAAACAAATCGCATCATAATTTTATGCAAAAGAACCGGTTCCCGTGACAAATTTGTAATCGTATCCGTTCTTTTCACCATTCCAAGTCCGCTGTATTTCTCCCATTTTGTCACAAGTTTCATTTGCCCGCCGTATAAATCCACTTCCGCACGGAATGTACTCTCCTGCCCTTCCGTTTTTACCACCTTTTGCCGGTTCACGTGACTTCCCAGGCCGGTAAAAATATCAAACAGTCCGCAAACCCGTCCTGCCAGAACGGTATCTCCTTCCATTTTTACTCCGAACAACTTCTTTAGCTTCAGCCCTTCTTCCCGGTTTTCGAGTACGATATCCCCGAATCGTTTATCTTTCCATATCATTTTTTGATCCATGTCTTTTCCCGCCTTTCAACAATTTACCTTTATTTTCCGCTTCCCATTGCAATCCCTTTGGATAAATATTTATTAAAGACGATAAAAACCAGAAGCGCAGGAATAACATTAATTATCAAGCCGCTCATTAACAGCGGCATGTTCGTTCCATACTTTCCATTTAACGTTAAAAGCCCCAGCGTCATGGTGTGAAGGTTTGTTTTCTGTAAAAGCAGTCTGGAATACACGATCTCATTCCAATAGCTTAAGAAATTCAGAATTGCAAGCGTCGCCATCGTGGGACGCAGCATAGGTACAATAATCCTTGCATAAACCCGGGGATACCCCGCCCCGTCAATCCTCGCCGCCTCGATCATCTCATCGGGAATATCCCTGCAGTTCTGACACAGCAGATAAGTAGAAAAGGCGAGAGAAGTAGCTACGTATACTAAAATGACCGACAGTCTTGTATTCACCAGACCCATTTTAGACATAATCACGTAAATCGGCATCATTAACGCCTGTCCCGGAACCATCAGAACAAACATAAACAGGCGGAAAATTCCGTTTCTTCCCCTGTATTTTAGCTTGGTCAGGCTGAAAGCCGCCATGGAAGTGACTGCCAGCGAAACAACCACGCCCACGATCGTTACATAAAAACTGTTAAACAACATTTGTTTTATATCAAAGCTGTTAAAAATCGCCTTATAATTGTTCAGTCTCCAAACAGTAGGAATCCCAAACATATTTTTCAAATAGTCAATTTTGTCTTTAAACGAGGACAGGATCATAAAGATAACGGGATAAATGGTTGAAACTGCCGTTATAATCAGGAACAGGTATACCAGTACTTTGGAAACGGTAAGTTTTTTCTTTCGAAACATTCCTAGTCCTCCTTTCTGTTAAGCAGCGACTGCAGCATGTTAATCACACACACCAGTACAAAAAGAATCACAGACAATGCCGAGGCATATCCCATATCCCCTGCACGGAAACCTTTCAGATAAATGAAATATTCCAGTACCGTACTCTCATATCCCGGTCCGCCGTTTGTCATAACAAGCACATAGGAAAACATCTGGCTGAACGCATGGATAATATTCAGCACAATTGTAAACTCAACTACGTTCTTAATTCCGGGCAGCGTTACAAAGAAAGATTTCTGCCACCAGTTTGCACCGTCCAATTGAGCCGCTTCATGGATGCTTGGATCTATGGCGCTCATAGCGGCAAGATAAATCAGCACGGCCTGTCCGAATCCCGCCCAGTTTACCGCAAGTACAATAATAGGAAGACTGGTTCTTCCTTCCGCCAGCCATTCCAGAGCCAGATTATCAAGTCCCAGGCTTCTTAGCAGCATATTAATCGGTCCCACATATCCGAAAAAAGTTTTAAACAAGGTGCCTACGATTACTATAGACAGCACGCTGGGGAAAAAATAGACGGTCTTAAAGAATTTGTATCCTTTGATTTCTTCATAAATAAGCATGGCAATGAGCAAGGGGAAAATGGTCCAAAGAGGCACGCCAAGCAGCAAAATAATCAGATTGTTTTTTAACACCGTATAAAAATCCGGATTGTTAAAAATATCCACATAATTTTTCAGCCCGATATAGCTGGCGTTTATGCCGCCGTTCCAATCCGTTACACTGTAGTAAAAAATCTGTAAGATCGGAAGAAGCATAAAAATGCCTAAAATGAGCAATGCGGGCGCCACAAAAGTATATCCCCAAAGCTTTTGGGCATTTTTTTCTTTCATTTTACAGGCCTCCTTTCCTGATTATAAAGGCGGGCGCCAAGACCGCGCCCGCCGCCCTTATTTACTGGATGGAACTCAGCTTTTCAATCAATTCGTCCGGCGTCATTTTGCCGCCGATCATAGTCGGCGCAAGCTTATATAACTCGCTGGACGCTTCTACGCTGATTACGGAATCATATCCGATACCCGCTTTGTTTTCCTTAACCCAGCTGTAGCTTTCCTGGGAAATAGGATTTGTAATGATGGATACGTCTACCTGATTGTTAGCCGGAAGATCGCCCGTATCCAGATGTGCCTCGCCTTCAAACTCGGCGCCTGTCATATATTTAATAAATTCTACGGCCAATTCTTTATTATCGCTGTAGGTGGTTACCGATACGTTGGCGCCGGGCTGTGATACAATATAATCTCCGAAAGGCGCGTCTGCGGTAATCGCAGGAATCTTAAAGGTTCCGATGTTTTCTCCCATAATCGGTTCCATTTCACCGATGGCCCAGCTTCCGTTAATATTCATGGCGCCTTCACCGGTTACAAAACGCTGGATGCTGTCCCATGCGCTGAGTGTTGCGAAGTCTTTATTGGTATAATCCTTTTCAAAAAGTCTGCACCATGTCTCCAGGGAAGTTTTGTATTCCTCACAGTTAAAAGGAAGGGCCTCAGTACCGAAGTCAACGATTTTTTCAGGGCCCACCAGGTCAACCATAAATTCACTGGTGATCCAGGTGGTGCTTTCTCCTGAGGAATCTCCCACTAAGAAGGGCTGAATATCTGCCGCTTTCAATTTTTCACATACTTCAAGCAGTTCGTCGAAAGTTTGCGGAAGTTCCTCAATACCTGCTGCCGCAAAATATTCTTTGTTGTAGAAAATATTATAAGTGGTTACATTGTAGGGAAGGGCAATGATTTCACCGTCTTCCTTGAAATCTTTCTTACACAGATTAATACCCGTGTACATATTTTTTTCATCGTCCGTCATATACTCGTCCAGAGCCAGCAGGTAATCCTGGTATTCGTTGGTTGCGTTGCCGCTCCAAAGTCCGATTACGTCCGGTCCTTCCTCCGATACGTTAGCCGCTTTAAATAAATCGTGGATACCGTCCGTGGGCTGGTCGATCACTTCTATGGTTACACCCGGATGATCTTCTTCAAATTTTGCGATAAATCGGTTGGCTGCCAGCTCTTCCGGCATTTTAATACCGCTGTCATCCTTCAGTTTCAGACCGATGCTCCAAAATACCAGCGTAGTATCTTCCGTCTTATTGTCGTCCGCCTCTTCTCCTTTATTATCGGCAGTCTCTTCCGGCACACTGCTCTCTGTCTTCTGCTCATCCCCGTCTGTTTCAGGAAGCGTTACTTCCTTTCCGGACGTACACCCGGTCAGAATCGTCGTCAAAATCATTCCTAATGCCAACAATCGTGCACATTTCTTTCTCATACTTTTTCCTCCTGTGTTTTCTAAGTTTTTTGCTTTTACCTTATTTATGAAATCCGGTATTTTTCAACCGCAGTTTCATCGATCTCAATTCCCAGTCCCGGTGTGTCCGGTACTTTTACCGTACCGTCGTCTTCCAGGGCAAAGTGGCTTTTTAAAAGTCCTTTGCTGAGCACCGTTTCCTGGCTGCAATACTCAAGCAGGGGCGTTCCCTGATAAGATGCTAATAACTGGATGCTTGCCGCCATCAGGATACCTGACTTAAAAGCGTGGGGACAAATTTCAATTCCGTTAAGCAAAGCCATGTCCGCTATTTTCTTTGCCACGGTAAGGCCGCCGCAGCGGCTCATGTCCGGCTGTACGATATCAACGCCGCCGCGCTGTATCAATTCCCGGAATTCATATAATCCGGTTAGTTCTTCGCCGCTGGCGATATTTAAAGCCGTTCTCCCCGTCAATCTGGAAAATCCGTCCAAATCGTCGCTGATTAACGGTTCTTCTATCCAGTATGGCCGGTAGGGTTCCAGTTCTTTACACATTTGTTCCGCATATTTACTGTTCTGCCAGAGATACCCGATATCCAGCATCAAATCGGCTCCATACCCCATGGCCTCTCTCGCCGCCTTTACCAGACGGATATCTTTTTCCCTGGACTGTCCCAGGCCGCCCCATCCGAATTTTATCGCGGTAAACCCCCGGGACATGTATTCCTTCGCCTTAGTCTTTACCTCTTCCTCCGTGTCCGGCATAAGCATGCTGGCATAAGCTCTTAAACGGTCATGAACCTTGCCGCCAAGCAGCTTGTGAACCGGTTTGTTTACGGCTTTTCCCAGGATATCCCAAAGAGCAATGTCAATTCCACTCATGGCGTGAATCCCTACGCTTCTCCTGCCGTAATAAAAACTTCCCCGGTACATGTCATTCCAGATTTTTTCCACATCGAACGGGTCCTGTCCGACTACTATGCTTTTCAGACCTCTGCACACGATATGGGAAGGCGGGCAATCCACAATAGCCTTTACCACATAGGGAGAAGAATCACATTCGCCCCAGCCGGTAATTCCTTCGTCCGTATCGATCCTGATTAAAACCGTATCCTGGCTTCCGTCCCCGATCATCCGTATATCTCCCGGCTGTTTTAAAATAATTGCTTCTACATTCGTAATTTTCAACTTGCCGCCTCCATTCCCGTCTCCGCCATTGTCAAAAGTTCCTTTACAAGCGTATGAATCCGTTCTCTGCCTGCTCCGTAATCGTTTTCCTTACTATATTCCGCCACATTCTGTCTGAATGCGGGCATTGCAAATCCCCTTGCTTCCAGTGCAAATTTGTAGCCCACCGGGAAAATGTAGTTCTCACATTCCATTGCAAGTCTGGCAATTCCCGTCTGAATCCTTCCGGCATAAGCCATATCTGTCCGGTATGTATCATACAAAAGATTATGTACCTCCGGGATAATCCCCGACAACGCGCTGACGCTTCCAAAACAGCCTCCGCTTAAGGCGGGCAAGATCATTTCGTCTGTTCCGGTCATAACCTTAAAGCTGTCCTTCCGTCCGGATTTGGCCGCCACGTAACGGCTGATGGTTTTCATATTACCGCTGCTGTCCTTAATTCCTACGATTCTTTCATGATCCAGCAATCTCTCAAAAGTCTCATAGGACAGGGGGTTGGTAAAACCGGGTATGTTGTATAAGTAAATGTTTACCTTTACGGCATCCAGAATACACTGGTAATAGTCTAAAATATCCCTCTGCTTAAGCGGCGTGTAATAGGGCGGACATATGGAAACCTCCTCCACACCCATTTTTTCCATCTCTTCTATCAGTTCCACCGTATTATGAAAGGAAGCCGTGCTGGCGCAGGGAATTACCGGCGTATTTCCGTTATTTTCCTCCAACACAATCTGTAAAAGCCTGAGATTCTCTTTTTGGGAAAGGGTTGTATACTCGCCGGTCGTTCCGCACGGGAAAAAACCGCGCACACCCTTCTCCAGCAAAAAACGGATATATTCTCTTTGTTGTGTCTCATTGATATTGCAGGATTTATCATACAGTGTCAAAATCGCCGCATAATAGGAATGATCCATGATACCCTCCTCCTTTGTCTGTTACTGTGGAATCAGTCTGAATGTATATTCCCTTATTTCTCCCGGCTTGAAAAGCGGAAGGCTGCCAAACCGCTGTGCACTTCCCAGGCTGATTCCCGGAACATTTGCTGGTTCTAGAATGCCGATCCGTTTCCCCTCTTTCATAAAAGAACAAACCGTTAAAAAGGGAAACGTCTCCGATTCATACTCCACACGCAGGCTCCTGTCTTTTTGTGTAATTGTAAATTCACCCTTTTTCTGTCTGATATGGAAAAACAGATCATGCGCTTTCCATGTTCCGGGATCGGATATGTCGATCTGGTCTGCAACCCGGCTGTCCGGCTTAAAACTGCAGTATGCGCCGTCCGGTTCATATAGGATCTGCTTTTCATGCAGGTTCAGTACGGTATCCCGCTCCAGTAAAAAGGAAGGGTGCAGCCGTATCAAAAAAGGAAACGTTTCTGCCGATTCATTACAAATGTACAGCTTTTGCAGAATAAACGAATCAGTTAACATAATATTCCAGACTGCCCGGATTCCCGCGCCGGCATGAAAGCCTTCCGCCCTGAGCGTATCCGCCTCTCTTTTTACCTGATAAGGCATCCGCCATAAAACGCCGTGATCCGCATAGCATTTTCCTTTATAAATTTCCTTTTCGTCGGAAGGAAAGAGAAATTCCATCCCTCCCCCATATTGCTCGTCATAACTTCGATCGCCGTTACGTTCTCCGGTAAAGGAGCTGTCCGTATAAATCCATTCCCTCCTGTTTTGCAGATCTCTGACCGAAGTCACGGTAAACCCGGAATCTCCCGCGGCCGCCTGTACCTGAAATCTTTGATTTTGAATTGATTCTCTCATCCCAGCGCCCTTTGTCTACATTTTTAATATATAAGTTTCCATTTCCAGCGGAAGCGTTCCCAGCCGCTTTGCACCGTTTTCTGTGATTCGGTAATTATTCTCGATACGGATTCCGAATTCGCCTTTAAAGTATAGTCCCGGCTCCAGGGCAACCACCATATTTTCCAGAATCAGCTCCGATTGTTCCTTTAAAAACCAAGGCGCTTCATAATAACCCATTCCTAATCCATGTCCCGCGTGATGCACAAAATTCCCCTCTATTCCGTATTTTTTAAATACCGTATAGACCGCTTCGTATATTTCCCTTGAATCGGCGCCGGGTCTTAAAACCTGTTCTCCCGCCAGTATTGCCTCACAGAGAACTTCGTAAATATAAACCTGTTTATCGGTAGGAGTCCCTGCAAAAAAGGTCCTTGTCATATCGGCATAAACGCCTCTGTGTCTGGGCAGAAGATCCGCAATCAGCGTATCCTTCTCCTTAATTCTGTAAAGGGTGGGATGGCCGCTTACTTCCCCCGTCCTTTTTCCGGCCAGAAAATCATAAATCATCCTGTTATTATAACCGGTGCTTTCCACAATGCTTTCCTGCACATAACGGAATAAGGATATTTCACTTTCATCCGACACCTTTTTGTCCGCAATAGCACGGTAACAATTCTCGGTAATCTCCACACAGTTTTCTATAGCTTTCCACTGCCCCGGAGTCTTTACCCCGGCTTTTTTCAATACCTGCTGTGTCAGGTCTTTCAGCGCGCATCCCCGGTTTCTGAAATAATCCGCGTAACGCAGCTTTTCAAAAGCCGTCCCGCCCTGTGTGGGCAGTGAAAATTCATCCAGCTTCTTCAGAATATTTCCTGCTTTATCCTGGTAATTCCGGTCGGAATATCCCTCATACATGACCTGCTTTACTTCTTTACATTCCACAGAATGGGGTGTAAAAAGCCATGCCTCCGCCTCGGTAACAAGCAATGCATACTCTTCAAGAAAATCAAGGTTTTCCAACAACAGATATTCAATACACTGCCTGTCCGACGTAAAGAAAAACTCGGAATCATATTCGTTTTTCAAAATATCTAAACTAAAAGCCATCTTTATTGTCCTGCTTTCTGTTATTCGGAGAATACAGTACTATTTTGATAGCGCCCTTCTCCGGGTCCGAAAGGGTTTTAACCGCTTTCTCCATTTGTTCCAGTTCAAACGTATGGGTAACCATATCTTTAATATTATATTTTCCCTGTCCGTACAGATTTAATACCGGCTCCCATGCGCAGGGCGCCCCGGAAGTTCCGTACAGATTCAACTGTTTGGTAATGACCTGGGTCACATCAAATCTTGTCTGATGGGTGTCCTTTGGAATTCCGTAAAAAATCAGCTTTCCGTTCTTTCTTGCCAGGTCAAAGCATGCCTGATAAGCCATGGAAGCGCCGGACGCCTCGCAGCAGATATCGACGCCTCTTCCGCCGGTCTCTTGTTCTACTATTTTGTATAAATCCTGTTCTTTAAAATTTATACATACATGGGCTCCGTATTTTTTTCCCAGGGCAAGCCTTTGTTCATTCATATCGGAAACCAGGATTCTACCCGCCCCCATCGCTTTCGCCCCTTGTATGAAAGCCAGCCCCGCAGGTCCGAGTCCCTGAACAAGCACCGTATCGCCAGGTGTTATTCCAATTCTCATAAGGCCGCCTACCGGGCAGACAAAACTTTCGAAAATAGCCGCTTCTTCATAACTCATGTTGTCGGGAATCGGATAAAGATTGCCCACGGGCATGGTAATATATTCACTGTACCCGCCCTGAAAGGGAGGTTCCCCTATGTCTCCCCCGTGCTCGCAAAGATTTTTATTGCCGGACAGACACTGAGGGCACTGTCCGCATGCCAGCATGGTTTCGACGACAACCCGCTGATGTAACTTCAGACGATGCGGAAAAGGCTGTTCCTCTCCGAATTCCACAATTTCTCCCGTCACTTCATGGCCCATTACACAGGGAGGTTTTGAATGGGCAAACAGTCCCTGAAGCACATGTACATCCGTTATGCACAGTCCCGACGCCATAATCTTTACAAGGGCTTCTCCCCTTTTCGGCTTCGGCACGGGAACCTGTCTGGCCCTTATCACATTAATATCTTCAAAAACCATTGCCGTCATCATTTCCGGTATCATAATCTGTCCTCTCTGCTTTATATATTAAACGGAAGTGTCTTAATCAATGCTTCGATCTCTCCCTTTGCTTCAAAAAGCACTTCCTTTATCTGTTTCTTTTTATCTTCCATAGCACGGAATAAAGGTATGGAAACGCTTAACGCGGCTACTACTTCTCCGTTTTTCTCTACGGGAACCGCAATACAGGTAATATTAAGGCTGGATTCTTCTGTTTCGTAGGCGACTTTTGTGTCACGGATCTCCTTAAGCTGCGTATATAAAACCTCCGGATCCGTAATCGTTTTGTCCGTAATCTTCTGCAGGCCGCCGGGATAAAGAGCCGCTATCTTTTCGTTGGTGTAACCCGACAGTAATGCCTTGCCGATCGCCGTACTATAGGCGGGGATTCTCTTTCCAATGGAAGAAACCATGCGAATCGCCTCCGATGAATCCTGCTTCATCAAATACACCACGTCGCTGCCGTCAAGAACGGCAAAGTGGGAGGTTTCATTACATTTTGCAACGATCTTTTTGGTAATCTCGCGAATCTCATCGGAAACATTCATCTGCGCAATATATTCGTTACCAATTTCATAGCAGCGTATACCGATACTGTATCTGCCGGACAGTTCGTCAAAACGCAAAAATTTATATCCTGCCAGCGTATGAATAATCGGTGATATACTGCCCTTAGGCATCCCGTTACTTTTGGCAATCTCCGTTAATGTCATGCCCTCCGGCTGCCGCATAAGAGATTCCAAAATGCGTATTACCCGTAATGTCGGATTATGATCTTCCACTTTTACACCTGTACCTTTCTCCATTGTTCGTATATGCGAACCTTGTTTGTATATCCGTATTTTGTATTTTTAATATACCACTTTGACGCTCCTGTGTCAATGTATTTTTGCCGTCTTTGCGAAACCGTCTTACATAAATAATAAAAAAAGAAATAGCATCCCAACTGCCCAAAGTCAGATGCTATTTCTTATGTAATATCAAACATTTGATAACCTGCATTGTCAGGGCTTGACATTTCCCCAATTCCCTGTATAATATAACTTCGGAAAAACCCATAAGAATCAAGGTTTTTCCAAATATGCAACGTCAGTTCGAGACCTTCCTGACGTCAGCTTCAAACAAAGTCTGAAGCTGTCGCGGTACTCGTCGATCTTTCGTTCATGCAGGCATGACGAAAGTTCTCCTCGTTACCCGCGCAAAAACAAAACTAAAGGAGAAAAAAAATGAAAAACAAAAAAGTAGTCTATCTGACCCAGGCAGCGATGATCGCTGCTCTCTATGTGGTACTGACACAGCTTGCCCACGTTTTCGGACTGGACAGTCAGGCCATCCAGCTCCGTTTCTCGGAAGCGTTAACCATTTTACCCTATTTTACCCCTGCCGCCATACCCGGACTGTTTATCGGCTGCATCCTCGCAAATTTTTTTGCCGGCTGTCTGCCCTGGGATATTGTGTTTGGCAGTCTTGCAACCCTGCTGGGCGCGCTCGGTACTTATGCTCTCCGAAAAAGGAAATGGCTGGCGCCCCTGCCTCCCATCCTTGCCAATACGCTGATCGTTCCTTTTGTACTTGCCTATGTGTATCATTTGGAGGGAACTATTCCTTATTTCATGCTGACCGTAGGGATCGGCGAGATCCTGTCCTGCGGGGTAATGGGCATGTTATTCCTTTTTGCGTTAAACAGGCACGCAAAAAAACTATTTTATTGACTTTCCCTGGCTTAACCGGGTTCCCTGACATAAGTGACGAAATAGTTTCCGTTTTCTTCAAACCAGTCTGCGGAATCACTCATTCCACGCTTATACAGGGTACCCGATACAGGGTCCATAATAACAATCTGGGACTCGTTAAAGCCTGTTATTAATACTGCGTTTCCGTCGTTTA
>ERZ779637.716-NODE-716-length-19013-cov-7.386433_pt1 | contig 19013 bp, 19 predicted proteins | sample MGYA00514196_ERZ779637 | MGnify/ENA primary metagenome ERZ779637 (study PRJEB29562, sample SAMEA4376700) | mouse gut metagenome | isolation source: Cecum | study: EMG produced TPA metagenomics assembly of the A DSS colitis mouse model was used to assess the...
TTTTCAGGGTTGCATTACTGTTTAGTTGTCAAGGTGCTGCTTTGTTGCTTGTCTGGTAATTAAATCGGAATTACCAAACGGAGAAGGAGGGATTTGAACCCTCGCGCCGCTATTAACGACCTGCACCCTTTCCAGGGGTGTCCCTTCAGCCTCTTGGGTACTTCTCCAGACTTGCTGAAATATCAACAATATTTAATTACCGGGAGAAGGTATCTCCAGCGGAGAGGGTGGGATTCGAACCCACGCGCCCTTGCGGACAAACGGTTTTCAAGACCGCCTCGTTATGACCACTTCGATACCTCTCCATGCGAGCGCTCTTCGTCAGCGCAAAAGTTATTCTAGCAAAAAATAGTAGCAGTGTCAACACATTTTTATAGAAAAATCGAGAAAAACTGCGATAATTTTTTTCAGAGTAATTATATGGCCTCTTTTTATCCCATAAATCCGTCTCTGCAAATGATTTCGGCCCGCGTCAAATCCTCCGGTATCGTAATTTTTATATTCTTATAAGAACCCTCAACAATCTTAACAGGACGCCGTAAGACCGTCTCTATTACCATGGCGTCGTCGGTGATCCGCAACCCTTCCGATATCAGGGCTTCTTCTTTGCGAATCAGAATATCATACGCTTCCCGAATCATAGAATACCGAAAACACTGCGGTGTCTGCATACTCCACAAAAAAGCTCTGTCCAGGGTCTTTTGGACAAATCCTCTCTCGTCCGCAAGCTTGACCGTATCTGTCACGGGAACCGCCACCGCACAGGCTTCATGCTCCAAAACCGCCTTGCCTGCCCGTTCCAGGATTTCCTGTGAAAGAAAAGGTCTTGCGCCGTCATGAATAAATACATATTCCGCTTTGCCCAGCGCGCACAATCCGTTATATACGGAATGATACCGCTCTTTTCCTCCTGCCACAACCGTCTTCACTTTATGAAATCCATACTTTTGCACAATTTCTTTTCTGCAGTATTCTTCTTCGCCGCTCCCTGTCACCAGAACAATTTCATCAATAAAACTTTCTTCAAAAGCCCTGATCGAATAGTATACGACCGGTCTGTTTTCCAACAGCATATATTGTTTGGCGACGCTGCTGTTCATCCGTTTTCCCTGCCCTGCCGCAAGAATAACCGCCGCCGTCTTTTTTCCCAACATATGGAATTACCTCTCTCCCAGCTTCAGATTCGGCACCGCATTCAGATCCATACCGCTCCTGATTCCCTTTTTATACTCATAATAGGCCGCCGTCCCAATCATAGCCGCATTGTCCGTGCAATATATGGGAGAAGGGTGGTAAAACTCAATACCCCGGCCGGCACATTCCATCTCAAAAGCGGCTCGTAAACCGGAATTGGAAGCCACGCCTCCCGCAATGGCAAATTTATGAAAGCCGTATTCGCTTACCGCATGCATGGCATGCTCCACCAGAACTTCAATAACCGCTTTTTGAAAAGACGCCGCCACATCTTCCTGGCATATCTCCTGGCCTTTCATTCTGCAGCCGTTTAAATAATTCAAAACGGCCGACTTCAATCCGCTGAAGCTGAAATCATATTCATTTCCTCCTACTTTTGCCCTGGGGAAATAAACTGCATCGGGATTACCTAGCTTTGCCACTTTATCAATCTTGGGACCGCCCGGATAACCGAGTCCGATCGCTCTTGCCACCTTATCAAAGGCTTCGCCGGCCGCATCGTCCCTGGTTCTTCCTATAATTTCATATTCACCGTAATCTTTTACAATAACCAGATGGGAATGTCCGCCCGATACCACCAGGCACACAAAAGGGGGCTCCAGCTCGGGATTTTCTATAAAATTAGCGCTGATATGCCCTTCTATATGATGTACGCCGATTAGCGGCTTACCTGTAGCAAAGCTGACCGCCTTTGCCACCGATACGCCTACAAGAAGAGCGCCCACAAGACCCGGGCCGTAGGTAACGGCAACGGCGGTAAGCTCCTTGAGTGTAACGCCCGCTTCCTTTAACGCCTCTTTAATTACCTGATTAATTTTTTCAATATGCTTTCTGGATGCAATTTCAGGCACCACGCCTCCATAAAGCGTGTGCAGGTCAATTTGCGAAAAAATAATATTAGAAAGAACTTCCCTTCCGTTCTTAACAACTGCTGCCGCCGTCTCGTCACAGGAGGTTTCAATCGCAAGAATCAGCACATCCTCATTTCCGGCTTCCGTATTTCTCATTCTAATTCTCCTCTGTCACGGTCTCTTCCTGCGTCAGGTCTACATTTTCCGCAAGATCCCAGCCATAGATTTTCCAATGTCTGTCCGCATCCTTGCGCAGTAAAAAAATCTGATTTGTCACTTTGGACTCTTTCCCTGTCTTTATGTAAAAAGTACAGTATAATCTTGCCCATTCATAGCCGTCCTGGTCAAAAAAATTCACGTTGGCGCTTCCGGCCGGCGCATAACCTGTCACCGTCTGACCTGCTTTCTGATATTCGTCAATTTCCCCATGCAGCCTTACAAGATAGTCGGCCCAGGAATTATTTTCCGCCAGTTCCCCGTCGAAAAGCTGAAATAATTTTGCCGCCAGTTTGTCAATATCGTTCTCATCACAGGAACCGCTGAAAAGACACAGGGTAATGTCACCAAAATACTTTACAACCTCCCTGACGGTAGACGGATAATTCAACTCCAAATCCCGCAGCAATACGCTCTGTACCTTCGATACGGTGCTGTCCTGCGCCGCCTTTTGAGACGATTTGCTGCTTAAATATCCATAATAGGCAACCATGGACCCAACCAGCACAAGTAAAATCAATGTACCCTTTACACCGGTAAATCTCTTCATGTCCGCACCTCCAATCTAATCTAATCTAATCTTCCTCAAATTTAAGTTCCGCCGTTCTGCCGTCCTTTGCAATAACCGTCCTGGGAAATATTTTTTTAACTTCCCGGCCGTAGCTTTCCGGTTTTACCAGAGACGGACTGTAGTGTGTCAGCCACATTTCCCCTACATCCGCCGCGGACGCTATCCTGGCCGCTTCATAAAAGGTCATATGTTTATATTCTTTCGCTTTCTCCTGTTTCTCCGGTTCTCCGTACATACCCTCGCAGATAAAAAGATCTGCACCGGCCGCATTTTTCACAATCCCTTCCGTAGGCCTTGTATAGGTGCAATAAGTAACCTTTAATCCTTTTCTCGGCTCTCCAAGCACCATATCCGGAGTCAAAACGCCCTGTGGGGTTTCAATCACCTCTCCTTTCTGCAGGCGGTTCCAGTAGCATTTATCAATACCAAGATCCAGCGCCCTATCTACCTGAAACTTACCGGTCCGGTCTATGGCAATGCTGTAACCGTAACAAACTACGTTATGATTCACACGAAAGGCCTCCAGCCGAAAACCGTCAAAGGAAAAGCTTTGTTCCGGCTCCGTCAGTTCCGTGCATCGAATCGCAAAGGGAAGCTCCGGTGCAATCACCCGCAGAGACGAAACCACCTTTGTCAGTCCTTTCGGACCAACCAAAAGAAGCGGCTCCGTCCGTTCCGCATTCCCCATAGTGAGAAGCATTCCGGGCAGTCCGCTGATATGGTCCGCATGAAAGTGGGTAAAACAGATTATATCAATGGGCTTGGGACTCCAGCCCTTTTCCTTCATGGCAATCTGCGTACCCTCTCCGCAGTCAATCAATATACTTTTTCCGTTATACCTGACCATCAGGGAGGTAAGCCACCGATATGGCAGGGGCATCATTCCTCCCGTCCCCAACAAACAAATATCCAGCATAAAACTCCTTATCTGTCAGGAGGCTACAGCAGTTCCGTCTCTTCCTCCTCCGTTACCGGAATCTGAAAAGCCCGGATCATACGCAGATAACATGCTTCGCACAAATCAAAGCGGTGTCTTGCGCCATCCTGTCCGCTGAAATAATTCCAGACAGTATCTCCCTGAAAACAGCCTTCCTTAATTATTCCCTTTTCTACTTTTAATTCTTTTTTGCATTGATTGCAAAAAACTTTTTCCAAATTGTGGTCTAAATCATAATTGCGCATGACTTTCCTCCCTTTTTTAACAGGCAATGAAAACCTTGTGCCTTTATTATACAGGGAAAATGCAGTCAGTGCATTGGTAAGTTTATCGCTTTCTGTCTATCTTTTCCACATAATCACGGCGTCTTCACGGGGATGTTCATAAAAACCCCTTCTAAGACCTTCCCGCATAAAACCCAATTTCTCATACAAATGGATCGCAGCGGCATTGCCTGCTCTTACCTCCAGTGTATAAGCATGGATTCCTTTTCTGTTTCCCTCTTCCATCAAATCCCGCAGCATCGTGGTGGCAACACCGCGGTTCTGATAATCTCTGTCTACGGACACATTGCAGATATCGGCTTCTCCAAAGCTTTCCGTCAGTCCGCACAGGCCGATAATTTTATCTTCCTTCTCCGCCACGATGTAAACCGTATTACTTTTCTCCAGTTGTTCATAAAAAGCCGCTTCCGTCCAGGGCATGGAAAAACTGGCCGCTTCCAGCGCGGCTGCCTGCGGAACATCTTTTTCCGTCATCTTACGAATCTGTACCTGCATCTGTCATTCCCGCCCTTCCAACCGCTCCCTTTCAGCCTGGCTCAGCCTCAAATACTCCGGCTGATGCTCTGCGGCATCCTGAATTTTTCCCTCTTTGTAATATACCTGCGCCAACGCCGCAATGCTGGAAGCCCGCTGCCTGTTCATCTGTGCAGGCGCAAAGCTGTAAGGTATTCGGAGCAGTTCCGACAGCGCTTCGCGAAACACGGGAACTCCGTCTCCTAACAGGCATACTTCTCTTTCGAGTCCGTTCAGGCGTTCTGCAATATACCGAATATCGACGGCGCACTGCGCTTCCACTGTCCGGAGGGCATAGCTTCCCATTCCGTTTTCCGGACCTTCCCGCACAAACTCATAAACTCCGGTGTAAACCTGATTCCTTCTGGCATCCATAATGGGGCACACAAGTTTATCGGTGCCATAATACTGATATGCCAATCCTTCCAGCGTAGGCACCGCCACCAGGGGCTTATTCAAAGCCAGCCCCAGCCCTTTCGCCGTGGCCGAACCGATCCGCAGCCCGGTAAAGGAACCCGGTCCGCATGCCACTGCAATAGCGTCGATCGTTTCGAGATCCAGCTCGATCTGCTTTTTGATTTCTTCCAGCATGGGCAGTAATGTCTGCGAATGTGTCTTTTTATGATGAATGGTATATTCCGCCTGCAAAACATCATTCTCCACTACCGCTGCGGAAGCTGTCAGTCCGGAACTGTCAAGCGCAAGAATCTTCATTATCAGATTGCTTCCTTTCTTCTATTTTACGGTAATCAAAGCCTTTTTCCAAGTCCTTTTCAATAAAAATACGGACGCAGTAATCCGGCAGAAGTTCTTCGATCAGCTCCGCCCATTCTATCATGCAGACGCCCTCTCCGAAAAAATAATCCTCGTAGCCTATCTCTTCCATTTCCTGCGCATCGCCGATCCGGTATACATCAAAATGATAAAAAGGCAGACGCCCCTCTTCGTATTCCTGCAGAATTGTAAACGTAGGACTGTTTACCGACTCCCGTATCCCCATGCCGGCGGCAAATCCCTGTGTAAAAACGGTCTTTCCAGTACCCAGATCTCCGGTTAACGTATATATCTGCCCGGGCTGTGCCCTCTCGCCAAATTTCTGTCCCAGGCGGTATGTCTCTTCCGCACTGTAAGTCTCATAAACCTGTTTCATTGTCTGATCTTCACTTTCCTGGGAGGCATATGCGTGGAAATCATACGGATCACATCCGCTTTGGAATCCGGCATACAACGTTTCGGAATAATCGTCGCATTCATGCGCGACGTATAAATGATGATACTCCTGCCCGTAGATACCGCCTTATGCATATCTTCCCATTTCTGCGACTGTGTCTCTTCTCCCTGGCTGACGGAAAGCCCTTCCTCATTTAATGTATACGAAAGCTCCTGTTTAAACGCAGGATTCGTAAGCGCCTGCCTCCTGCTTTGTATAAAAAGCGTCCACGGAAGGTACCCCAAAATCACTGCTCCCGCAATCAGAAACATCCACTGTCTGTCCATAAAAAATGCAACGATCAAAAGGGCGCCGACACAGCTTCCGATCAAACCGGCGGCACTGGTATACTGGTGGTACAGCATATAATCATAAATATCTCCCGCACTGATTTTTACCTTCAGTTTTATTTCCATTTTCATACCTTCTTTAATCTATTATCCTATTCATTATATTTATATTTTGTCAAAAAAGCAACCCGCGGAAATTTTTTTCTTGACTTATCCCGATAATCGTCGTAAGATTAAGGCAAATTTAATAAAGGTAAGTTCTTCGGGGTCGGGTGTAATTCCCTACTGGCGGTGAATGCATTTACTGCAGCAGTCCGCGACCCATCTGTATGTGCGCCTGTACACAGACGTTTACAGATGGCCGATCCGGTGCAATTCCGGGACCAACAGTACAGTCTGGATGAAAGAAGAAACAAATTACCGCTTTTTAAGAAACCTTTCCGTTTACGAAATTGATTATAAAGGTTTCTTAAAAGTAAAGCGATAAACAGCCAAACACGCCCTGAATGTTTTTTACATTCAGGGCTTTTTTATGAAGAATTTCCTTTATATTACTTTTTCTTACTCAGAAAGGAGCTCCTCATGAACAATCTATTCGAAACCATAACCCAAAACGCCCTCTATGTACTGGAATTCGCCGTCGTTATCCTGGCGCTTTTTGCAGCGTCCTACATAACGGAAAAACTGATCAAAAAGAAAACCGGCAGCACGGAACGTATACTTGCCACAAGAAAAATCGCCATGATCGGCATGTTTTCCGCAATTGCCGCAGTCCTGATGTTCTTTGAATTCCCGCTGCCTTTTGCGCCTTCCTTTTATGAAGTTGATCTGAGCGAACTGCCCATTCTGGTCGGTTCTTTCGCTTTCGGTCCCGTAGCGGGCGTTATGATGGAATTTGTTAAAATTGTACTGAAGCTTTTACTGAAGGGAACTTCCACCGCATTTGTGGGCGACCTTGCCAATTTTGTAATCGGCTGCAGCCTGATTCTGCCGGCTTCTATCCTTTACCAGATACTCAAAACGAAAAAGGGCGCCGTTCTTTCCTGTATCCTGGGATGCTTCTGCATGACCCTGTTTGGAACCGCTTTTAACGCCGTTTATCTGCTTCCGGCCTTCTCCAAATTATATGGAATGTCTCTGGATACCATTCTCGCCATAGGCACGGAAGTTAATCCGTTTGTAAAAGAGGCCAACATCATCAGCTTCGTATGCTTCTGCGTGGCCCCTTTAAATCTGTTAAAAAGCTCTGTTGTTTCGATTTTCACACTGCTTATCTATAAACCTCTAAGTCCCATTATCAAAACGGGACACCGGATCGTTTCAAAATAATCAGGAAGAAATTTTCATGGTAAGCGCAATTCTTTTCTTTGCCGCATCCACGGAAATCACCTGCACATCCACAATATCTCCCACACTGACCGCTTCCAGCGGATGCTTTATAAAGCGGTCGGTGATCTGGGATATGTGAACCAGTCCGTCCTGATGAACTCCGATATCGACAAATACGCCGAAGTCTATAACATTTCGTACCGTTCCTTTCAAAATCATACCCGGTTTTAAATCCTTCATATCCATAACGTCGCTGCGCAGAATGGGAGCGGGCATATTATCCCTTGGATCCCTTGCGGGTTTTTCCAGTTCCTTTAAGATATCGGCTAATGTAATTTCGCCGATTCCCAGTTCTTCCGCCAGCTTCTTTTTATCCTTTACGCGTTTCTCAAGGGTACTTACAAGAGAAGATGCATTTGAAGAAACGGCGCCTGTCTTCTCTGTGCTTTTGCCCCCATTTATGGAATTCTGATCATTTTTTAATGCAGCGCCGCTCATGGCTGCCGCCAGCGCTTTGCCCATAGCGGTATTGGTATTGCGGATTACCATCCCCTGCTGCTTGTCCGTTCTGCGTTTCCGGTCGCTATTTTCTTTGAGGGTTCCCTGTGGTTTGGCCGCCGGCTGCTTTTTAGCCGCCTCCTGCTGCGCTTTCTTAATGTCTTCCATGGTAAGTCCCAGTTTTTCCATTAGTTTCAGGGCTGCTTCATACGACTCCGGATGTACGCTGGTTGCATCCAAAGGATTGTCTCCATCCGTTATACGCATAAAACCGGCGCACTGCTCAAATGCTTTCGGCCCCAGTTTGGCCACTTTTAAAAGCTGTTTCCGGTTGGTAAAGCGGCCGTTTTGTTCCCTGTAATCTACAATATTTCTGGCAATAGGTTTACTGATACCGGAAATATATTCCAGTAAAGATGCGGACGCCGTATTCAAATCCACGCCAACCTTATTAACGGAATCCTCAACCACACCGTTTAAGGCCTCGCTCAGCTTTTTCTGGTTCATATCATGCTGATACTGCCCTACGCCGATGGATTTGGGATCGATCTTAACCAGTTCCGCCAGCGGATCCTGCAGGCGTCTCGCGATGGACGCGGCGCTTCTCTGCCCTACGTCAAAATTGGGAAATTCCTCGGTTGCCAGTTTGCTTGCCGAATATACGGACGCTCCCGCCTCATTGACAATCACGTACTGGACCGGCGTATCCAGTTCTTTTATTAATTCCACTATAACCTGCTCCGATTCTCTTGACGCCGTGCCGTTCCCTACGGAAATCAGAGACACATGGTATTTCTTTATGAGTCTTTTCAGTTCTGCTTTCGCTTCTTCCACCTTGTTTTGCGGCGCAGTGGGATAAATAACTTTCGTATCCAGAACTTTTCCGGTCTCATCCACAATAGCCAGCTTGCATCCGGTACGGAACGCCGGATCCCATCCGAGCACTACCTTGCCTTTAACAGGCGGCTGAAGCAGAAGCTGTTCCAGATTTTTACCAAAAACATTAATGGCGCCGTCTTCCGCCTTTTCCGTCAGGTCGTTGCGTATTTCACGTTCAATAGCGGGCGCGATCAAACGGTCATAACTGTCCTGAATCACTTCTTTTAAAACCGGCGTAGTATATTCATTCTCCGATGTAATGACTTTCTTTTGTAAATACATAAGAATTCTGTCTACGGGTGCAAGAACTTTCACATTCAGTATCTTTTCCGCTTCTCCCCGGTTCAGCGCCAGAATCCGGTGTCCCGCCGCTTTCTTTACCGGTTCCTCGTATTGATAATACATCTCGTAAACGCTTTCCGCTTTCTCGTCTTTTGCCGTGCTGACAAGCTGTCCTTCATCCATGGTAGCCTGTCTGATATAACTGCGGTAATCTGCTTCATCGGAAATACTTTCGGCAATAATATCTTTCGCGCCCTGGATGGCTTCGGCAACCGTATGTACTTCTTTTTCTTCAGACAAATATCTTTCCGCTTCCGTTTCCAAAGGAAGCTCCGTATTCTGCATAAGGATATATTCTGCAAGACCATCCAGTCCTTTCTCCTTTGCAACGCTTGCCCTTGTTTTCCTCTTGGGACGGTAGGGGCGATAAAGGTCTTCTACCACCACCAGCGTTTCCGCCGCAAGAATTCTGGCCTTTAATTCTTCCGTCAGCTTCCCCTGCTCTTCAATGCTTCCAAGCACCTGTTCTTTTTTCTCTTCCAAATTCCTAAGATACTGCAGACGCTCATGCAGGCCGCGCAGCTGTTCGTCGTTTAAGGAACCCGTCGCCTCCTTTCGATACCGGGAAATAAAGGGTATGGTATTACCTTCATCAATCAATTTAACAGCGGCTTCTATTTGCCATTTTTCTACCTGTAATTCTTCCTTCAGCTTTAATACAATATCCATGTATGATATTCTCCATTCTCTCTTTTGCTTTCCCTATTATAACCTATATCATTCTTCGAGACAAGAATCCCTTTTTTTCTGTTCCCATGTTTTACAAAAAACAGAAATCACCCTAACGGCAATTTCTGCTTTTCTCATTTAATGTATTCAATTATTATTCCGTCCCTTGATTCTCACCAAATTGCGCCTCAATCGTATCCCGCAGTTTCACCCGGTAAATTCTTCTCAGGGCATCGTCAATCCGCTCCTCCGCAACCGTTCCTTCCCTGACGGCATCCAGAATTCCCTGATAAGCCGTTTCAAAATTCTCCGGCATCAAAATCATATCACACCCGGCACGAAGGGCCAGAACCGCCGCCTGATCTGCCGTATAATATTCGGTAATCGCCTTCATATTCATAGCGTCGGAAATAATGATCCCCTGATATCCCAATTCACTGCGCAAAATATCCGTTACAACCGCAGGCGCCAGACAGCTGGGGGTATTATCTCCGGTAATGGCCGGCACGGACAGGTGACTGACCATAATAAAATCTACTCCTGCCGCAATTCCCTGCTGATATACTACAAAATCACTGGCGGCATAGTCTTCTTTTGTCCGCTCCGTAGAGGCCATGCCGTTATGTGTGTCCTCTTTTACTCCGCCCAGTCCCGGAAAATGCTTCATACAGGCGCTGACACCGTTATCCTGAAGTCCGTTTACCATATTTACCGCAAAGTTTGCCACCGCTGCCGGATCACTTCCGTAAGTTCTGTTACCCAGCGCCGTACTGTCGCCGACCGCTACGTCCGCAACCGGCGCAAAATCAAGATTAACGGAAAGCCTGCTAAGATATCCGGCTATTGTCGCGCCTGCCCCATATGCCTGCGCGGTATCTCCGGTCGCCGCGATATCCGCCGCCGAGGCCACACTTTCTACCTCGATACTGCTGCTCCCAATTCGGCTGACGGAACCGCCCTCCTCATCTACCCCGATAAATAGAGGGTACTTGCTCCACATTTTCGTATTATTCAGCATCTCCGTAAACTGTTCTTCCGACTGAATGTTTTTGGAAAAATAGATTATGCCGCCAACCGCATATTTTTCCAAAGCCGCCTTGGTGCCATCTCCAGCCTTAATTGCCGTGCTTACTCCGGTGATCGACTCAGGGGTAACGATAAACAAGCCAGCCACCTTGTCTTCAAGAGACATAACCTCAATAGCCGCATTGACTACTTCATTTATTTTATCTTCTATGGGCACTTCATCCACAATCGGTTCCGGCTCAGGTTCCGTTAACACAATATCCTCTTCGGAATCTTTCATTTGTTCCTCCGTCGATTCTGTCATTTCCTGTTGTTTCTTTTTCTCCTGATGTTTATCCCAGACGCTCTTACCGGCAAAAACTCCGCCGGCCGCAATCCCTGCAAGAAATACGCCGACTACCGTATATGCAATAATCTGATTGCGCACTCTGCGCCTTCTGCGTTCTTCCCGCCGTTCCAATTCCCTGCTCTGTCTGTCGTTCATTCTAATCTCCATGCCGTCAATTTCATATCACTAAGTAAATCGTACGGTTTTTGTGTCAGTTTCCATTTTATTTAATCATACAGTAACTATCATATACTATTTTTTTACTTTTTTCCACAGGAAATTTTGAGAAAATTAAAGCATTTTTTACTTTGCCAAACACCATTTTTATTTAGAAAAAGCAGAGATAAAAATCCCTGCTTCACACTTTGTCCGTATTAGTATTGACTATTATATTTATTTCTTCATTCAGAATTTAAGACCTCATGAATATATTTATGTTACTGCTACGCTTTCAATTTGTTGTTTTCAAGCCATCGTCTGTTTTCAGCGCTGGTTCCCCAGGCATCCAACGCTAATTCATAAGTATCATTCACTTTATGTTTTATTTCTTTAACCTCTTCTTTTAAGTCTAACTGATTAGCTTTTACTGCTGACACTTCAGATTCCAATCGTTCCAGCCGGCCTTCCATTTTATCCAGTCGGCCATTGATGGGCTGCAGCCTGCTATCCATCAAACTTGCAATGGCCTGTAAATCATCATTCGTTAATGCCATAATACCACCCCTTTTAAGATTACAACTTTAAGCATTTAAAGTATATCATATTTTAGGTTCAACGTCTATTTAATTATTCATATTTACCCTCTCATGTTTGGGGCATGCATGCACTTGTCAAGAGAGGGTATCAACCCCCGACAAATGTAACAACAAAAGAGAGCATCGAATCTACCGTTCAATGCTCCCTTTCAGACTATGCTATCCAATGGACTAACCCTCCTTATTCTTTTGTCTTTCGTACTCTTTCCATTTCTCATTTGTACTAAGGTACTGTAACGTCATATTCTCTTGTCTTATGTGATTCGTTACTTCTTCTTCTGTACTCGATTACGATTTTTTGTCTTTGGTTCCTTATTCATTTGTACTTTAAATAGGGTTTAAGTTTTAGGTGGACCGTACCTCTCTTTCTTTAGATTTATCTATGTAAATGTTTCTCTTGTTTATGTATTTATTATATATGGACAAGTTTAATTTGTCAACACATTTTTTCAAAAATTATTTTATTTTTTTAATTTTCGATTTTTTCTATTGTTTATTTTCAATATTTGTTGTTTTATGTCGAATTATCTGTTATTTACATGTCCGGCAATTTTAAAAAGAGGCATCTCCGGCTCTGCCGGAAATACCTCTTTAATTATGAAAATTTGAAATAATCTATAATTGAGAAATTACAAAAATATCATAAATAGCTTTGATTGCCGCCTCAAAATCAGAATTTGCTACGCCGATAATGATATTCAGCTCACTGGAACCCTGATCGATCATCTTAACGTTAATATTGGCATGCGCAAGTGCGGAAAAAATTCTGCCGGCAGTACCTCTGGTGGACTTCATACCGCGTCCCACAACCGCAAGAAGCGCAAGGTCCGACTCAATCTCTATAGTATCCGGATTGGCAAGCCTGTGAATTCCCGCAACTACCTTCTGCTCCTTATCCATAAATTCGTCCTGATGAACAAACACAGTAAAGGTATCAATACCGGACGGGGAATGTTCAAAGGAAATCCCATTCTCTTCAAACGCCTGCAGTACTTTTCTTCCGAAACCAATCTCGGAATTCATCATGTCTTTTTCTATATTGATGGCGCAAAATCCCTTTTTTCCTGCAATCCCCGTAATAACATACCTGGATTTCTGGCAGGTGCTTCCTACAATCCAGGTTCCCCTGTCTTCCGGCGCGTTGGTGTTGCGGATATTAATGGGTATTCCCTGCTGGCGCACAGGGAAAATAGCGTCTTCATGGAGGACCGTCGCTCCCATATATGATAACTCCCGCAATTCTCTGTACGTAATCGTATCGATCACTTCCGGATTGAGAATAATTCTGGGATCGGCAATCAAAAATCCGGATACATCCGTCCAGTTTTCATACACGTCGGCCTGCACCGCTTTGGCTACAATCGAACCTGTTATATCGGAACCGCCTCTTGAAAAAGTTTTAACCGTGCCGTCTGGAAGCGAACCATAAAAACCCGGAATCACTGCATTTTTACATTCATTTAATCTTGCGGCTAAAACCTTATTGGTTCTGTCCGCATCAAAATCGCCGTTTTCTTCAAAAAATATCACTTCGGCCGCATCTATGAATTCATATTCAAGATAACAGGCCATGATAATTCCGTTTAAATATTCTCCCCGTGACGCAGCATAGTTCTCCCCTGCTTTTTCCTGAAAGTTCTTCTCGATAATTTTAAATTCATCCTCAAGGGAAAGAGACAGGGAAAGTCCGTCGACAATTTCCTGATAACGCGCTTTGATAGAATCCAGTTTTTCCCTGAAATCCTTTCCGGACTCAGCCAGACCGTAACACTGGTAAAGCATATCCGTAACCTTGGTATCCTTGGAATACCGTTTGCCGGGTGCGGAAGGCACTACATATCTTCTTTCTTTTTCCGCACGGATAATTTTTCCTGCCTTTTCAAACTGTTCGGCGCTGGCTAAAGAACTTCCTCCAAATTTTACTACTTTACTCATCACAAAACTCCTCAATCTCTCCTCTATTTTTCAAACAAATGCCGGATCAGCATGTGTCCTTCATCCACCCGGAAGGAACTTCTTTTTCCTTCCTTTTCGTTATATAACCAATTTTCCCTTCGGGGAGCCGTACTGTCATACAACAGATATGGAACGCTGTCGGCCGTGTGGGTACGTACACGGATCGGCGTCGGATGATCGGGAAGAACCATAAGCCGATAATCCGTACCTGCCGCATCCAGCGCCTCCGTCAGGAGTCCGATCACTCTCCCGTCCAGATACTCAATGGCTTTTACTTTCTTTTCCACACTGCCCTGATGCCCCATTTCGTCCGGCGCTTCCACATGGATATAAGCAAAATCATAGCCGTCTTCCAAAAGCGCTTTCAAAGCCGCCTGTGTCTTTCCCTCATAATTGGTATGCAGTCCTCCGTTAGCGCCTTCCACAGACGCTACGCCCATACCGGCGCCTACGGCAATTCCTTTCAACAGATCTACCGCCGAGATCATCATCCCCCGTTTGCCTGTTTTTTCCTGGAAATCAGACAGCATGGGTTTGGTTCCTGCTCCCCAGAACCAACAGCAGTTGGCAGGATTCAATCCCTGCTTCTTCCGTTCCATATTCAGCGGATGTTCCTTCAATATGGCATAGCTTTTCTCCATCATCGCCTTAAGAACCGTATCCTCAGGAAGATAACCGCCGATCACCTGTCCCAGTACATCGTGAGGCGGCGTCAGCTCCACGGTCTCTCCGTTCTCCCAGATCAGACAATGGCGGTAACTGGTGCCCGTATAGAAATGATACCGTTCGGTTTCCAGCGCCTCTTTCACCGCCTGAAGCAAAACGCCGCAGTCCTCCGTGCTGATTTCATCGGAACTGTGGTCAATAATAGTCTGTTCCTCAAAAGCGCCGGCTTTTTCGGAGATCGTAACAAGATTACACCGAAGGGCAATGTCCGAATCTTTCATGGGAACTCCGATGCTTAACGCTTCCAGCGGTGAACGGCCGGAATAATATATCCTGGGGTCATACCCCAGTACGGACAGATTGGCCGTATCCGAGCCCGGTTTCATCCCATCCGGAATGGTATTCACCATTCCCACTTCCGATTTTTTGCTTAAACGGTCCATATTGGGAGTAGAGGCATATTCCAGGGGCGTTTTTCCGCCAAGTTCCTCGATCGCTTCATCTGCCATTCCATCTCCCAGAACTACTATATATTTCACTAAAATTTCCTTCCTTGCACTGTATTTTAATCTTCCAAAAGATGTTTTATTTTATTCCTCCATGCGAATCCGCGTGATTATCCCGCCAAGAATATCGGCTTTTTCTTCAAACGTCTTTTCGGCCATAACCGGCGTGACAAACCCGAATTCATCCGTTAAACCTTCCACACGCAGAATCTGTGTCTGTCCGAATACTTTCTCCACCGCTTCCGGCGAAGTTTTTGTTTCATCCACACGGACAAAAAATCTGCGCTCCACGTCGTCTTTATGAATAAGCTTTACATCTTCCTCATCCCAGAAACACATTACGGTCCTGCCCAGATGTCTGGCACAGTCGATTACGTCGGAAACCACCGCGCTTGCCGTGGGAAGCTTTCCGGCTCCTTTTCCGTAATACATGGAATCGCCCAGCATGTTGCTGTGTACGAATATGGCGTTAAACACGTCGTTTACATTATACAGCGGATGTTCCCTGGAAATCATACAGGGGAAGACCGCCGCAAAATAACCCTCTCCGTAATCTTTACTCATGGCAAGCAGTTTTACGGATTTATCCATCTGTCTCGCATAAGCAAAATCGGCCGCCGTTATCTTTGTAATGCCTTCCGTGTAAATATCTTCAAATTTTACATTCTTGCCGCACATCAGAGAAGAAAGAATTGCAATCTTACGGCATGCGTCATATCCCTCCACATCGGCTTCCGGGTTGCGTTCCGCATATCCCTTATCCTGCGCTTCCTTTAAAACATCCTCAAAATCCGCGCCTTCCCGATCCATTTTTGTCAGAATATAATTGGTCGTACCATTTAAAATTCCGGTGATAGCGTCGATCTTTTCAGCCGTTAAAGAATAGTTGATCGGCCGGATAATCGGAATTCCTCCGCCCACGCTGGCTTCAAAAAGGTAATTGCATTTATTTTCTCTTGCAAGCATTAAAAGTTCGGGACCATGGTTTGCCACCAGCTCCTTATTGGAAGTGCAAACGCTTTTTCCCGCAAGCAGAGCTTTTTTTGAAAAAGTATAAGCAGGCTCATTGCCGCCCATCGTCTCACAGATAATACTGATCTGGGGATCCTCCAAAATAACGTTCACATCGTGAACCACCTTTTCCTGAATGGGATCTCCCGGAAAATCTCTCAAATCCAGAACATACTTTACTTCAATCTCCGTACCGGCTTTCTTTGTGATCATATCCTTGTTTTTTTCAAGAACTTCCACAACGCCGCTTCCTACCGTTCCATAACCAAAAACCGCTATCTGTACCATAAAAACCTCCATGCTTTATACTTCTTACTCTTCATTTATTCTTTGGCAAGAATCTTCACGTGATGAACTCCCCGCCAGTTCTCCATAGTCTCAATCATCCGGGATACATCTCCCGTTTCCTCAAGTACCTGAACGCTGAGACTTAAGGACGCAATTCCGTTAATGGGAACGCTTTGATGGATCGTTAAGATATTGGCTTTAAAATCCGCCACAATCTTAAGGACATCCGATAAAAGTCCGGGTTCGTCATCCATTTGAAACATAAGGGTGATCGTTCTTCCCTGTGCATTATCATGAAAGGGAAGGATATCATCCTTGTACTTATAAAAAGAACTGCGGCTGATTCCTGCCATGTCCGCCGCTTCCTGAACGGTCGCTGCCTTCTCCGACTCCAGAAGCCGCTTCGCCTCCACGACTCGCAGCAGAACCTCAGGAATGGCTTTCTGCTTCACAACATAATACTTAGTTGATTGGCTCATACATCCGGCTCCTTATCTGTTCTCTTTGTGCGTACACATGTCTTTCAACGAAAGATATTCTATCACAATCCTTATAAATGTGCAAGTAAAAAGTATCCTCTATATAAGAGGATACTTTTCGGTAAGCTTTTGTACAATGGCTTTTGCATCGGGAATCCGGGATTCTCCTCCTTTAATCACGGACGCAATTGCCTCGGCAATCTGATCCATGTCTTCCGTATTCATACCTCTGGAGGTAACGGCCGGAGTTCCCAGGCGGATACCGCTTGTCACGAAAGGAGACTGCGGATCGTTGGGAATCGTATTTTTATTTGCCGTTATATGCGCCTCGTCCAGAAGCTTTTCCACTGCCTTTCCGGTCAGACCGAAGTTGGTCAGGTCCACAAGCATCAGATGATTATCCGTACCGCCTGATACAATTTTGATTCCGCGGTCCATGAGTCCTTTGCACAGAGCCTGCGCATTATCCACAATTCCCTTCTGGTACGCTTTGAATTCATCGGAAAGGGCTTCCTTAAAGCACACTGCTTTAGCGGCAATCACATGCATCAGAGGACCTCCCTGAATACCCGGGAAAATAGCCTTATTAAAATTAAATTTGTCGTTGGCTTCCTTACCCGAAAGAATCAGGCCGCCCCTGGGCCCCCGCAGAGTCTTATGGGTCGTGGTGGTTACCACATCCGCATAAGGCATGGGACTGGGATGAAGTCCTGCTGCCACAAGTCCGGCTATGTGCGCCATATCCACCATCAAAACGGCTCCCACTTCATCCGCAACTTCACGGAATTTCTTGAAGTCAATCGTTCTCGCATAAGCGGAAGCGCCTGCAATAATCATTTTGGGTCTTGCCTCAAGCGCAATTTCACGCAGTTTATCATAATCTATAAAACCGTCGTCATCAACGCCGTAAGGAACTATCTTAAAATATTTTCCGGAAATATTCACCGGACTTCCGTGGGTTAAATGTCCGCCGTGATCCAGATTCATACCCATAATCGTATCGCCCGGATTGCAGACGGCAAACTGTACCGCCAGGTTCGCCTGCGCGCCCGAATGAGGCTGTACATTGGCATACTCACAGCCGAACAGCTCCTTAGCGCGTTCGATGGCGAGATTCTCTACAACATCCACACACTGGCAGCCGCCGTAATATCTTTTTCCCGGATAGCCTTCCGCATATTTGTTAGTCAAAGGGCTTCCCATTGCGGCCATAACCGCCCTGCTTACCCAGTTCTCAGATGCAATCAGCTCAATATGGCTGTTCTGCCTGGATTGTTCGTCCACAATCGCATTGGCGATTTCAGGATCCACGCTTTTTACTTCATCCAATGAATACATATTTTCCTCCTTTTGCCGGTTCCTCCGGGTTCTGTATTTTCGCACGGTGTCGTGTCAAACTCATTAGTCGCATTATAACACGAACCCCCACCGATCACAATAGAAAATTCTTTTCCGATTTACCAGACAAATACACCTTCCATCCTAAAGGCTGATATTGTATAATAAAATCGGCATAGCACAAAATTTTCTGCACAAACCGTTCAAAATACAAAGGAAACAGAGGTAATTAAGTATGTACCATATTATTGTAAATCCTGCCTCCCGTTCCGGTAAAGGCAATAAGGTATGGCGCCAGCTAGAACCGGCTCTGCTGCAAAGACAGGTTCCCTATCAGGTATACTTCTCGGAAAAACCCGGCGACGTCGCAAAGGAAACGCGCCGTCTTTCGGCCCTGAACCAGAAAATATCCCTCATTATTCTCGGCGGCGACGGCACTATGAACGAAGCCCTGCAGGGCATGTCCCCTCTGGAAAATTTTACTGTCGGGTATATTCCCACAGGCTCCAGCAACGATCTTGCAAGAAGCCTCGGTATTCCCATGAATCCGTTGCTTGCCCTGAATCTGATTTTATCGGACGGTTCCGTATCTCTTCTGGATATCGGCCTTTTACGGTATGAAAATATCCCCCCCTGCGCTGACAGACTGGAGCAAACCGGGACATCGCAAAAGCGCAGGTTTATAGTATCCTGCGGGATCGGTTTTGACGCCGCCGTCTGCGCCTAAGCCCAGACCTCCCCTCTTAAGGGTGTCCTGAACCGCTTAGGACTCGGCAAACTGACTTATCTTGGCATTGCCTTAAAGCAGCTTATGACGGCGCCCAAAACTTCCTGCGAATTATGGCTGGATCAAAGGAAAAAGCCGATCCGGTTTAAT